>Ga0114129_10000989_pt1 | contig 37153 bp, 34 predicted proteins | sample RhiMetdeltSRZDD1_FD_80071 | JGI IMG/M metagenome (GOLD analysis project Ga0114129, IMG submission 80071) | Populus rhizosphere microbial communities from Tennessee, USA - Rhizosphere MetaG P. deltoides SRZDD1 (version 2) (version 2) | ecosystem: Host-associated > Plants > Roots > Rhizosphere >...
TAGACTACCGATAACTGTTCGCCCTTTGCGTTGATCACGGTCGACTCCACCTGGGCGTGATCTTGCTCGAACGTTTCCCGCCCAAAAACGACCCTCTCGCCATCGTAAAGGCCGATTTTTCCCCAGTATACTTTTTCCAAAAAGGCCCGGAACAGTTTCGCGAATTCCTCCTGCTCGGCCGGCGTGCGCCGCCGCCAGTGCGCACCAAGGCTGCGACGCGCCATTTCTTCATAATCGAAGATCGGGTTGACGGCCTCCTTCAGTCGCTCGATCCGCTCCTGCTTTTTTTCCGGGGATTTAAGTTTCGGATCTTTCAGGATTGCCGTCGCTCGATCCGCCGCAGATTTGACCAGGTCCAAAGGCTCGCCCGCATGGCAAACGTTGATCAGGTCAAGAAAAAGCACGAACGTCAAGATGACCGTCAGATTGCGCAAAATAGATCGCCGCAAAACGTTATCCAAGCAACTTCCCCTGCTTCACCGGTGACCCAAAAGCACACCCCAGATTATCATAGCCGTGACAATGGAACAGAAAACCGCCGCCGCGCCCAGATCCTTGGCGCGCCCGGAAAGCTCGTCATGCTCGCGGCCAATCCGGTCAACGACGCTTTCGATCGCGGAATTGATTAGCTCCACGACGATGACGAACAAACGCTGCCGATTAATAATGCCCGCTCGACGCCGTCTCGTCCCAACCACCAAGCAATCGGAAGAATGATCAGTAACACGAAAATTTCGTAACGCAACGACAACTGTGTCCAACATCCGGCGCGCAATCCTTTCAACGAGCAATAAGTTCCATGAACGATTTGCTCCATCGGTGTGCGATGAGGTCTGACCATGCGACTAAAACCCTGTCCCGCTCCTTCCGACACAAGAAAGCCGAAATCTGACGCCGGACGAATTCGAGCTACCCCCGGACATCGCTTACCGCTCTTTGAGAGCGTTCAATACTTTTTCAGCGGTAATGGGCAGTGACTTTATCCGGACACCGACCGCATCGTCAATCGCATTCGCGATCGCCGCCGCTGTGGGAATCAAAGCGGTCTCGCCGATACTCATGCTGTTGTAAGGCCCGCTGCCGAAATCCGATTGCAAGATTGCGGTCTTGAGCTCAGGGATATCTCGAATATTGGGAATCTTGTATTCGCCGAGATTCGCCGCTAAAACCTTGCCGCCCTCGTCGTACGCGAGGTTTTCGATCAATCCATATCCGACGCCCATAATCACCCCGCCGTCAATCTGCCCCTGGTGAGTCAGCGGATTCAAAATCGTTCCGGTATTGTGAGCGGTCGTTAGCTTTTTTACCCGCACTTCCCCGGTTTCTTCGTCGACCTCCACTTCGGCGACTTGAGCGACCATGGACGCTTCCGGTCCATCGGACATATTGACGTAATGACCCTCGGCGGCCAGCGGTTTGCCGTGGGCACGGGCGATCTCGGCGAACGACATGCGCCGCTCGGCGCGGCCATGAGTCACACCGCCACCGTACAATATCAGATCGTCCCGTGCCGCGTTCATCGACTGCGCTGCGACGTTGAGGATCTCATCACAGAGCTTTCGCGCCGCGTCGAGCGCCGCGCTGCCATGCACCCTTGTGCTGCTACTGCCGCGCACTCCCGTGTCTTTCATCACCTTCGAGGAGTCGAGCATTTCCACTCGGATTGAATCCAGCGGCACCTTGAGCTCTTCGCTGACAACCTGGCGCATCATGGTAAAGACGCCCGGCCCGGTGTCGGTAACTGCAGAGGCAAGCGTCACCACGCCGGTCTCATCGACCTTTACCAGGACATAAGATTCTCCGCCCTTGGACACCCAATCGGCGATCGCGCAACCGCGACCGACCTTTTTTGGCTTCGTCTGGCGATAGCCGGATTCCTGAAGCGCTTTCGTCAGCGTCTCAGTCGCCTTCACGTGCGGAATGACTTCACCCAAGGGAGCTGCATCGCCGTCGTGCATCAAATTCATCCGGCGAAACTCCGTCGGATCGATGCCCAAGCGCCGCGCGACCAGGTCGGCTTGGCTCTCGCAGGCAAACATCGCCTGTAAATGGCCTGGAGCACGCATGTAACCGCAGGGCATCTTGTTGGTGTAAACATAATTCTCTTCGACCAAGCAATTGGGCACGCGATAGGGGCCTGGAGCGTCGTGGGCGCCAACCAAAAAACCCTGCGGCCGGTAGGCGCCATAGGCGCCGCTGTCGAAAATAAATTGCACATGCTCCGCGATCAGGATGCCGTTTTTTTTGACGCCGGTTTTGACTTTGATCACGGCGCCGTGGCGTGGATTTCCCGCCATCAACTCTTCCGTATAGTCGATCACCAACTTGACGGGCCGGCCGCTTCTTTCCGCAAGGGCATAACAGAGCGCGATATCGTTGCCGTCACCTTTGCCGCCGAAGTCGCCGCCGACATAACAGGGATGGACGACCAGGCTCGACGGCGATACCCCTAGCGCATTGCCCACTGCATCGCGCATCCCGAACGGGCTCTTGTTCGACGACCAAATATCCGCCGTGCCGTCGGCGTTGACGCGCACAAGAGATGAATGCGGCTCGATGTAGCCCTGATGCACGGATGGAACCGTGAAAGTATTTTCAACGACCACATCCGATTGTCGGAACCCTTCTGCGACTTCGCCCTTTTTCCACGTGAGACGCACGAATACGTTGCTCGGCGTATCGATCTTGTGGAGCAGCCCTTTGTACTCGGCCAGCTCGGGATGCAGCAAGGGCGCCCCCGATGCCATCGCTTCGAGCGGATCGGTCACGAGGGGCAATTCTTCATATTCGACTTCAATCAAATCCAGCGCGGCTTCCGCGATCGCTTCGGTCTCGGCCGCCACAGCGGCGACTTTCTCGCCGACATAGCGCACCACACGGTCGGCGAGGATGGGCATATCGACGATCTTCTTGCCGATCTTGGCGCCGGCCAAATCCGCTCCCGTAACCACGCCTTTGACTCCCCCCAAAGCGAGCGCCCTGGACACGTCGATATTTTTGATCCGCCCGTGGGCAATCGGGCTTCGCAACACCTTTGCCCAAAGCATCTCGGGCATCGTGACATCGACCGCGTACGTCGCGCTGCCGCCAACTTTTTGCTCGCCCTCGACTCTTGGACTGGGAATACCGACGCTTCGTATCTCATTCATGTCGCTCTACCTCGATCCATTGCCGTATGAATTAAAATCATGGACGACCGTCCATCCAATGTTAATTTTGCGTCAAAAAAATTATTTTTTTGGTTGCCGTTCTACTTGTTTTCGATGCACAACTATGTTTTGTGGTAGTTACAACAACACAACATTCGTCGCAAGTATATTTAAGGAGGAGTCTCGTGGACGACGTTAAGAGCCAAATGGAAGGCGTCACTCGCGTTTATATAGAATTGGATAACAAAATCTCCGATAAGGGCGGCGTGCAAAATCTTTTCGGCATGAATCGCAAGATTCGCCAAGCCCTCGAATCCATCTCCATCGGCGAACTCGACTCCATGCTGGCGGAAATTCACCGAGCCAAAGAAGGATTGACCCGGCTTCAAGAAGACGTGGTTGAAATTCGGGTTTTGAAAGAAGTCTTGAGTTCACCTTTGCCGAAAACAAACGGCCAAACGCGGCTATAGCCACAACACAAAACCGCGATCCCGGACACAACTTCCGGTTGCAGCTCCTGCAACTCGTGGTGATGATTGCGGCGGACTGTGCTTTTCAACCCTTTAGAAAACTAATTTTCTGGTTTGCTTTACTTTGGTGAAGCTACCGTTTCTGCGTAAGAAATTCGTCGAGCTAAACCTGCCTTGGCATCGGCAGATGTTGCAGCCGGCTGAGCAACTCACCCAATAAGCCGACATCGATCGCAACGCCGTTTTGATAGGCGATCGCTTGGTTCGAATAGGGCGACACCCGCGCGCCTGGCGTGATAATTCCGACCAAATTGAGCGGGTCGGCCGCCGAAACGATGACCAGACCCGGTTGCGTTTCGCTACGCCTCATCATGCGGAGCGCCTCAACCGCTCGGGGTAGGGCGAACTGCTCGCCAACAAATCCATTGACGAAACGCCCGCCGCGAATTTCACCCCGCGCTTCCAGCCGCCTGTAAATTCCGAGCAAAGTGCGCCACGGCGGCATATTCGTCTCACGCGCGAGAAGGTCGCGGAACACAATCCCATAGCGCTCAAGCAGTTGTCTCGCGCGCCGCTCCGATACTGCCTCGCTGCTCAATCGATCATCCGGCGATGCATCGCGCCACAACGACCAGCGGCCGATGGGCATCGCTCGCTCGGGACTTTTGCCGCCCGAGATTATTCGGAGACTGCGCCGCCGCTCCACGCGTTTATGATCCGGTGTCAGGAGAATTCTAAGCCCCGCAACTCCATCGCCGGTAGCAATGCCGTGGGCGACGAGCTGCCACAAAGCCTCTTCGACTTTCACTTTCAGAAGGCCGGTGCCGCGTGCGATGTCACTCAAGAACGAAGCGCCGCGGCGTTCGAGATAGCGCGCCACTTCCACGGCCATAGGCGATAGCGTTTCAATTTGATCGAAACGCAGGCGCGAGTCTGCAAGAAAAACGTCGAGCTCTTCGCGTAAGAGAAACGCGAGGGGAGCGTTGCGCGCCGGGGCCAAAAGCCGCCGGCCTTTTTTCGCGATGTTTGAAGCCCGCAAGGGAGTTTCCGTCCCGTTGGTTTCGAGCCGTAACCGACCCCAGGCAACCAGACCCGCCAGACAAACATGCTCCAAATCTGCGGCTTCGTAGGCTTCAACGCGCGCCGGTAAAATATGTTTTTCCCACGCGGGCGCCGGCAGTTCAAATCCCTGGAGCTGGCGGATCGCTTCCAAGATGCCGTCCCGGCCGCGCAGGCGAGTCTCCGGGGTTACACGCTGCCACGCCAGCAGAAACCGCATGAAGTCGGCGGCCGAACCCGGTTCGATTTCACGGCGCATGCGACCTAACGTCAAGCGATGTATGCGCGCCAGAAGAACGCGGTCGCACCACTCGATTTCCCCGCCCGTGCCCGTCGCCGTGAATTCACCGCGCAGGACCGCACCGGCACTCTCCAAGGCGATCAACGCCGCCTCGATCTTGTTAAATGGAATCCCCAGGCGAGACGCGAGCTCGCGTGCGGTGATCGGACCGCTCACTTCCAGCCAACCCTGGACGATCTTTTTCATCGCGTCTTCTTCGGAGGCGACGGTTTCCGCCAACCCCAGCGGGAGTTTGACCGGTGGAACAAACGAAACATTCGAGACAGACAACCGAATCAAATCCGATCTTTCGGCGGCAACGTAGGCTCGGTGTTCGCCGCTCGGACTTCGCCACTCTGCAACAGTCGCCCGGCCGTCTCGAATCAACACTTGAGCGAGCGTCTGCCAATCCGGGCGAAGGTCGACGGGTAGCAAACAGACACCAAGCAATAAATCATGCAGCTCCTCTGCATTGCGCGCCTCGGGCCAAGCGTGCTTGCGCACCTCGTCGATGGCCGCCGCGTCAAGCCGGCCGAAATCGCGTCCGAGCCAAGGGTCGACCCGACGCAAGGATACAGCCCGAGCGCGACGTTCTTCCAGCGGCGCATCGTCCAAAAACGCATAGGGATTGGAATTGAGAATCTCATGGGCCATCGGCGATGGTGACGGCGTGTCGATGGCCAGAGTCTCGATTCCACCGGTTGCGATTCGTGCGAGAATCTCCGCCAGGCCGTCCATGTCCATCGCCTCGTACAAGCAATCACCGAGGGTTTCCTGCACCAACGGATGAGCGGGGATGTCCATCGGACCGCCGCGTTGATTGTCTTGGCACATGACCTGTTCAGGAAAGACCGCAGCTAACAGGTCTTCGGCACGCATACGCTGCAAAGCAACCGGGACTTTTTTGCCGCCGCGGTGGCGCATGATCGCCAAGGCTCGCGTAGCGTTCCAGCGCCAGCGGTTGGTGAACATCGGCGAGGCCAGCGCGGCCTGCGTCAAGTTGTCTTGGAGAATCGCTGGCCGGAGCATCGCGAAGACATCTGCCAGCGGGAAGGAATGCTGCTCCACCAGTGAAATGCAGATCCCGTCGTCGGTCGCCGCCGCTTGGAGCTCGCGGTCGAAGCTGACACAGAAGCGCTTGCGCAGTGCCAGACCCCAAGCGCGGTTGATCCGTCCGCCCCAAGGAGAATGAAGGATCAACTGCATGCCGCCCGCCTCGTCGAAAAAACGTTCGGCGATAATCTTCTCCTGAGTCGGGACGGCGCCCAAAACTGAAACGGTATCGGCAACGTAATTGACGATCTGCTCGGCCGCGCTCTGCGACGTCGATACTTGATCCATGATCCACGCTGTCGCGTCTGCTCGAGCTGGAAGCTTTTCCGCCACAGCGGCGCGCAAATCGGCCACTGCCTTCGATAGCTCGAGCGTTCGCGCCGGCGCCTCGCCCAACCAGAAAGGGATCGTTGGCGGCAACCCCTGGGCGTCTTCCACCCAGACTTTGCCCGAGCCGACGCGCCGGATGCGCCACGAGCGATTGCCAAGCAGAAAGATATCGCCCGCCAAACTTTCGATAGCGAAGTCTTCATTAACCGTGCCAACGAAAGTCTCACTGGGAAACTCGACGACGCTGTAGTCGGCGGTGTCGGGAATTGCTCCACCGTTGGTGATCGCGGTCAAGCGCGCGCCGCGGCGCGCCCTGAGCATGCCGTTGATCCGGTCGCGGTGAAGATAGGCGCTGCGCCGGCTGCGTCGTGTTTCCACGCCCTCGCTGAGCATTTCGAGAAGCTGCTCGTATTCTACTTTACTAAGATCCCTATACGGATAAGCCGTACGTACCAGTCTCCACAAAGCTTCTTCACTAATCCCGCCTTCTTCCCCTCTCCTGTTTGCCTCCCTACCTCTTTCCTCCCCCGCGTTGCCGGGGAGGATGAAGGAGGGGGTGCTCCTTTGCCCGCGGTTCGGCCGCGCTGGGCCGGATGTGGTTGGCTCTAAACTCGCGACCGTAGCCACCATTTGCTGGGCCAAGACATCCAGAGGCTTGTTAATGACGGTGAGCTTGTCCAGCTCCCCTTGGCTTACCGCGCGAATGGCCGCGACCGACTGCAAGAGATCGTCCCGAGTCAAAGGATAGAGAACACCTTTCGGAATGGCGCCGAGCCAATGGCCCGAACGCCCCACGCGCTGGAGAAGAACAGCCAGATTCCGCGGCGAGCCGATATGACATACGACATCGACGTGGCCGATGTCGATGCCCAGTTCAAGCGAAGCCGTCGCGACGACAACAGGATATTCGCCTGACTTGAGTTTCTCTTCGACTTCCAGCCGAGTCTTGCGCGATAAGCTGCCATGGTGGGCGCCGACTTTTCCCTCCCCCAACCTTTCGGTCAACTGGTGCGCCACCCGCTCGACCAACCGGCGCGTGTTGACGAAGACTAAAGTCGTTCGGTGCGAATGGATCTGCTCGACGAGCTTATCGTAAACCGCAGACCAAATATCCTGGCGGATGATCGGCCCAAGCTCTTCATCCGGAACTTCGACCCTGAGTTCCATCTCGCGCTTATGGCCGACGTCAATGATGGCGCAGCTGGGCGTACCGACATCGTCAATCTGCCGGTTTCCAACCAATAGACGGGCGATGTCTTCAATAGGCTTCTGCGTTGCACTCAATCCGATGCGCTGCAGTGGCCGGCCGACCAACTGATCGAGACGCTCCAAAGACAGCGCAAGATGCGCGCCTCTCTTGTCCTGCGCGACCGCATGAATCTCGTCGACGATCAGAGTCTCAGCAGTTTTCAAGAATTCCCGGCTGCGCGGCGCCGTGAGCAGAATATAGAGAGACTCGGGGGTCGTGATCAGAATATGAGGCGGCTTCCGCACCATTAACTGCCGTTCACGGGCTGGCGTGTCGCCCGAGCGCACGGCCACGCGAATCGTCGGCAGCAGAACTCCCTCCCGTCCTGCCAGTTCATAGATCTCGGCAAGCGGCGCCTGGAGATTTTTCGCGATGTCGTTTCCGAGCGCTTTGAGCGGCGAAACATAGACGACGCTCGTGCGGTCTTCGAGACCGCCGTTCAATGCCCGCTTAATCAACCGGTCAATAGACCAGAGAAACGCCGCGAGTGTTTTGCCCGAGCCTGTCGGAGCCGCAATCAAAGTCGAACTGCCGGCGGCAATGGATTCCCAACCACCCGCTTGAGGTGGAGTAGGACCCTGAAAGCGCTGGCTAAACCAACGCCAAACTAACGGGTGAAAAGATGTTTCCAAAAAATTCTCCGTGCAGAATTAAAGTAAAGGGAATTAGTCCGCGGATCAATAGAACTGAACCCCTGAACACGAAGAGTTCTGAATTGGCCGAGTGGAAGTCGACTCTTGTTGCGGTCATTCCGGTCTTATCGTCACCCCGGTGAAAACCGGGGTCCATCCTTATCCCCTTAACCTGGATACCGTTTTCCAACGGTATGACGGACACTGTCCGTCACCTGGAGGCCGGGCGGGAGTTATCCTGATTCCCGTCGAAGGACCGGCATGACGAACTTTCGCCTCGGGATTTCAGCCATCGCGAGAGCGAACATTAAAACTACTTTGTCGGTTTTGTTTCCGCTTTGCTCGGGGCTTTGCTTTCAGGCTGAGGCGGAGCACCGAGGCCTTGCCTTTGCAGGCCTTCCATCACCATTCGCGCGCCCGCATGGCCCTGCTCGGCTAGTTGATTCGTTTTTGTGACGAGCGCTTTAAACTGTTCCTGGACCTTTTGCGCTTCTTGCAGGGCCGAATCTTGGTTGCTCTTCACCATCGCCAAGTTGCTCCGCTCCATGATGAGTTGCAGAGTTTGAAATCCGAAAAACAGCAGCAACGCCACTAGCGTAATCATGAACGGCAAGGTGGAGGGTGATGTTGCCGGCGGTACAGTTTCTGAAGTCTGTTGTCTCTCAGCAGTATTTTCGACGTCGTCGGCCATGAGACCTCATTTCTTCGCCGGTGGCGGCGCCGCGGCTTCCGGCCCACCGAGATTGATGCCGCTCTCCGCCAAGAGTTTTTTTAGTGCCTCGTCGTTGGTCTTTAGCGCCAGGTTGGCTAGCACCGTAATCAACTGGCGATTGAGGTTTTCCAGTTGGATCGTCTGAGCGATCATTTGTTGGCGCTCGCCGATCTCGGCTTGGATGGACTGGTTGCCTAGCCCGATCACGATGTTGACGATGACCAATAGGAGAATCAGCACTGACAGCGTAGTTTGGATAATTTTTGCTGTCTTACTCATACGAGGTCGCTCGATCGTAACCTAGAATGAATCACGCACGCGATCACTGCCTCCTGTTGCCTGTTGCCGAAATACGCCGATTCGCCGCTGAACCAGAACTCGAGACTCCGATGGCGTAGCGCATTCGGGTTCAATTCGGCGCAGTCGATCTAAACCTGCACCGACGACTCACGCAGCCTATCCCACCGGAACGTTATTCTCGTGTCATTCGATCACGTCGGAAGGTACAAGAAAGCTGGGGCCGACACAACCATTACAAGCCACTAATAGATCAAGTCGCCGAGCCGCTCCCAACGCACCCACCGGTCGGTGCCGTCCCAGGACCAGTAGATCAAAAAAGCCTTACCGCGCACATCGTTGAGATTCACGAAGCCCCAAAACCGGCTGTCGTAGCTCCGGTCCCGATTATCGCCCATGACGAATATATGATTTTCCGGAACCACCTTCGGCCCAAAATCGTCGCCGTTTCCTGCCGCGCCCCCTTGCGGATCATAACCCGCGAAATGAGCATGCGGATCTTCGATCTGCTTGCCGTTGATGTAAACCTTCTTGGCGCGAACCTCGACGTTGTCGCCGGCGACCCCGATCACTCGCTTTATAAAATCTTTGGAGCGGTCTTCCGGGAAGATGAACACCACCACATCGCCGCGCTGTACGTTCGCATATTCCACCAGGTAACGCTCGAGAAAAGGAATCCGCACTCCGTAGGACAACTTGTTGACCAGGATGTGATCACCAATCTGTAACGTGGGAATCATAGAACCAGACGGAATTTTAAAGGCTTGCACGATAAACGTGCGGATAAACAGCGCCAACACGAGCGCCATCAAGATCGCTTCCGCATATTCGCGAAAAGTCGACTTCGTCTTCGCCGTTGCCGAACTATCCATCACATTTTGCTCTTTTACTTTATTCACCTTTTCCACTGCCATTAGCAACCCCCGAGCTATACTTTGAGCGCCGCAAGAAAAGCTTCTTGGGGTATTTCGACTTTACCCACTTGTTTCATACGTTTCTTACCTTCTTTCTGACGTTCGAGCAATTTGCGTTTGCGCGTGATATCGCCGCCGTAGCATTTCGCGGTGACATTTTTGCGTAGCGCTTTCACCGACTCGCGGGAAATGACCCGGCTACCGATCGCGGCTTGGATAACAACCTCGAAAAGCTGGCGGGGAATCAGCTCGCGCATTTTCTGCACGAGATCGCGGCCGCGGTAGTAGGCTTTCTCACGATGAACGATCATCGACATCGCATCAACGATGTCGCCGTTGATGCGCACGTCGAGTTTTACGAGATCCGCCGGACGATAGCCGGCCATCTCATAATCCATCGATGCGTAACCGCGGCTCACCGATTTGAGCCTATCATAGAAGTCTACGACAATTTCATTCAAAGGCAACTCATAGGCGAGCAACACCCGTTTCGGACCCAGGTAGCGGATCTCCTTTTGCGTGCCGCGCTTCTCCTCGCAGATCTTAAGCACCGCACCGAGAAACTCTTGTGGCAAATGCAACGTCGCCTGGATCACCGGCTCCTCGATTCGCTCAATCTCCGACTCGTTAGGCAGCTTGACAGGGTTGTCGATCATGAGCGCGTCGCCCGCGGTTGTAATCACGCGATAAACGACGGTCGCTGCGGTGGTAATGAGGCTCAGTCCAAACTCGCGCTCCAGTCGCTCGCGCACAATGTCCATGTGCAGCAAGCCCAAAAACCCACAGCGGAACCCGAAGCCCAGCGCCTGAGAGGTTTCCGGTTCGTAGGTAAACGAAGAATCGTTGAGCCGGAGTTTCTCGAGCGCTTCGCGCAAGGCTTGGTACTGTCCGGAATCGGTGGGATAGAGACCGCTGAAAACCATCGGCTTGAGCGGTTTGAAGCCCGGCAGCGGTTGGCGCGCTGGACGCTCATCCGTCGTGATGGTGTCGCCAATACGGGTTTCGGCGACTTCTTTGATCCCGGCCATCATAAAGCCGACCTCGCCGGTTTTAAGCTCGGTGACTTCGACAGGGCCCGGCGCGAAGACTCCAAGCCGAAGCACTTCAAAAGTGCGGCCGCTTGACATCATGCGAATTTTCGTGCCCTTTTGAACGGCCCCGTCGAAGATGCGCGTCATCACGACGACCCCATGATAGGGATCAAACCAGCTATCCACGATCAATGCGCGCAAGGATCCCGCGGGGTCTCCTTTGGGAGGCGGGAAGTGGCGCACAATGCCTTCGAGAATCTCTTCCGTACCGATCCCTTCTTTCGCGCTTGCGCGCACGGCATTCGAGGCATCCAAGCCGATTACCTCTTCAATCTCGGCTTTCACCCGTTCGGGCTCGGCGCTCGGCAAATCGATCTTGTTGATCACCGGAAGAATCTCGAGGTTGTGATCCAAAGCCATATGGACATTCGCCACGGTCTGCGCTTCTACGCCCTGAGCGGCGTCCACCACCAGCAGCGCGCCTTCGCAGGCCGCCAGGCTGCGCGATACTTCGTAAGTAAAATCAACGTGGCCGGGAGTATCGATCAAGTTGAGCTTGTACTCTTTGCCATCCTTGGCGCGATAACTCAGACAGACCGGGCTAGCCTTGATCGTGATGCCACGCTCGCGCTCGAGGTCCATGCTGTCGAGAATCTGCTCAGTCCTTTCGCGCGCGCTGACTGCGCCGGTGAACTCCAGCAACCGGTCCGCCAAAGTCGACTTGCCGTGATCGATGTGCGCGATGATGGAAAAATTTCTGATGTGGCTTAATGTCATTGGCCGGCGCTTTGACGATACCAGGCTGCGGTTTGCCGCAAACCGTCTTTGAGAGTCGTTTGGTGACGCCAGCCAAGAACTTGTGCGGCGCGGCTCGTTTCGAGGCAGCTGCGACGCTGTTCGCCCGCCTTAGGGGGGCCATGCGGTGCCTCGATCGGACTGCCAACTGCGTCACGCAAGTGCTGAAAAATCGTCACCACGTCGGTTTCCACGCCGGTGCCGATGTTGATCGGACCGACAAATGACGAGTGTAAGGCCGCCATATTGGCGGCTACCACATCGCCGACGTAAACGTAATCGCGTGTTTGCCGCCCGTCACCGTTAATGACGGGTGTTTTCCCCGCCAGCAGCAAGGATAAGAAAATGGCCACGACTCCAGCCTCACCCATTGTCGATTGGCGTGGCCCATAGACATTGGCATAACGCAAAGCGATATAGGGCAAACCGAACGCCTGGTGATAATACGAAAGATAGAGCTCGCCGCTGCGCTTGCTTACGCCGTATGGGCTCGCCGGCTGCGTCGGATGGCTTTCAGCCGCAGGAAACACTTCTTGCTCGCCGTAAACCGCTCCGCCTGAAGAAGCGAAGATCACTTTTTTCACTCCATTATACTTGCAGGCCTCCAGGAGATTGACAAAACCGAGGATGTTCACGCGCGCATCGAACGTTGGATCGGCCACAGAATGGCGCACATCCATTTGCGCCGCGTGATGACTTAGGACATCCGGCTTGATTTGCTCGATCAGCCGAGCCGCTTGGTTTTCCGCGATATCGACCTGATGCAGCCTTGCTTTGATATTTACATTGGCCTTTTGCCCGGTAGAGAAGTCATCGAAAATATACACCTCGTGACCCTGCTCGAGGCAGGCATCAACTAAATGGGACGCGATGAACCCCGCCCCGCCCGTGACGACAATTTTCACGCCGCTTTATTCCTTAACTGGACGCGAAAATAGTCGATTGTTTTTGATAAGCCGTCTTCCAACTTGACCACGGGTTCCCAATTGAGAATTTTTTTTGCCTTGGTGATATCCGGTTGACGAACTTGGGGATCGTCCTCCGGTAGCGGATTGTAAACGATGTCGCTCTTCGAGTCAGTCAGCTCGATAACCTTCTTGGCAAACTCGAGCACGGTCATCTCATGGGGATTGCCGATGTTGACGGGCAAGTGATGATCGGCCTTGAGCAATTTGTTGATTCCGGCGACGAGATCGTCGACGTACTGAAAACTTCTGGTCTGTTGCCCCTGGCCGTAGACTGTAAGCGGCTCTCCTTTAAGTGCCTGCATGATGAAGTTCGGCACCACCCTGCCGTCGCGCAAACGCATGCGCGGTCCATAAGTGTTAAAGATCCGCACGATGCGCGTGTTCAAGCCATGATAGCGATAATAGGCCATGGTCATCGCCTCGGCGAATCGTTTGGCTTCATCGTACACGCCACGCGGCCCGATCGGATTTACATTGCCCCAATACTCCTCGCTCTGGGGCCGCACCAACGGATCGCCGTAGACCTCCGACGTCGATGCCAAGAGATAGACAGCGCTCTTCGCCTTCGCCAAACCCAATGTATTATGCGTCCCCAGTGCGCCGACCTTGAGGGTTGGGATCGGCAATTCCAAATAATCCACCGGGCTCGCCGGTGAAGCGAAATGGAGAATGTAATCCAGCGGCTCTTGCACTTCGATGAAGCGGCTTACATTGTGATCGATGAAGCGGAAGCGTTGATTTTGGAGAAACCGCGCCATATTTTCCTTAGCACCGGTCGAATAATTGTCCATGCAGAGTACTTCATGCCCTTGGTTGAGAAAGTTCTCGCATAGATGGGAGCCGATAAAGCCGGCCCCGCCGGTCACTAGATACCTAGCCATCTTTCCGTCCTATGGAGTAGTACTTGAAACCGCGTTTTTGCAGTTCCCTGGGCTCAAAGATGTTACGGCCGTCAAAAATCACTGGTTCTTTTAGCAATCGTTTGATTCTTACGAAATCCGGGCGGCGAAACTCGTTCCATTCCGTGAGAATGAGCAGTGCCGCCGCGCCCTCAAGCGCGTCGTAGTTTCGGCTCGCGCAACGAATTCGATCGCCAAACAATTTTTTTGCTTCCGCGGTCGCCTCAGGATCGAACGCATGGACCTGGGCACCGGCTCCGAGCAACGACTCTATTACGGTAATTGCCGGCGCGTCGCGCATATCGTCCGTCCGGGGCTTAAACGCCAATCCCCATACAGCAAAGGTCAAGCCGGTCAGGTCCGCGCCGAAGTGGCGCTTGACTTTTTCAACCATCAGACTCTTTTGTCGCTCGTTGACTTGCTCCACCGCTTTGAGCAGCAGCATTTCCGAGCTTTCGCCGCCCATGCAAATCATCGCGCGGATGTCCTTTGGAAAACAGGAGCCGCCGTAACCGACGCCCGGAAAAATAAAATGCGGCCCGATGCGCCGATCTAAGCTTATCGCCCGGCGCACTTCGCCGATATCGGCATTTAATTGTTCGCAGAGCCGGGCCACCTCGTTGATGAATGAAATTTTGGTTGCCAGCATGGCGTTGGAGGCGTACTTGCTCATTTCCGCGCTCCGACTGTCCATGACAAAGATCGGGTTACCGGTCCGAACAAACGGCTCATAGAGTTCTTTGACGGCCTGCAAGGCCTCCGCATCGTCACCGCCCAGGACAACGCGATCCGGCTTCATGAAGTCCTCGACGGCGGCGCCCTCCTTAAGAAACTCAGGGTTGGAAACGACGGCAAATGGCAGTGATGTCTCTTCAGCCACCCACCGCTTGATTTGATCGGCCGTGCCGACAGGTACCGTGCTTTTCGTGACTATGATCTTATAGGAGTCCATCGCCCTAGCGATGCCTTTTGCGGTAACGTGAACATATTCGAGATTGGCGTCCCCATTCGCACCCTGTGGCGTACCCACCGCGACGAAAATGATCGACGATTTTTTTACCGCGTCCGCCAAATCCATGGTAAATGACAACCGCTGCTCCTCGGCGTTGCGCCGTACCATCTCTTCCAGCCCGGGCTCGTAAAACGGCACATTGCCCGCTTTAAGCAAGGCGATTTTTTGTGCGTCGATATCGACGCAGACGACATCATTGCCGCTTTCGGCAAAACATGTGCCTGCGACTAAGCCGACATAGCCAGTGCCCACTACAGTTAGATTCATATGACCCTTTTGCCCTCCAGTACTTCGCCCACTACGTAAACTGGACGTTCTTGAGACTCATGATACGTTCGCGCAAGCATTTCTCCCAGGAGTCCCATGGTGACAAATTGGAACCCGATGAAAATAAGCAGGACAGCCAGTAAAAGCAGGGGGCGGCTGCCGATGTCCGCGTCGTAAACGAATTTTTGCACGGTCAAATAAAGCGCCATCGCGAATCCGGTCAGACCGCTGATCACGCCGATGGGTCCGAACACGTGCGCCGGCCGGGTCGAATAGCTGTTAAGAAACTTCACTGTGAGGAGATCCAATACGACACGCAGCGTCCGGGTAACGCCATATTTCGATTTGCCACGAAGCCGCGGGCGGTGGTTGACCTGAAGCTCGGCGATTTGCGCGCCTCTTTCATCGGCGATGGCGGGAATGAAGCGATGCATTTCCCCGTAAAGCCTGAGGCTCTTGGCCACGTCCTTGCGCATCGCTTTGAGCGTGCAACCGTAATCGTGCAGTTTCACCTTCGTGGTCCAGGATATCAGACAGTTGGCGATCATTGAAGGCAAACGGCGATTGAGAAACGGATCCTGCCGGTTGAAACGCCAGCCCGCCACCAGATCGTTGCCCTCCTGGAGCTTTTGCAGCAGCGCGGGAATGTCCGCTGGATCATTTTGGCCGTCGCCGTCCATCAACACAATGATTTCGCCTTGCGCGTAAGCCAGCCCCGCCGCCAGCGCCGCCGTCTGACCAAAGTTCCGCTTGAGCCGCACCACCTTGAGACGTGGCTCTGTGCAATGCAACCGGCGCAAAGCAGTAAAGGTGGCGTCTTTACTTCCGTCGTCGACGGCAACGATTTCGCAAGTCTTGCCCAATGGCGCCAAGACGCCGTAGATCTCGCGAATGAGAGGTTCGACGTTTTCTTCCTCGTTGTACAGCGGAATGACTATGGAAAGCTCCATCGGCTCAGGAATGGAAGTCAGTTAGCTCGACGAATCGTTGGTAGCGTTCCTCAATTTCTCTCAGTGAGACATCGGTCAAGCGTTTGACGCCGAAATCCTCGACGGTGAACGACGCGACGACGGAACCATAAACGATCGCCCTTCTGAGACCACCCTGGCTGTGGTCGCCGGAGCGCGCCAGATGTCCCATGAATCCACCAGCGAAGGAGTCCCCGGCGCCTGTCGGATCGAAAACTTGTTCCAACGGGTAGGCCGGCGTGGCGAATACCGACGAATCGGTAAACTGGAGCACGCCATATTCGCCGCGCTTTACGAGAACCATCCTTGGCCCCATTTTGAGTATCGCTCGCGCTGCTTTGACGATGTTGTCGTAACCGCTCAATAGGCGCGCTTCCGAATCGTTAATCACCAACGTCTCGATGCGCTTGAGCACTTTCTTTAATTCCTCGTTGCTCTCGCGGATCCAGTGGTCCATGGTGTCGCACGCGACCAGCTTCATGCGGCGGAGCTGCCTTAACACCTCCATTTGCATGACCGGGTCAATATTACCAAGAAAGACGTACTCGGCATCCCGATAGCGTTCGGGCAGTTTCGGCTCGAAACCGGCCAGAACGTTTAAGTGCAGTTCCAGCGTGTCACGCAGATTGATATCTTCATGATAGCGGCCGCGCCAGTGAAACGTATCGCCCTTCGCCCGCTCAACGCCTTCAATATCGATTTTTCGCCGGTTAAAGAGATCGAGATAATCCTGAGGAAAATCTTCGCCGATCACGCCGACGATGCGCACGGGAGTAAAAAAGCTTGCGCCGAGAGCGAAATAGGACGCTGATCCGCCCAGAATACGCTCTGCCGAGCCGAATGGCGTTTCAATCGAATCAAAGGCGACGGTACCGACGACCAATACGCTCATAGATATTTCCCAATCAACGGCCTTAACTCCGCGCGCAATTTTTTGGGAATCCGCGCGCGCTCGGTGATGATAGCATCCTTTAATGCGGAGGCACAGGCGCAGGAGCGGGCCGACGACAGTTGCGTCACGGCGCGGCGAATCGTGCGCTGCGCCAGGTCGACGTTCTGCTTGAGCACAGCCAACACGTGGTCAATCTCAACGTCACCCGCGGACTCGTTCCAGCAGTCGTAGTCGGTGGCCAAGGCCAGCGTGGCAAAACAGATTTCAGCCTCGCGCGCCAACTTGGCTTCCTGAAGGTTAGTCATGCCGATAACGTGAGCGCCCCAACTACGGTAGAGGTGCGACTCGGCCCGGGTCGAAAACTGAGGGCCTTCCATACAGAGATAAGTCCCCCCCGCGTGAACGTTCGCTCCTTCGGAATTGGCCGCGGAGGCAAGAACACCCGAAAGGTCTTTGCAAAAAGGATCGGCCAGGCTCACGTGAGCCACCAGCCCGCGGCCGAAAAACGTGCTCGGTCTTTGCGTCGTGCGGTCAATGAATTGATCCGGGATCACGACATGCCCCGGCGCGATTTCTTCTCGCAGGCTACCGACCGCGCTCACTGAAATGATCCGCTCGACGCCCATTTTTTTCATCGCGAAAGTATTCGCGCGAAAATTGACCTCGGTCGGCAACCAGCGGTGCCCCAGGCCGTGACGCGGCAAGAAAACCATCTCGACGTTGGCGAGCCGGCCTCGAACCAACTTGCCGGAGGGTTTGCCGAAGGGCGTTTGGACCTCGACCTCGCGCATCCGCTCGAGGCCATCCATTTTATAGAGACCGCTCCCGCCAATGACGCCGATGACTCCCGAACCCATATCTATTTTAAAACACCTCGGCGCTTAATTTTCGTTCACGTCGATCGCGGCTCAACTCCTCGCCCTGGAGCTGGCCGCAAGCCGCCTGGATGTCATCGCCTCTAGGCCGACGTACATTGACCTGGACACCGGCTTCATGCAACTGAACTCTGAAACGTGCGACTCTCTCGTCGCTCGGCCTGACGTATCTGCTGCCGGGATGGGGATTGAACGGAATCACGTTTACCTTGGCGCGAATTCCCTTGAGAATCTTAACCAGCTCGCGCGCGTCCTGTTCCGAATCGTTGACGCCTCCCAACAGCACATATTCAAAGGTGATTCGTTTGCGTCGAGGCATCGGCAGCGAACGGCAGCAATCGAGCAGTTGCTTTAGCGCATACTTGCGGTTGACCGGCATCAACTCACCGCGCAGCCGGTCGTTTGTCGCATGCAGCGATATGGCTAGATTGACCCGGGTTTCGGCCATCAGTTTTTCGATTTGCGGCACCAATCCGACCGTCGACAACGTCACCCTCCGCGGCGAAATGCCGACTCCCCATTCGCCATCGGTAATGATCTCCAGCGCTTTGGTGGTTTGCGCGTAATTCGCCAGTGGTTCGCCCATTCCCATCAACACCACGTGGGTGATCCGCTGATCTTCGCGCAGGGTTCGGCTCGCTTCGAGAATCTGATCGACGATCTCGCTCGCGGTCAAATTGCGCTTGAGGCCCAACAGCGCGGTCGCGCAAAAGCCGCATCCGAAGCCGCAGCCCACCTGGGTCGAGATGCAAAGCGTCAAGCGATGTGCTTCCGGTATTAGAACGCTTTCAATGCTCGATCCGTCGACGAGTCCGAGTAAAAACTTGACCGTGCTATCGCCAGATTCAGCCTGGCGCACGATCCGCAGGCGGCCAATGGAGAAATGCTCGTCCAATTGATCGCGCAAGCCGCGCGACAGATTCGTCATCTCCGCGAATGATGTGCCCCGTTTTTGAAACAGCCACTGCCTGATTTGCTTTGCCCGATACGCCGGGTGTTTCCGTTCGGTGAGAAACGCGGTGAGCTCTTTGCAGCTCAGATCTTTGATATCGGGCTTCACGTCTAAGTCGCCGCCGTTAGTTTAACCTTCGGGCCCTTGAGCGAGGAGCAAATCTGGAGTAGCGAAAGCACCCAACTATAAAACTTGAAAGTTCTTGTCGCTAGTTCACACTTCACCATTGTAATTCTTAGGTTTCATCTTGAACCGCCGACGGTGGATATCCTCTCAGAGGCAGAGACCATTTCCGCAGCGGGCGGATCAGCCTCGGGCTAAGACTACGTTCCCTACGGAAGGTTTGTTCCTTGCTCATCGCGTCGGCCGAAACCACGGAATCCAAGTTGAAATCACATGAACGGCCAAGCAATAGCCCAACGCATTTGAGGGATTAAAAAATTTCGTCGGGCCTGAAAAAGAAAGCAATCTCATTGGCAGCGGTCTCGGCGCCATCGGATCCGTGGACCGCGTTCTGTTCGACGTCGTTGCCCCAATCTTTGCGGATAGTTCCCGGAGCCGCCTTGGCCGGATCGGTCGCGCCCATGATCTCGCGATTTTTCAGGATGGCGTTTTCCCCTTCCAACACCGACACAAAGATCCGGCCCGAAGACATGTAAACGCATAGGCTCGCGAAAAACGGCCGTTCTTTGTGCACGGCGTAAAACGCCTGCGCTCGTTCCGGCGTCAATCTAAGCAGCTTGCCGGCAATGACTCTTAGTCCCGCAGACTCGAATCGACGAAGGATTTCACCGATGAGATTTCGCCTCACGGCGTCGGGCTTGACGATTGATAGGGTTCGTTCCACAGCCATTATCTTGCTAGCGCCTCCTGCATCGTACGGCCGATGGTCGCAGGCGATGAAGCCATGCGAATTCCGGCAGATGTCATTGCGGTAATCTTTTCCTTGGCGGTACCCTTGCCACCCGAAATGATCGCGCCCGCGTGACCCATTCTTTTGCCCGGCGGCGCCGTCTGTCCAGCGATAAAACCGACCACCGGCTTTTTCATATTGGCTTTGATCCATGCGGCGGCTTCCTCTTCGGCGCTACCGCCAATCTCGCCGATCATGACCACGGCTTCGGTGCTAGGATCGCTGTTGAACAATGCCAGGACATCGACGAACTCGAATCCATGCACCGGATCGCCGCCGATGCCCACGCAAGTCGATTGTCCCATGTTCAAGCGCGTCAGCTGGTCCACCGCCTCGTAAGTCAAGGTCCCGCTGCGTGAGACAACGCCGATATGTCCTGGCTTGTGAATATGGCCGGGCATGATACCGATCTTGCATTCACTTGGAGTAATCGTCCCGGGACAATTGGGACCGAGGAGTCGCGAGCTGCGGCCAGCAAGGTAGCGTTTTACTTTAACCATATCACGGATCGGCACGCCCTCGGTAATGCAGATAATCAATGGAATGCCCGCGTCAGCCGATTCTAGAATCGCGTCTGCGGCAAAGGGCGGCGGTACGTAAATGACGCTCGCGTTCGCTCCGGTTTCTCTGATCGCGCGTTCGACGGTCTCGAAGATAGGAATGCCTTCGAATGACGTGCCACCTTTCCCCGGCGTCACGCCGGCAACCATTTGGGTGCCATATTCCTTACAAGCCTTGGTGTGAAACTGGCCGGTGGCTCCGGTGATGCCCTGGGTTAGCACCCGAGTGTGTTTGTTAACAAGAATAGACATCTTTCAAACCGACCCCTTACGCCTTACCCCTTACTGCAGAGACGATCTTCTCCGCCGCCTCGGCCATGGTTTCCGCGGGAATGATCGCCAGCCCGGAATCGGCGAGAATTTTGCGACCAATCTCGACGTTGGTCCCCTGCATCCTTACGACCAGCGGCACGCTGACGTCTAATTCCCGGGCCGCCTCGACGACGCCCTGAGCTAAAACGTCGCAGCGCATGATGCCACCAAAAATGTTAATGAGCACGCCACGCACGCGCGAGTCGGCCAAAAGAATACGGAAAGCCTGAGCGACCTTTTCTTTGTCGGCGCCGCCGCCCACGTCGAGGAAGTTGGCAGGCTCGCCGCCGTAGAGCTTAATGATATCCATGGTCGCCATCGCGAGTCCGGCGCCATTGACCATGCAGGCGATATTGCCGTCCAGAGAAATGTAAGAGAGATCGTACTTGCTCGCTTCGACTTCACGCGGATCTTCTTCGTCGAGATCACGCAAGGCAAGAATCTCTTTTTGCCGAAAGAAAGCGTTGCTGTCGAAATTCATTTTGGCGTCGAGCGCCATCACCTGGCCTTCTTTGGTGATGATCAGAGGATTGATCTCCGCCAGCGACGCGTCGCAATCGTCAAAAGCTCGATACAAGCCCTGCATCACGGCGATCATCTTCCCCGATAATTCATTCGGGATCCCCAGAGCAACCGCCAAGCGCCGGCATTGGAATGGCGCCAAGCCGATCACCGGATCGATGGTTGCCTTGAGAATTTTTTCCGGCTGTTTGGCGGCGACTTCCTCGATCTCGACACCGCCTTCGGATGAGCAGATGACGGTCACGCGAGACTGCGCTCGATCCAACACCATGGCGACGTAAAGTTCGCGGTCGATGTTCACTCCCTGCTCGATAAGGACCCTCCTCACCTGGCGGCCTTCGGGTCCGGTTTGGTGCGTGACCAGATTTTTGCCGAGCATGTCGCGTGCCTTTGCCGCCGCTTCCTCTGCATTCTTGGCTACTTTCACGCCGCCGCCCTTGCCGCGGCCACCGGCATGGATTTGTGCCTTAACGACGCACACGCCGCCGCCCAACTCGCTGGCCGCCGCTTTCGCTTCCTCCGGGGTCGAGGTGACAATACCGCGCGGCACGGCGACGCCGAATCGCCTGAGGATTTCTTTCGCTTGAAATTCGTGAATATTCACCGCTTGCGGCCCATGATAAAGCAAGACCCCAAGACTAGAGGATTAGCCTCAGGGTCTCAATATTGGATCTCTGATCAGCTAGGCAACGCCCAACACACGGTTCATCGCTTGCACGATATCTTTGACATGACTTAGCGATTCATCGAAAGCCTTCTTGTCCGCGTCATTGAGATGAATATCGATGATTTTCTCAACGCCGCCCGCGCCGATGATGACCGGCACGCAGAAATAGTACCCGTTGACCCCGTATTCCCCTTCCAACAACGCTGCACACGGCAAGATCTCTTTTTTGTCGTAGAAAAAAGCTTCGGTCATACGAATCGCGGCCGATGCAGGTGAAAAGTAGGCCGAACCCGTCTTCAACAAGGCAACTACTTCGCCGCCGGCGTTGCGCACGCGCGCTTCGATTTCCGCTAAGCGCTTTGCGGGAATCAATTTCTCCACCGGCACGCCCCCGACGATACAGGTACTGCGAACCGGTACCATGTCATCGCCGTGTCCGCCCAGAACCATCGCGGCAACGCTATTGACGGAAACGTTGAGCTCTTTGGCAATGAACGAGCGATAGCGCGAAGAGTCCAAAATTCCCGACTGGCCAACCACGCGATTTTTGGGAAAGCCGGTCGCTCGTTGCATCAACGTGACCATGGCATCCAACGGATTGGTAATGACGATAACGAACGAATCGGGCGCATGTTTTTTAATGCCATCCGCAACCGAGTTTAGGATCTTCGCGTTGGTTCCCAGCAAATCATCGCGGCTCATGCCCGGTTTGCGGGCAATTCCGGCGGTGACGATGCAAACATCGGCGCCCTCGATGTCTTTATAGTCGTTTGTGCCGGTCACGTTGCCGTCGAAACCTTCAACCGGCCCGGCGTGCGACAGGTCGAGCGCTTTTCCCTGCGGCAATCCTTCGATCACATCGAACAAGACAACGTCGCCCAAGCCTTTGAGCAAACAAAGATGCGCCATCGAGCCCCCGATATTGCCCGCGCCGATTAACGCTATTTTCTTCCTCGCCATAACGCTCCTACTTTCTACGGTTCCTCCGTCGCCGAAAACCCGAAACTACTAAATTACATATTCGCGATAATCGCGTTGCCGAATCCGGAGCAACTCACGAGCTTGGAGCCCGGCATAAGTCGCTCGAAATCGTAGGTCACAGTTTTGGCGTTGACGGCGCCCTCGATGCCTTTGATGATCAGGTCGGCCGCTTCCGCCCAGCCCATATAGCGCAGCATCATCTCACCGGACAAAATCACCGAGCCGGGATTGACCTTATCCAGATCGGCGTACTTCGGCGCGGTGCCGTGGGTCGCCTCGAAGACTGCGTGGCCGCTGTCGTAGTTAATGTTCGCGCCCGGCGCAATGCCGATGCCGCCGACCTGCGCCGCCAAAGCGTCCGAGAGATAATCACCGTTCAAATTCATCGTCGCGATCACATCGTAATCTTTGGGGCGAATCAGGACGAACTGGAGAGTCACGTCGGCGATCGAGTCTTTGAGCATCAATTTCTTTTTCCACTTGCCTTCGCCGTGGCTCGGCCAGAGTTTGAGCGCATCTTCGACTTCCTTCTTGATGTCGTTCTGCTGAGCCGGCGACATCATGTCAAAGCCCGGGTCAATCATCTTGGCATTGTCTTCCACGCTGAGGTTAGCATTGGCTTCTTTGTTGCCGAGTATCCAAGACTCGCGCTCGGTCACAACGTCGTTGCGAAATTCGCGTTTCGCCAGCGCATAACCCCACTCGGCAAAGGCGCCCTCGGTGTACTTCATAATGTTGCCTTTGTGCACGAAATTGATGTTTTTGCGCTTGTTCTTAAGCGCCCACTGAATCGCTGCGCGCACCAGTCGCTCGGTACCTTCGACCGAGACCGGCTTCAAGCCAACAGCCGCCGTGTTCGGAAAGCGAATCTTGGCAAATTCCTTGGGAAAGGCTTCTTTGAGGAGTGACTTGAATTTGGCATTAGCTTCAGTGCCGTTAGGAAACTCGATGCCGGTATAAATGTCCTCCGTGTTTTCCCGGAAAACCACCATATCGACATATTCGGGATGCTTGAGCGGAGACGGCACGCCATTGAAATAGCGCACCGGGCGTTGGCAAACGTAGAGATCGAGCAACTTACGTAGTCCGACATTGAGCGATGTCATACCGCCGCCGATGGGCGTCGTGAGCGGGCCCTTGATGCCGACGAGAAATTCGGAGAATGCCGGCACGGTCTCTTCATGCAACCAGCTATTGTAGAGCTTGAAGGACTTCTCACCGGCGTAAACTTCCATCCAGCGGATTTTCTTTTTGCCTTTGTAAGCTTTTTCTACCGCGGCGTCGAAAACGCGCGCGGACGCGCGCCAGATATCGCGGCCGGTGCCGTCGCCTTCAATGAATGGAATGATTGGATTGTCGGGAACCTGGAGCTGCTTATTGGCTCCCATGGTGATTTTTGCACCGTCCTTCGGGACTTTTACGACCTTATACTCTGCCATAGCCTCCTCACGTGCAAAAATAGCCTAAGGGCTTTGATAGAATCTCGCCGCTCCTTAGGCTATTTGCTAAAAATTGTATTTGGATTGTCAGAAACTAGCTGATTACCCAGAGCGAGTCAAGGCGGCTAACTACTCGTTTTTCTTTGGCTCTAACCATTTTTCCAGGTAGCGGCCGGCGACTTCCCTGCCGCCGAGACCGAAGGCCAGCGCCAACGCCAAACAGATCGCGCCGAAGACCAAGATAAAAGCCCAAATGACAATTTCCGAGGCGATATCTAGGATCTCAAAGATGCCGGCGACAACGAAAATCGTTGTCCCGATGTAGGCGGCGCGGCCGATCGCTCTCGCCTGTTCCAGTCCGGCATTGGCGCAGGAAGTCCGCGTCACCGTTTCCAAAAAATTTGCGAAATAAAGTCCGAGGATGAGCGTAATCAAGGCCGCCACGATCTTTGGGATGTAGAGATAGATGGTGTGCAGCGTGTCGGTGGCGCCACTTAGATTCAAAGTCTCAAGCGTTGTCACGATAGCGATCATAAAGAGAAACCAGAAGGCGAGTAGCCCGAGGATATCCGAAGGCGATTGCTTGATGCCGCCGCGATCGAGGATCTGGCGCATCCCGGCGCGTTCCGCCAAGGCATCGAACTGGCAGAGCCTCAGCAAACGCACGACGATGCGTTTGATCACATTACAGATCACCCAGCCGAGCAGTATGATCGCAATGGCAAATAGCAGATTCGGCAAAAAAACGGCGATCTTCGTGACAAAGGCATCCCAGAACCCGGTGACCGTAACGATCGGATTCATTATCCCTCCTCAGCACTGATTCAGAGTCGCAACTATCTAAATAAGGGAGTTGCCGCAAGATTGTCAATCAAGCGACGGAGAAAACCAAAACCTGACCTCCACTTGAATCCGCAACTTCCACTCACTATAGTCGATCAACCCGTGATTCGGCAGCGCCGTTCCTATTAAGCATTGGGCTCAAAAACTTGCACATAACCGTCGAGAAACTCGCCAAGGCTTACGGCTTATTGTGGGCGCTCAGGGAGATCAATTTCGAGCTAAAGCCGGGCGAGTTCGTCGCTATCCTTGGACCAAACGGCGCGGGAAAGACGACGCTGTTGAGAATTCTCGCCGGTCTCGTATTGCCCACCGGCGGCTCGGTGCGTCTCGATGGCGCGATGCTTTCGCGTGGCACGACGGCCCTGCGTACGAAGATCGGTTTTCTGGCTCCAGCGGACCATCTTTACGAGAACTTGACAGTTAAAGAAAACCTTCACTTTTTTACCTCACTGTATCACCAGAAGAAAAACTTCGATGCGATCAATCAAGCGCTCAAAACGGTGAATCTCACCGATCGCGCCGGCGAATACGTGGTCAATCTTTCGAGCGGCATGAAGTGCCGCCTGTCGATTGCCAAATGGCAGCTCCTGCAGCCGGATGTTCTGCTCCTCGACGAGCCCTATGGCGTGCTCGACGGGAGCGGAGTGGACTTGCTGGAAGGATTTCTCCAAGGCCAATGCGCAGAGGGCCGTATCGTCGTCGTCGCGTCACACCACGTTTCGCGCGTTCTGAAAATTTCCAGCCGCGCTCTCATACTCAATCAGGGCCGGCTGACGTTCGACGAAGTCAAGCGCGAGCCCTGGCCGAATTTCGACAAAGCGTACGGCGAATTCCTGCCGCACGGAGAATCATGGCGCTCCTAAGAGAGACATACCTCCTGCTGTGGAAAGATTTGCTTCTGGAGCTGCGCCGGCGCGACAGCCTACTAACGATGTTTTTTTTCGGCACTTTACTGCTCTTTGTCTTTCACTTCTCCTTCGATCCCGCGCCGGAAAAAGTCGCCGCGATGGCGCCGGCGTTACTCTGGCTCGCTTTCCTTTTTACCGGCACCCTCGGCCTCGCTCAGCTATTTCACGCCGAACGCGAAAACCACTGTCTCGACGCTCTGCTGCTATCACCGCTTGACCGCGGCGCGTTGTTTCTTGCCAAGAGCTGTTTCAATCTGGTTTTGATGGTACTCGTCGAAATCGTCGTCATCCCGCTGTTCTGGATACTTTTCAACTTGCGCTCATGGAATTTGCTACCGCAGTTATTTCTGGTTACCTTACTGGGGACCGTCGGCTTTTGCGTCCTGGGAACGATCACTTCGGCGATCACCTTGCGGGCGCGGGCCCGTGAGCTGCTCCTGCCGCTGGTGCTCTTCCCGCTGATGATTCCGGTCATTCTCGCCACCATCCGCTGCATGGAAAACGTTTTACGGACAGGCGAGTTCGGCGATGCGATTCCGTGGTTGCGCCTGCTCATTGGCTTTGACGTGATATTCTTGACCGTGGGAGTGCTGATATTCGATTGGGTGATCGAGAGTTGAAGGTGATTCAGTCGTCGCTACAGACAAAAAAGCGCAGAGGCATCCTTGGCGCGCTGGCATTCACCGCGGTCGCGATCGGATTATTCTGGAGTCTCGCGATCGCTCCGCCGGACGCGTACCAGGGCGATGTCCAGCGCATCATGTATTTGCATCTGCCGAGCATTCTGACCGCCTATCTGTCTTATTTTCTGGTCTTTGTCGGCAGCGCCCTCTACTTGTGGAAGCGCGAAAAACGCGACGATCTTTTGGCGCATTCCGCGGCCGAGATCGGCGTGCTGTTCACCGCTCTCACGATCATCGAGGGATCGATTTGGGGCCGGCCGACATGGGGTGTGTGGTGGACCTGGGACGCTCGGCTAACGTTGACCGCGATCCTGCTGTTGATCTACGTCGGCTACTTGATGCTGCGTTCGCTCGTCGAAGACGAAAACCGCGCCGCGTCGGCGGCGGCCGTGTTAGGCATCATCGGGTTTCTCGATATCCCTTTGATTCATATGTCAGTTTATTGGTGGCGTACCTTGCACCAACCGCCTTCGATCCTGAGGCCCGACAAAGTTCCCTGGGAAAATGTCCATCCGTCCATGCTCACGGCTCTCGCTATCAGTTTCGCGGGCTTCTTGCTACTTTACTTCTACCTGTTGTCGCTGCGCTACCGCTTGGGAGAGATGCGCGAAGAGATCAAGGCGCGGCGGCTCGATCGAGGTTGGTGATGGAAGCGTGGGGTTTTGTTTCGTTGGCCTATGGGATTGTCTGGGGTGCTATTTTGGTCTATCTGATTCTGCTCAAACGCCGCTATATGAACGCGGCGGCGGAGCTCGATACGCTCAAGTCGAAAGAGGCGGCCAGCGATGCCAAGAAGTAGAAGGCTTTTGATCGGCGCCGTGATCATCGTCGCGGCGCTCTCCTACATGATTTACGGCGGCATGCAGGAGGCCATGGTCTATTTCGTTACCCCATCGGAGCTTAAAGCCAAAGAATCCCCATCCACCGATAAATTTCTGCGTCTGGGCGGCATGGTGGTCAAAGGCTCGCTGCATAAGGATTTGCAGAATCTGACTTACCGATTCGAGTTGACGGACGGTAACGCGACCTTGCCGATCTTTTTTAAGGGGGTGCCGCCGGATCTCTTCTCTGAGGGCAAAGGAGCTGTCGTCGAAGGACGTATCGGCAGCGACGGAGTATTCCACGCCACTACGATAATGGCCAAGCACTCTGAAGAGTACAGTCCCCACGCCGACGGCAAGCCACCCGCCAATAGCTTCGTTCCAGCCAAGGAAGCAAGCGCCAAGTGACCGCCACTCTGGGCCATAGCAGTATTCTCCTGGCTTTTCTGATTGCTCTCTCGGGCATCGTCATGCCGTTCATCGCCGCGCGCACGGGCGAAGATCGTTATTTGTCGATCGCGCGATACGCGATTCTCGGGCAATTCGCGCTGGTCACCTTCGCCGCCTTCGCGCTTATCTACGGCTTGATCAGCACCGACTTCTCCATCAAATACGTCGCCTTCAATACCACCCGCGCGACGCCGATTTATTATCGCGTCACCGGTTTGTGGGGCGCCTTGGAAGGCTCGCTGTTGCTCTGGGAATGGGTGCTCATCATTTTCGCCGGCATAACCGCGTGGATTTATCGCGACCGGCACCGAGACATGATGCCTTGGGTCATCATGATTTTTTCCATCGTGTCGGCTTTCTTTCTCGGCGTGATCGGATTTCTGTCCAATCCGTTCGAAACCATGTCTCCTGTGCCCCTCGATGGCCGCGGCCTGAATCCGCTCCTTGAAGACGCCAACATGATGACTCACCCGCCGCTGCTCTACACCGGTTTTGTCGGTCTCACCGTGCCATTCGCTTTTGCGATGGCGGCTTTGATCGTCGGAAAGCTCGACGAGGCATGGATCTTGAGCACGCGGCGATGGACGATTATCGCTTGGTTCTTTCTCACTGCGGGCAATTTAGTCGGCGCCTGGTGGTCCTATCATGTGCTTGGTTGGGGCGGTTACTGGGCGTGGGATCCGGTGGAAAATGCCGCGTTCATGCCCTGGCTGCCGGCAACCGCGTTCTTGCATTCGATCCAGGTGCAAGAGCGCCGCCGCATGCTAAAAGTCTGGAACCTTTCACTTATCATCGTCGCCTTCAGCCTGACGATCTTCGGAACCTTTCTCACCCGCTCGGGAATCCTTTCTTCGATCCATGCCTTTTCCTCCGGGCCCGTGGGCGGTTTCTTTCTCGGCTTCCTCGCCTTTATTCTGGTCGGCTCTTTCGGCCTGCTCGCTTATCGTGCGGACTTGCTTAAAGAACAGCCCGAGCTCGACTCCATGGTTAGCCGCGAGTCCGCCTTTGTCTTGAATAATATCGTGCTGGTGTCGGCTCTGTTTACGATTTTTCTCGGCACGATTTTTCCACTTCTCTCCGAAGCCGTCGCCGGCGTTCAAGTCAGCGTCGGCGCTCCTTATTTTAATTCGGTGACCGTTCCGCTGTTCCTATTCTTGGTTTTTCTCATGGCCATGGGCCCAATGATTGCGTGGCGCCGCGCCTCGTGGGACAATTTGAAACGCAACTTTCTCTGGCCGGCCGCTGCCGCGCTGCTGCTCGGTCTCGGCCTGTTCATCTGGAAGGTTCGGGAGTTTCTACCGCTCTTGGGTTTCACCCTGCTCGCCTTCGTCGCGTTTACGATTCTCTACGATACCGCTCTCGCGCTGCGCGCCCGCAGGCGCATCGCCGGCGAGGGAATCCTGCGCGGTTTGATTTCGCTCGCGCGGCGAAACCAAAGACGCTACGGCGGCTTGACCGTTCACCTCGGGGTGGTGCTCATTATTATGGGCATCGCCGGATCGATGTCTTACAGCATCGAAAGAGAAGCGACCATGGCGTTGAAGCAACAATTGCAGGTCGGCAACTATCAAATTCAATTCGAAGGTTTGAAGGGCTCTCGACAACCGACCCACTTCCGCGTCGAAGGCGCCTTCCGTGTTTTTCATAACGGCAAAAATGAAGGGATCTTGAATCCCGCGCTTAAATTCTTTCCAACGCAGCAGTCACCCATTGGCCGTGCCGTGCACCAGAGCAGCTTGAGCGAAGATATCTATCTGATTCTATCTGGGTTCAGCGATCTCGACCGCAACCAGGCAACCCTCAAGGTTCTCGTTCGACCGCTGGTCATCTGGATGTGGATCGGTGGTTTCGTCATCGCACTCGGAACTTTGATTTGCATCGCACCGATAGGCAAACCGGTCCAACAAGAGAGTTAATCGGGGAGTCCGAGTTTTGGAATCTGCGATTTGTAATTTGAAATCTGACACCTACCATTCCGAGCCCAGCGAGGACTAGCATGCCCTGGCGACGCTTGGCTATTGCACTTTTAATCATCGCGCCGGTTTTGGCGCTGCTCGCCTTCGGTTTTACCCGCGACGCCCGGTACATTACTTCCCCGCTGATCGCCAAACCGGCCGCGCCATTCACCATCACGCAATTTGACGGCCGCAAGCTGACCCTAGACGATTTGCGCGGCAAAGCCGTGTTTCTAAATTTCTGGGCCTCCTGGTGTCCTCCATGCCGCGCCGAAGCGAAGGACCTCGAAGTAGCATGGCAGCAGGCGAAAGACAAAAATATGGTCTTTCTCGGCGTTGCGTTGCAAGACACCGATCAGAACTCTTTGGAGTTTCTGAAGGAGTTCAACGTCACCTACCCTAACGGGAAGGACGAGTCCGGCAAGATCGCTGTCGACTACGGCACCTGGGGAATACCGGAGAGCTTTTTCATCGATCCTCAGGGTCGCATCACCTACAAACACGTCGGCGGCATCCGCGCGGCGTTGGTGATCACGAAATTAGAAGAGGCCGCCAAGGGCATCGTCAGCGCCCAAGAGGGAAAAGGCGACTACCAGCCGATACGATAAATTCTGTCGTTAACTTATAATGGTTTCACATAATTCTAGATTTCTCTTGTCCGTCATTCCGGCGAACGCCGGAATCCATCATTTCCGGTCAGTTTTCTTACCCTCGCCCCCGTTTCGGGGGAGAGGGAAGGGTGAGGGGGGTGCATCACGGAAACTTTCTATCGTTTGCACAATTGTCTTTGTCTTTCTCTTCATTACTCATGCCGCCCTCGCCGCGCCCGCCCCTGACCTCGAAGACCGCACGCGGGAAATCGCCGCCGAACTCCGCTGCGTCGTCTGTCAAAATCTCTCCGTCGCGGATTCCCCGTCAGAAATGGCCCAGCAGATGCGCGCCATCGTGCGCGAACAACTTCAAGCCGACAAATCACCGGAAGAGATCAAAGAGTTCTTCGTCTCCAAGTACGGAGAGTGGGTGCTTCTCAAGCCGAAGGCGACCGGCTTTAGCGCGCTCTTGTGGATACTACCCTATACCGTTCTGGTTCTCGGCGTTATCGCCGGGCTCTGGTTCATTCGCCGCTGGGTTGCCAAAACAAAAACTGTAGCCGCCAAACCGCTGCAATCCGCCACCGCGGCGAGCGCGAACAGCGCACTCCTGAACCGAGACTTCCAACAACCTGCTCTTGAAGACACCAGTCCGCGAGCAGAGCTTCTGCGCGAGCAGGGCCGGCTTAGAGAAGAACTGCGCGATCTAGATTTTGATTTTCAATCCGGCAAGCTTTCGAATTTCGATTATGCGGAGCTCAAGCAAGAAGTCGAAACCAAAAGCGTCGCCGTTATTGAGCGGCTCAGTTCGTTACCCCCCGAGCCCGTCGTCAAAAAAGCCAAAGAAAAAGCCACTCGCGCCGGAGATCAAAGGAGCGCACAAGGGCCAAACCGCTCCCGCCGCTGGCAGCTCGTCGGCGGTGCAATGTTCTTGCTGCTCTTCGGCCTAGCCCTCGGCGTCATGCTGACCAAGTCGGTCCGGCTCCGCGGGTCAGAAAATGATTCGATGACGGGCGACTTTCTGACCGGTACTAGTTCTACAACCAGTGAAGCGCGAGCAGCATTGCAGGAAGGCAAGCAGGCCTTTGCCCATCAAGAATTTCCCAAAGCTATCGAAGCATTCAAAAAAGTTCTCGCCGCCGATCCGAACAACCCCGAAGCGCACAGCTACATGGGCTTCATTCTCGTCCAGGCGGGCCACGGCGACGGCGCTTTGATGGCATTCGACAAAGCTCTCTCCCAAGCGCCAAACTTTCCCATGGCGCTGTGGGGCAAAGGGCTGGTTCTCTATCGCGAGAAAAAAGACTTCGACGGTGCCCGGGAGATATTGGAGAGATTACTGAATCAAGTCCCTCCGGGCGAAGAGAGAAACGAGATCGCCAAACTAATCGCGGAAATTCCGTCAGACGGTGGCCAGAAGGCTCGATCATCCGGTCAACGAACCGCTACTGCCGCCACCGCACCATCTTCTGCCGAAATAAGTGGCAAGATCACCGTCGATCCCAAACTCAAAGCCAACCTAGATCCTAATGCGGCGCTCTTCATCATCGCCCGTCCCGCTGGCGTCGCCGGCGGCCCTCCGCTCGCAGTCAAAAAAATCGATAAGCCGGCATTTCCTCTCTCTTACTCGCTGAGTCAAGAGAACGTGATGATGCAAGGCACCCCGTTCACCGGCAAGATCAACATCATCGTCCGCATCGATAAAGACGGCAATCCGACCACCCGCGGCGCGGGCGATATGACCGGCGAATACAAGAAAAATCCCGTGGAAGTCGGGACGAAGAATGTCGATGTCGTGATCGATCAAATGACGCAGTAAGCACTCTCGTTACGCCAAATCATCGAATAAGGGGACTTGTTTGAAAGAAAAATCCCGGACTCTGTGCCTGCGCTGATCGGTGCCATTAAATTTGCATGAGCATGCTGGGAGTTTTTGTAGGAAAAGCGGAATGGTCCCTTTTCTAGCCCCTGCAAGTTGCTTCGCACCTTGATTGCTTCGCCGCCCCGGGGTTAAAACACTCTACATCAACATGGCCCTGCATTAGTCCACGAAACCAAATCGGCAGGAGGTGAATTATGAGATTCTTATTGAAGGTCAACATCCCGGTTGAGTCCGGAAACACGGCCGCTAAGGCTGGAAAGCTTGGTGAGACTATTCAATCCATTTTGGCAGATTTGAAACCCGAAGCCGTCTATTTTACGGACAACAACGGTCAGCGCTCAGGGTTTATCTTTCTTGAGATGCAAGATGCTTCACAGATCCCGGCCATCGCCGAGCCGTGGTTCCTTGCATTCAATGCAAGCATTGAGATTCATCCGGTCATGGTCCCGGACGACCTAGCCAGGGCTGGCAACGCGATCGAGAAAGCAGTTAAGAAATACGCCCTCTGACCCTCACCCTTCCTTCGCCCGTATCCTCCGTAGACGGATCAGCCTTAGGCTGAAGCGAGCGAGGGTAAGATCCAAAATGCTCAACAGGAGGAAGATCGCTAGTAGAAATCGAGCAGAAATCCAACTCGCTAAATTACGGCTGCGCGTATTTCTCATAAATTGCGTCCGTTTTGGCCGCCATGATGAAGTCGTTTTTGTGCATGTTCTTGATCTTGTGTGTCCACCAGGTGACGGCGACCTTGCCCCACTCGGTCGTTAGTCGCGGGTGATGCCCTTCCTCTTCCGCAGCAGCGCCGACTTCGTCGGTAAATGAGATCGCGTCTTTGAAATTCTTGAATTTGAATTGGCGATCTAGTTTAGGAATGCCGTCCTCGTTGATAATCTGCCATTCGGGGATTTTCGGTTGGAACTCTTTGATTTCTTCCGGCGTCACCGACGGTGCCCCAACGTGGCATGCTACGCATTTTTGTTCAGTGAGCTCTTCCATGCGACCTTCCCTCCGGTCAGTAAATAAGAATAAGATATTTAACCACAGAGAATACATGGAACACAGAGTTAGCGAGCGGGTTCCAAAGCCGCCCCCTACTTTGTGGCGCTCTTTGTGGTTCATCGTTTCTTTTTTCTGTTCTCCGCGTACTCAGCGTCCTCTGCGGTGAATCTTAAATTTTCAGCATGACTTCGGCAGCGAACTGCTGCATCGATTCTTTCACTGCCGCGTGCGGTACGGTGCCGATGTTGAACCAAGTTAAGATGGTCGACGCTCCGGTTTTTTCTTTCAAGGCTTTGATTTTCTCCACGGCCAAATTCGAATCCCCGATCACGGCGTGTTTTTCGCAAACGGTCTCGAATGCTACCTGCGCTCCCGCCGCCGTGCGCAAACGAGAAGGTAATTCCACGCCGCGGCGGGTCAACCAATCGGTGTAATCGAGGCGCATGTCGAGGATAATCTTGAAATAGCTCATCACGCCGCTTTCCGAACGCGCCTTCGCTTCGGCAACAGTCGCCGCTAGATGCATTGGGATCAGCAATCCGAGAGCTCTAATCTTGGGATCATGACCATGCTCTTTCAATCCAGCCCAGTAGGCGTTCGCATACTCGACGACTTGCTCCGGCGTCCGCGTGTGAATCGGCAAGAACAAGTTGACACCTAAACGGGCGCCGACTTCGACTCCGTCGAGCGAACTGCTCGCCATGTAGATCGGCGGCAGCGGTTTTTGAATTGGTTTCGGATTAACGATGACTTCAGGAATATCGAAAAACTTCCCTTGAAAGGTGAGTGTCTCTTCGGACCACGCCTTTCGAATAACTTCGATTCCTTCGGCCATGAAATCGTGGGTCGATTTGTGATCCGCGCCGAAGCATTCGTAGGCGCGACTATGCGGATGGCCTCCGCCCGCGGCGAACTCCATTCGGCCATTGCTGAGGAGATCGAGCATCGCGGCTTCTTCGGCCAATTGCACGGGATGGTGCACGGGCAGCGTATTGACCGCAACCCCGAGGCGCAACCGCTTGGTTCGTTGCGCCACGGCGCCGAGTACGACGTAGGGTGCGGACAGCAACGAAAACTTCGGCTGGCAATGAATCTCGGCGATCCAATAGGTGTTGAAACCTAACCCGTCAGCGAACTCGGCTTGCTCCATGAACTCTTCGAGCCGAGCCACCGGCGACGCGCCGTCCGGACATTGGATTTCGGTAAACAGGCTACATTTCACCGGCTGCTTCTTTCTCTCCGGCCACGTCAACGGCGCAGCAATTACGATCGTTTGCTCTTTCTCTCGTTAGCTTCGACGATCCGCTGGGCTGATGCTGATAGTTCCTGTGTAATCGGCACATCGAGATTATACAGCCGCGCTAGCTCGGCGACGAGCGGAATATCTTTGTTCAAAACATTTCTTCCAGATCTCGGAAGTGGATCATTCCCGGAAGGACCAAACGTTCTTTGCCAGCGGTTGAGCACGCTATTGTGACCAACCCGGCGCATCAACTCCAACGCGTTCTGATAAGGTATGCCGCCGGCCATGCCGATCTGAATCGCTTCGTGAACGATCAGTGTCTCGGCGCCGCCCAGCATATTCACGATGAGTTTTCCGATCGCGCCGGTGCCGAGCGGCCCCATGTGAAAGACTTCTTTGCTCATCTTGAGCAGATGTGGTTGCGCCCGTTGCACTAACTCATCCGGCCCACCGACCACGAAGCAAAGATTACCCGCGCGCACCGTGTCCGGTACTCCGGTCATGCAAGCGTCGATGGCGTGAATCCCTTTCGCGCGCGCCGCATCGGCGACTTGTTTCATGGTCTGCGGCAAAATCGAGCTATGAAGGAGCAACAAAGTTTCGGGCCGCCCGCGTTCCAAGACGCCCTTAGGTCCAAGAACGCAGTCAAGCATATCCTGGTCGGTGCGGACAACAATATCGATCAAGGTCGATTGCGCAGCGACTTCCGCCGAGCTGCCGACCGCGCGCATACCGAGCGCGCGGACTGGTTCCAAGGCTGGAGCGTAGCAGTCGTGACAAACGGCTTCGACGCCGGCGAGCTTGAGCCGCTCCAACAGCGCGAGACCCATGGCGCCAGTGCCAATCATGCCGATGGTTTCCACTTGGCCTCCTCGGTCTACTTATAAAGGTAGGTTCTTAACGACGGGTGTGAATTTCACCAGCCGAGTGCGTAGGCGACCCTGCGCGGGTCGGCGCCACCGAGCCAGCAGCCGTTTTCTCGATCGCGTGCGATCACTTTTGCGCTGCCGAAAGACCAGCGATCGACGACAGCTACTTTGTGTCCCTTCTTTCGCAAACCCTCTACCGTCGCCTGATCGTACCCTTCTTCCATACGCAAAGCTTCGGGAAGTTGATCACGCGGCGGGGTGCCAGGCTGGTGGCTCCAGCGCGGCGCTTCCACCGCGCTCTGGGGGTCCATCCGTAAGTCGACCAGATCGTGGATAATTTGAAAATTGGTTTGCGGCTGTTCGTCGGCCCCCGGGCTGCCACCAGTGGCGAAAATGTCATTGTCACGAAAAACCATGTACGTATTCAGCGTGTGCGCCGGTCGCTTTCCTGGCTTCAGAGAATTGGCCTTGCTCGGATCGAGGCCGAAGCTGCACAGACGATTGTTCATGATCACGCCGGTGTCACCTCCGATCACGCGCGACCCGAAACCCGCAAACACGCTTTGGATGAAGGAGATCGCGTTGCCGTCGCGATCCGCGGCACAAAGATAAGTCGTATCGCTGCTTTGGTTCGCCGCCACTACGGAAGGCCGGTTCACGATCTCGCCGACTAACTCTCGCCGCTTGGCAGCATGGTCTTTGGAGATCAGTGTCAAAACTTTTGGATCACCGAATTTTGGATCTTCCAGGTAGCGTATGCGGTCCTCAAACGCCAGTTTTTTCGCTGCCACTTGATAATGGATCACATCCGCGCGACCCATGCTGCCATCGTGAAGCGGCCACGCCTCGACGATATTGAGCATCTCGAGAACCATGAAGCCCTGGGATACCGGTGGCTGTTCGTAGACCAGAGTGTCCCGGTAGGTCGATCGCACCGGTTCGAGCCATTGACAGATGACCGGCTGCAAATCTTCCTCGGCAAGAAAACCGCCCTCGGCCCTGATCGCGGCGCAGATCTTGGCGGCAACTTCGCCGGCATAGAAGCCGTTCCGCCCCTTTTGAGCAATCTTCTCCAGAACATCACCTAAACCTTTTTGCACAACAATCTTGCCCGCCTTTGGCGTGCCCAATGGTTGACGATAACAGCGATCAACCCAAGGAAATTCGGAGCTCAACTCATCAATGCTTTCGGCAAATTCCTGTGAGATGGGAAAACCTTCGCGCGCGATGCCAATGGCGTCTCGCATCAGTCTCGCCAAGTCTTTAGTGCCGTATTTTCCGTGCAGCTCCAGCCAGCCGTCGACTGCGCCAGGGACAGCGATACTCAGGGGTCCGAATTGCGGAATATTTTTCAATCCCCGTTCGTGAAAATACTCGATGCTCGCTTTGGCCGGCGCCGGACCGCTCGAATTGATCGCTTCTACTTTGCCGGTCTTTTTCATGTAAACCAACGCGAATAGATCGCCGCCTGGACCACTGGTTTCCGGTTTCACAACCGCCATAACGAAGGCTGCGGCGAGCGCGGCGTCGACCGCGTTGCCGCCTTCGCGCAGGACATTCACCCCCGCCTGGGAAGCAAGCTGGTGGCCGGAAGAAACCATGCCGTTTTGTCCCATGACGACGGGCCGAGCTGCTTTGGTAAATTTCACGCGGTTCCTAATCCAAGGATCTTAGCAGCGTTGCCGCCGAGAACCTTTTCTTTTTCCATCCGA
>Ga0114129_10000990_pt1 | contig 37149 bp, 25 predicted proteins | sample RhiMetdeltSRZDD1_FD_80071 | JGI IMG/M metagenome (GOLD analysis project Ga0114129, IMG submission 80071) | Populus rhizosphere microbial communities from Tennessee, USA - Rhizosphere MetaG P. deltoides SRZDD1 (version 2) (version 2) | ecosystem: Host-associated > Plants > Roots > Rhizosphere >...
ACGACGATGTACTGCTTGCCGTCCACGAGGTAGGTCATCGGCGATCCGCTCTGCGGCGCCGCCATCCACACCGCGCCGACTTCCTTCCCCGCCGTCTTCTCGTAGGCACGGAACATCGCGCCCCGCGGATGATCCGGCGTCGTCGTCAGCTGCGGATCGCCCATCACGACGAGCGTCTTCGTCACCATCAAGCCGATGCCACCCGTGGGCGCCTGACCGGTCTTGGGAATCGTCAGACCTTTGAGCGCCGGGTGATTGCGCACGTTGTCCGGTGTGTCGCCATGCGGCACCTGCCAGACGATCTCGCCGCGATCCATGTTGATGGCCGAAATCGTCCCGTAGGGCGGCTTGAGAATCGACATGCCTTCGACGAGCAATCCACCGGCGAGCCCTCCACCGACGCCGGTCGCCGGGGGCGCGTTCGCGGCGGGCGCAGGTGGCGCCGCGGCCTGAGCGGCCTGCGCCTGGGCACGCGGCGAATCGGCCGCGCAACAATCTCCGGGGCCGAGCACTTCCTGGAACGGCCGTCCAGCGATGCCCGACACATAGCGAATATCGGAGAAGTTCGGCGGCGGCGGCACCACCGAGCCCGACGTGATGCCGACGTTGTTCGCGTTGGCGATGATGGTGTGCGTCTCCGGGTCGTAGGCGACACCAGGCCAGTTGGTCCCGCCGACAGCGTTCCCCATGTTGATCGCGCCGAGGACGCCGTTCACATCGCCGAGCACCGGCGGGTTGTACATCCACGGCGCCACCTTGTAGCGCGCGATGTTCTTCAGCGCCTGCGCCCGCAGCTCCGGCGTGTAGTCGATGAGGTCGTCGGGCACTTTGAGCGTGTTGCGCGCGTACGGCGGCGGCTTGGTTGGGAACGGCTGCGTCGGGCTCGACTTCTCTCCAGGTACATCCGACCGCGGAACCCATCGCTCTTCGATCGGCCACACCGGCTGGCCGGTCACGCGATCGAAGACGAACAGGAACGCTTGTTTGCCGGGCACGATAACCGCTTTGATCGGCCGCCCGTTGACCGTGATGTCCGCGAGAATCGCGGCGGACGACATGTCGTAGTTCCAGAGCGGATGATGAACCAGCTGGAAATGCCACTTTCGCTGGCCGGTCCTGAGGTCGACGCAGACAATGCTTTCCGCGAACAGGTTGTTGCCCGGGCGGTGGCCACCGTAGTAATCCGACGTCGGCGTCTCGACGGGCAGATACACCAACCCGAGCTCCTCGTCGACCGTGATTTGCGTCCACACCCCGGTGTTGCCGTTGACCGCCCACGAATCCCGTTCCCACGTGTCGTTGCCAAAATCGTCCGGCCGCGGAATGGTGTTGAACGTCCAAAGCAGTTTTCCGGTGCGCACGTCGAACGCGCGCACCAGCCCCTTCGTGTTGTTGTGCGTGCTGACCGTAGCGCCTTCGCGGAACGACGATCCCACGATCACGACGTCCTTCGCGATCGCAGGCGTCGCGTGCCAGCCGATCTCACCGGTTTCGAGATCGATCTGCTGACCGGCACCGAACACCGCGCCCTGCTTCAGATCGACGATCCCGTTCGTCCCGAACGAGCTGACAGGGGCACCGTTTCGCGCGCTGAGCGAGACGAGGCGGTAGCCGGTGGTGACATAGATGATCCGATCGTCGCCGCGGCCATCGCTCCAGTACGAAAGCCCGCGGCCGGACAACTGCCGCGGCGAGATGCCGGCGCGTCGTCCTTCGCGCAGGCTGTGGGCCCACATCAGCTCGCCGGTCTTGCCGTCGAGCGCGACGACGGAGCGTCGCGTGCCGCCGGTGCTGTACAGGACGCCATTGATGGCGAGTGGCGTGCCCTCGAGTTTGTACTCGGGACGCGGTCCGAGGATGTCGGTCTTGAAGCGCCAGGCCACTTCGAGCCTGCCGAAGTTCGTGGCGTTGATCTGGTCGAGCGGCGAGTACTTCGTTCCACGCATATCGGCGGTGTAGTGCGGCCAATCGCCGGCGGCCGTGGAAGGGGGCCGTGAAGCGCCCGCTCGATCCTGGCCCGAAAGACCCGTGGACACCCAGAGCCCCACCGCGAGCAGAACCAGCACTGTGCGCGTCATCGTCCCCCCTCGTGAATCCCTGGTAGACGCGTAACCTAGCACAAGGACCGGGGGGACCGCGCCCTGGGGCTCAGAACAACGTCGACTTGTGCTCGTCGTCCGCAAACTTCGGGAACGCGTCACGATCGAGCTTCGAGAAGGGAGCGGCCAGCGCGCGATCGCACTCGACGCGCAGCGCCCGATGGCTCCGGTCGAGGCGCGCCGAGATGAAGGGCAGGACCTCCCACCGAGGCGACCGCCCGTTGCCCGAATGGACAACGAAGTAGCGCACGCGTCCTGCCTCGACATCCACGATCACGCCGTCGAGGGTGCCGATTTGTTGCCCGGTCTCGGCGCGGACATCGACGCGGTCAAGACACGCGCCGTCGCCCTGCACATGATGGGCGTCGACGTAGTGGAGCCGCGATGCGCCGGTCATCTCTTCCCACATGGCAACCTCCTGATCTGATCCGGGTCCCCAAAGGGGCTCACTCAACCACGCGGAATCGAGCGGCACAACAGCTCACGAACCGGACAATGGGTGAAGGCCTTCGCCGGGGCCGGCGATTGACGCGGCGGCGGCCGCTACGTTTGCGGAGTCGGAGACCGAAGGCCTCTCCGACTCCGCGTGACGAAAGGTGGCTGCACTACTCCTTAGGGGACACGTGGCAGCACGGATAACATCGCCTGTGCCTTGTCTGAACCGTAGCTCGCGGTGATGGTCACCGTCGCGGGCGAGCCGACTCGTTTGGTCTTGATCTCGACATAGGATCCACATCCCCATCGGTACACTTTGACGGTCCTTGGAAGCGTTGCCACCGCGGTGTTGCTGCTGGCCAGGTTCAGAACGGAACCATCGTAACAAGTCACCAGACCGACAAGGGCCCACGTCGAATAGCCTCCGGTGATTGGGTTTTGGCCCAAAGAGATCCTGACGGGGGAGGTCCCGCGCACTGTCATCGTCGCTTGCTTCGTGACACCGTTGCTGGTCGCGGTGAAGGTCACCGGGGTGTCGGCGCGTACCCATGTGATCGTACCGCTGAAGGACTGACCGAGGGCTCCGGCGGGCACGGTGACACTCGCGGGAACGGCCGCCACCATCGGGGCGCTGCTCGCGAGCTTGACGACGACCCCCGTACTTGGAGCAGGCGCGTCCAAGAAGACCGCGTATGAATAGTAGTTATACGGCTCGCTTGCGACGATGCTCGCCGGAAAGGCAAGCCGATCGAGGACAGGCGCCAAAACCGTCAGGGTGGCCTGTTTCGTGACGCTGGCGGCCATCGCTGTGATGGTGACCGCCGTGGAGGTCGACACCGGGTGGCTGACAACCGTGAAGCTTGCGCTTTGTCCCCCTGGAGCGACGATGACTTGTGCGGGCACCAATGCCGCCGGATTGCTGCTCTTCAGCGTGACCACGGTGCCCCCCGCGGGGGCGGGTCTGTCGAGTCTGACCGTGCCCTCAGACGGCGAACCGCCTTTGACGCTGGTCGGACTGAGCGTGAGGGAGGCCGGCACAGAAGGTGGAAGAGAAGGCACACGCAGATGGACTCGCACCCGAAAACGGTTTTCGGCCAGCTGAGCGCTGACGGTTACCCACGCGTAGTAGTCACCGACTGCAAGTGTGGCGTCGGGCCGAACGCCGATCGTCAGGTTCGTCGGCGCGAAAGAACTCGGAGCGCCAGCGCTCAGCCACGGCGCGTTTGTGTCGGCTTGGATATCGATGGGAACGGGATCGCCCTTCATCTGCACGGGCAGCGTCTGGGACAGCTTGGAACCGGGCGAGCCGTCTGAGAGCAGCTCGACGAGGGCGTCAGAAGGCTCGAACCGGCTGCGGAACAAGTCGATGGAAGGCCAGTCGTTGACGCCGACGTTCTTGAGCACATCGAGGATTCCCGTTCTCATGGCGCCGTGCACATCCCCGAGCGGCCACGAGTTCATGAGCACGCAAAAGTCGGTGCGATGACCTGAGATGTCTCTGTTGTCGACCACGAGGACCGCGGCAGTGCCGGGCAGCGCACCATTGAAATACCAGCCCCAGCCAAGCTCCGTGGGCGGGACATACGTCGGAAAACCCGGCGGGGGGTTTGCCAGCACTGATGGCGGGCGTGCTCCGCTCTCCGCCGAGCCGAAACGCAAGATGTCGGCAACCGAACTGATCCAGCCGCCATTCGCCATCATCGCCTCCAGGCTGAATCCCCCGTACGGGTCCGGAACAAGTTTTCCGCTCGAGTCCAGAACGGTGCGAACCAGGGGAGCGTTCGGATAGTCCACGTAGGTGACTTCGTGCGGCGTGACGCGCTCCCGCGCGCTGGCGCCAAGCTGGGTCCGTGTCATGTCCAGAGGCATCAGGATGTTGTCCCGGACGTACTGGTCGTAGGACACTCCCGAGACCTTTTCGATCAGCTGGCCGAGGACGCAGTACCCGAAGTTCGAATACGAAGATTTCGAGCCGGGAGCAAAATCGAGCATGCGACCCATCATGTGTTGGATGATGTCGGGGCACTGAATCGGCAGCGGCTTCCCCACGGACGCCGAGACTTCCTGATCGCGGAACATCGGGTCGTATCCGGTACCGTCGCGATCCCAGCCTCCTTTGTGTTCCAGCAGGTGCCGAACGGTGATCTCGAAGATCCGTGGATCGGCCACGGGCACTGCGGGACGAAGGATGTCGAACGCGAGGCTGTCGAGACTCAACTTGCCCTGCTCCTCCAGTTTGAGGATGGCGGTGGCGGTGAGCGGCTTTGTGACGCTGGCGATGCGGAACTGAGAATCCAGCTCGACCCCGGTCTTCGAGGCCGCATTCGCATAACCATACCCGCGGATGAACACTAGGCGGCCGTCACGGACGATCCCGACCACGGCACCTGGAATGGAATACTGCTCGAGGAGCCGTTGGACCACATCGTCGACTGGCCTGAGAACCGGCGCGGGCTCCGGACCGATCACCGGCGCTGTTGGGGCCTGTGTGTGTACCGGGGCCACGCTCAACCGCAGCGCCGCCAACGTGCAGATAGCAAAGAACATCCGTCGCAAAGAGAGAAGTTGGGCCACGTCTGCCTCCTGGTTGACCAACGACCGTGGAGTCGCTGGAGTCACTGTCGTCTCAACACGCGAAAGCAGAGCGCGGGAGGGCTCAACCGCAGGAATCTTGCGTCAGGCAGATGCCGGACCGGCCGCGACGCCCGTGTGATGTATTTTGCTGTCCAGCTTCGTATAGGCAGGTAAGGCAGTCATGACCGGGGGGTCCGACATGCTTCCCTGCCAAGAAGTGACGCAGTTCTTCGCCCACATGGGTTGCGGCGACGCCCAGGCGATGGCGGAGGTCATGCCGTTGCTCTACGACGAGCTGCACAAGCTGGCTCGCCATCACCTCGGCCGGGAACGCTCCGATCACACGCTTCAGGCCACGGCACTTGTTCACGAAGCCTACATGCGCCTCGCGGGTCAGCGGCGAGTCCACTGGCAGAATCGGAAGCACTTCTTCGGTATCGCCTCCCGCGTGATGCGCCGTATCCTCGTGGATTACGCCAGGAGCCGCTACGCGGAGAAGCGCGGCGGATACGCGGTCAAAGTGGCGCTGGACGACGTCGTCCTGACCGATGAGCGGGCGAAGGCGCTGATCGCACTCGACGAAGCGCTCTCGAGCCTGGCGGTCCTCGATCCTCAACAGAGTCGGATCGTCGAGCTGCGATTCTTCGGGGGGTTGACGATCGAGCAGACAGCGGAATCGATTGGCGTCTCACCGGCGACGGTCAAACGCGACCTGAACGTCGCCAAGGCGTGGCTGCATCGCGAGATGAGGAATGCGCGACCGTGATGCCCGATCAGTGGGAACACGTCAAGTCCGTGTTCGACGGCGCACTGCGGCACCGACTGGGATCGCGCGCCGATTACCTGGACAAGGCGTGCGCCGGCAACGCCGCTCAAAGGGCCGAGGCCGAGGCACTCCTGGCGGCCTACGATGAAGCGGACAGCTTGATCGACCATCCGGCGATCGACCCTGGATCGTCGGACCCGCCAGCCCTCTCGCCTCGAGTCGAACACCCTCAGGACGTCGGCGCGATCGAAGCCGCGGACGAAGAATTCCAGGGGACGGCACGATTTGCCGTGCATCGCCTGCTAGGCCGCGGCGGGTTCGGCGCTGTCTACGAATGTTACGACCGGGCGCGGGATCAGCTCGTCGCTCTCAAGCTGCTCCGCCGCGACGATTCCCGGTTCCTCTACCGCTTCAAGCGCGAGTTCCGCGCGCTCGTCGATATTCGTCACCCGAACGTCGTGGAGCTCTACGAGCTGTTTGCAGAAGACCGGCGCTGGTTCTTCACGATGGAGCTGATTCGAGGCCTCACCTTCCTGCAGTACGTGGGTGGCGGCCCCGACGCGTCGCCGGCAGCACGATCCGCCGCCTCGAGGATCGAGCGCCTGCGCACAGCCGGACGACAGCTCGCGCACGCGATTGCCGCGCTGCATAGCGCCGGGATGCTACACCGCGATATCAAGCCCGCGAATGTGCTCGTGTCGAGCGACGGTCGCGTGCGCCTGCTCGATTTCGGACTGGTGCACGAGGAGTGGCTGGACGCTTCCCAGAGCCTGCTCGTGGCCGGGACACCCGCGTACGTGTCGCCCGAACAGGCGGCTGGATTCCCGGTCGACCGGTCCACCGACTGGTACAGCTTCGGCGTCATGCTCTTCCAGTCGTTGACCGCATCGCTGCCCCCGCGGTCGCTCGTCGCCAGATCCGATGCGACGCCCGTGTCTCCGAGCGACATGGCTCCGGACGTGCCCGCTGACCTGGACGCCTTGTGCGTCGACTTGCTCCGACCGGATCCCGCGGCAAGACCTTCGGCTGCGGAAATCATCGCGCGCCTCGGAGGCAACGAACGTCACGTCGCCGCCGCGTTGCCGTCCCCGCCATCTGCGCCGGAAGCATTCATCGGTCGGGAATCCGAGCTGGCCGAGTTGCGATCGCTCCTGACGCTCACGAACGAGGGGTCCACCGTCGTCGTGAACCTCGGTGGCCGATCCGGGATTGGCAAGAGCGCGTTGCTGAGAGAGTTCCGGCGGAGGCTGGCGCACGAGCGGCCCGACGTCGTGGTGCTGGCCGGTCGCTGCCACGAAAGCGAAATGGTCCCGTTCAAGGCGCTCGACGATGTGGTCGACCGCCTGAGCCGGTACCTCAAATCGTTGCCACCATCGAAGGCGGAGGCGCTCGCGCCTCGTGACGTGCCGTGCCTGCTTCGGATGTTCCCCAGCCTGGCCCAGGTCGATCCGATCGCTCCGGCGCGGCCCAAGCCGATCGAGATTCTGGATTCTGAAGAACTGCGCCAGCGCGCGTTCGCCAGCCTGCTCGAATTGCTGTCTCGTCTGGTCGACAAGCACCCGCTGGTGCTCATCATCGACGATCTGCAATGGGGCGATTTGGACAGCGTCGCATTTCTGGGCCGCCTCCTGAAAGGTGCGTCGGCGCCGAACCTGTTGTTCATCGCCAGCTTCAGAAGCGAGGATGCCGACACCAGCCCGTTTCTGCAAAGTTGGCGCTCGAGCGCTGCGTCGGCGCAGTCGGTGATCGTTCGCGACCTGGCGCTCGACGTGTTGACGCCGTCCGAGGCGAGCGAGCTGGCGATGCGGCTGGGTGCGGCGCGCGACGATATCGATCGACCACGGGCGGAAGCGATTGCGCTGGAGTCGCGCGGCGATCCGTTCCTGATCGATCAGCTGTCGCGGTATGCGCTGGAAACGGCAGCCGACGGCGACGGCGCGGTCACGATTCGGCAGGTTATCGAGAGACGGCTCGCCAACCTGACGCCTGATGTGCATCGGCTGCTCGAGATCGTCGCTGTAGCGGGCCAACCCATTCCCTTGTCGGTCGTGCGTCGCGCGGCCGGCGTCGACATCGACGATCACCCGACGCTCGCGAACCTCGTGGTCGACCGACTCGCGCGCCTGAGGGAGACGCGCGGGCCACGGGAAATCGAGTTGTACCACGATCGCATTCGCGAAACGATCGTGGCCGCGATGTCCTCCGAGACACGCCGGGAGCGGCACCTCGCGCTCGCGATGGCACTGCAGGCCGAGGGCGGCTTCGACCCGGCGATTCTTGCGAGGCAGTTCCAGGAGGCAGGCGATCGAACGGCGGCCGCGCGACACATGTTCGCGGCGGCGGAACAGGCGTCGCGCGTCCTCGCATTCGATCGAGCCGCGCAGTTCTATCGATTGGCCCTCGATCACGGACGCTGGCAGGGTGAGGCCCTGGTGCAGGTGCAATGCAAGCTCGCCACGGCTCTGGTCCAGGCGGAACGCGGAACAGAGGCCGCTCACGTGTACCTGGACGCGTCGTGGGAGGCCGAGGCATCGGTCGCCATCGAGCTGAAACGGCTGGCTGCGGAGCAACTGCTCCGCAGCGCGCACATCGACGAAGGCATGGCGCTCTTGCGATCCATCGCCCGTCAGTTGGGAGTCCGGCTCCCAACCAAGCCGTGGCAGGCCATCGTCAGCCTCCTGTGGCAGCGCACACGGGTTGCGTTTCATTCCCTCCGAGTTCGTGAGCGGCCGTCGACAACCGTCGCGATGGAAGACCTGAGAGTTCTGGATCTGTACTGGTCGCTCACTGTCGGTCTGGAGACGCTCGACGTCATCCAAAGCTGCGACTTTCACGCACGGCATATGCTTCTCGCTCTGCGAGTCGGCGATCGCAACCATATCGCCATGTCGCTCGCCACCGAAGCTGTGTATCGCTCCATATCCGGCCACTCCAACACGCGGAAAACCCGCGAGCTGCTGTCAACCGCTCGAGCACTGTCGGAAGGGACCGACCATCCCCAGGCGCGCGGGCTGATTGCGGCGATGGAGGCGCTATGTGCGGTGTTGATGGGGGACTGGAGACACGCGTGGGAGCTGTCCCAGCAAGCCGACCGCGTGCTGCGTGAAGAGTGTACGGGAGTCGCCTGGGAGCGCGGGACGAACACTCGAGTCGCGATCGCCGCAGCGCTTCAGCTTGGAGAGTCGCGCAACCTGTCTGATCTGGCCGACCATCTGGCCAGCCGACTGCACGACGCGAAGGCACGGAGTGATATCCATGCCGTGCATTCCATGTTTTCGGGCATCCACTTTTGTGTCCTCGCCGAACGCCCGTGGCTTGCTGATGACATGGTCCGCGAGGAAGTCGCCGCGCTTCCGGCCACGGGTTTCTTCCTGACACACTTCTCGGCGGTGCAGGCACAGGTCGATCTGGCGCTCTATCACGGAGACACCGACCTCGCGTGGACAGTCGTGAGCTCGCGGTGGCGATCGATCGCGCAATCAGGACTCTTACGCATTCAGTATGTGGCTCTCATGGCGTTTCACATTCGCGCGCGCGCAGCGTTGGCCGTCGCGGCAGTTGCACCGGCCGAGCAGCGAACGCACCTTCGTGAGGCGCTCGAGTGCGCGCGCGGGCTCGAGCGCGAGCGTGCACGCTGGGGTGACGTCTTCGCTCTGCTCATCCGCGCGAGCGTCGCGAGCGTTGAAGGTGATCGGCAGGCCGCCCTCGCTTTGCTCGAGAGATCCGAAGCCGAGGCGAATGCGGCTCACATGTCCCACTATGTGGCAGCGTGCCAATAACGCCGCGGCATGCTGCTCGGCGGGTCGGAGGGCCAGGCGCTGATCGACGGGGCGCTGGCCTGGGCTGCGTCGCAACGCGTCGGCGATCCGCCGCGCATCTTCGACATGCTCGCGCCGGGCAAGTGGGGGCGCTAGAGAGGTGCCAGCGTTCTGCGAGCCTCGGATGCCCCGTCAAAGTCCGGTTTGAGCGCGAGCGCTTTTTCCAGCGACTCCTTCGCTCTGACCCTGTCACCGCTCTTCGTGTATGCCAATCCGAGGTGGTAGTGGTAAAGCGGATTGGTCGAGTCTTTCTCGACGCTCCGCTGAAGCGCGGCTATAGCCCGCCCGGGCAAGTCCTTCTTGTAGAAAATCCAACCGAGGGTGTCGTTGATTTCCGGTCGGTCGGGCGCTTGTTGGGCCGCGGTCTGCGCGAGGCCGAGCGCCACGTCGAGGTTGCCGCGCTCGGCGTAGAACCACGCGAGGTTGTTCGCTGCAACGATGGCCCGGGGCGATGAGACCAGAATCTGTTCATACTGACTCTGCGCCTCGACTGGCCGATTCTGCGCTTGCAGGATGAGGGCAACCATCGTGTGCGAAGCGATCGCCTCGTTCGACTGAGGACTGAGCTTCGCCAGCACGTCGAATTCGGCTTTCGCTTGCTCCAACTTCTGCTCGGACATGAACAATTGTCCGAGCATCGCGCGAGCCTGGAGGTTGCTGGGATCGATCTCGATCGCGTGCTGCAGTGTCTGCTCGGCTCGACCGAGATCGCCCGACGCGGCCCAGGTGCTGGCGGCGAGTCGAAGCAGGCGAGCGTCAGTGGGCATCTGCGCCAAGTGCGCCTCCACGCGCGCGCGAGCGTCCGTCATCTTCTTTGCCGCAAGATCGAGGCTGACGAGCCCGGTCAGCGCTTCGATGGACTGGCCATCGAGCGTCAGCGCTCGTTCGAAGGCACGCTTCGCGGCAATGTGATCCCTCTTCGCCACAGACAGGATGCCCATCTGGCTGTGCACGGCTGCCACGCTCGAGTAGTTCGCCAGCAGCACTTTCATTTCGGCTTCTGCCTGCGCCAGCTCGCCACGAGCGATCAGGCCACGTGAAACCAGCAAGCGGGCGTTGAGGTTGTCGGGCTGACCCTTCAGTGCCTGACGCGCGGACTCGATCGATGCATCGATGCTTCCAACGGCAAGCTGCACTCGAGAGAGCTCAATCTGCGCGGCGGCCGCTCTCGGATTCAGTTTCAGGACTTCGGCGAACGCTTTCGCGGCTTCGCCGAGCTGATTGCTCGTTGCGTACATCTGGCCCAGGAAGAGCTGCGCCTGGGTGGACATTGGGTCTGCCTGGGTCGCGGCCTTCGCTTGCTCCAGCGCGCCTTCAAATTGCCGTTCGGCGAGGAGGAACCGTGCCTTCAGCAACAAGGCACTCGCGCACTTCGGCTGTCTGACCAGGAGATCGTTCAGCCGCGTGTGCGCTTCCTTCGTCTGCTTCCCGGCGTATTCGATCGCCGCGAGACGGCTCTGAGCTCCGGCGAACGTCTGCGGATCGTCGACGCCGACCGTGTTGAGGATCGGGACCGCTTCGCTCGCACGGTTGTTCAGGGTGTAGTAGTCCGCCAACGCCAGCCGTGCGGCTGTAGTCTTCGACATTTCGGCAAACGTCTTGAAATATGGCTCGGCATCTGCAGGCCTGTTCGTGGCAAGGTACAGAAACGCGAGCGCTCTATTCGCGGTCAGATTGGCCCGATCCAGTTGCAGGGTCTGTGCGAGCGCGTTTTCGGCCTCGCCAGAGCGCTTCGCCGACAGATAGAAAGCCGCGAGCGCCAGTCGTGCGGGCACGGACGTGCCGTCTATCTGTACCGCCTTCTTGAACGCGTCCTCGGCTGCTTCGCTGTCGCCTTTCGCGAGTTGAAGCGCACCGAGGTTGTCGTAGGTGCCACTCTTGTCAGGATCGAGCTTGATGGCTTCTTCGATCTGCGCGATGGCGCTGTCGAGGTCCTTCAGCCCGGCCAGAGCCGTCCCGCGAAGGATCTGTGCCTGCAGGTTCTTCGGATCCTGTGCCAGCATCCGATCGGCGCGCGCTTTCGCATCCTCGAATTGACGCGCCAGCAGCAGCATCTGCCCCGCCTTGAGCTGGCTCTCGATGTTGGTGGGCATCAGATCGGCCGCGCGGATGTACTCGCGATACGCCCCCGCTGGATCGTTGACGCGAACGTATGCCTCGGCCAATTTGTAGCGCGCTTCACCGAATCGTGGATCCTGCTGGACGGCGTTCCGATACTGCACGATCGCTTCGTTGTATTTCTCTTGGCCAAAGTACCGGTCGCCGCTCTCGAGGTACGCACGTTTGGCCACCTCGGGGTTCTTGGCGCACGAGGTCAACAGCACCGAGGCCGACAGGATCAGACACACCAGCGATGTGGCGATACTCACCTTGAACGCTCCTTTCGCGGCGACGGCTGTCAGCGCGTCGGAAGGAAACTGAGACCGAAGGACCTAACAGCGGTCGCGACGCGGGCCCGAACTGGATCGCGGGTGGCGGCGTCGGCCAGAAGGGCGGCGGAATCGGTGAGCCGTGGCCAATCCGAGGGATAACAGCACCATGGTCCCGGGTTCCGGAACTGGCGCCAATTCGGTGCCCTTTTTGCCTCCCGCGTCGATGTCCCAGTACGTCGGCATCGCGGTTGTCTTCACGGTGAACCCCGAAGCGGAACCGATGGATTCCGCGAAATCCTTGAGGAATTGCGTTCCCACATCCCCCTGTGCGGTGTCGCAGCTCCAGAACTCAATGCTGCTCACGTAGTCGTCGACGCATGCCTGGAACTCAGCTGCGGTCATGACCCCGTCGTTGTCGCTGTTGATTCGCTCCGTGCCGATCCTGATGCTGCCCGGCCGCCCATGACCAACCAGTGAAACCGACAGTTTCTTACCGGCCTTTTTGGAAGCCGCCATGATCTCGTCGCAGGCCTCCTGGAGCGTCCCGGCTCGGGCGACGCGATTCGCTCCCAGCCGGCCCGTCAATTCAGCGGCCGCGTTGTCCGCATACTTGTTGTCGCCCTTGGGAGTCGTGCTCACGACATTGAAGTCAGTTGTCGGTCCTCCGATCCTCCTCGCCACTCCGGCCTTGTCTTTCGCGCCGTCCCCACCGAAGAAGTCGTCAACCTCCACATGGTACAGAGCTGTGCTGGCGCTGACTCCACCGAGCACATAGTCGATTCCCAGGATATACTGGCCGGAGACGTCGAAATGCACGGCAAGTCCATCGTTGCCGAGATCGGCCCAGTAATCCGCGCTGGAGTCAGTGCCGGGCAAGCGAAAGAAGTAGGTGGAATAGTTGTTTGCGTTGATGGCGGCAAGGTCCGCCAGGCTGTAATCCCCCTCCGCGGCAGACGGATTCGGGTTGAGCAGCGGAAGAATGTGTGCGCCCGTTAGAGTACTGCCCAGAGGGAGGTCTGGGAGCGTGCCAGGCGAAAACGTCAAATGGAGTGAGTCCGAATTCGTGCTGAACGTCCTCCCTAACGTGTAATCGTCCGTCGGTACCAACGAAGGCGACAGGAACAGTGCGTCTGCCGAGATGGGCGCCGCGCACAGCATCTTCGCGGGCCCGACGATCAGCGCCAACAGTAATCCGGCACAGCGAGCGCGAGTGAAGCAGGTCATGGCACACCTCATATGTCTCAACTTCGTGACGGCCGCGTGAGCAATGTCACCTCAACACGCGGAAACGGCGCACGAATTGGCTCACGCGGGAACGACGATGTGAATGACGTTGAGGCGATAGAACAGTCGCGCGTCGAATCTGCCTTTGCGCACGTCGTCGCACAGGGCGATCGAAGACGAGGCGACGATGCGTGGCACCTCGTCATATCTCCCGCTGTTCGGACGGCCCAGCAGCTTCAGTAACGCGGACTGCTCGCGCGGCGTCAGCGCATGAACCTCGCCGATCCAGAGGATGGCCGTGCCGCGATCGGTGGCGATGCGCACCCTGTTGTCGGCGATGGTGCCGATGACATCCTCTCCCGCTGCGGCATCGCACGCGAGGACCTCGCGAACGCGCCCACGGCGCTCGCGCGCGGCGATCGCCCGGACAATGCGGAGTGCGTCAGCCGGTGGCGCCGTGATGAGGACCGGAGCCAGGGACATTGCGGCAAGGCTGACGTCGGCTTCGAATGCCCTGGCCCGATCCGCGGAAGATGACAAATCGCTCTGTCGGCTCATATGCGCTCCGTCCGTGTCATCTCAACACGCGGAGTCAGCCGGCGAGACGGCTCAGGGTGTGGCGGGGGCCGATCAGGAAGTCGGCGAGATCAGGCGATGGACGGGCGTCAGGTGGAGCTGTCGGGTTTGTGGATCCGATCCGCCGCGCGACGAAACAGATCGCCAAGCGCAAAACCGGCGTGATGGGTCGCAAGCGACTCATACCGCTGGCGCCGCTCCTCAGCGGGAGAGCTGGAGATCTCGATCCCGAACCGCGCCGACGCCGCGGCGACGGCGACGAGATAGAGCAACGTCGCCGCAGCGAGATCGTCGCGCCGTTCCGCTTTCGCCAGAAGGACCTTGGCGGCTTCCTTGATTCGCACGAGGTCGGGGACCGATGTGGTCGGTGCCATCGCTTCTTCGAGCAGGCCCTCGCCGGGCGCGCCCACATGTCGACCGAGGACCGCGAGCAACTGGCTTGCGCACGCCGCGCTGTCCACGGGCAAGCCATCGTCGGTCGGGGAATCCAGCGCGGCCAGCAACAGGGCTCTCATCCGAGTCCCCGTCATCGAGCTCGCGCCAATGGTCGTCGGGTCCGCCGGGTCATCGCCCGTCATAGAATCCCTATCAGGTTGCGAAGTTCGTGTTCGAAGGTCTTTTCCGACCCGATATCTGTCGCGATCAGATCCCAGAGAACGGCACGAAAGCAACGGACAACCGCCTCCGCGCGGCTCCTGGCCGTTTTCTCGTCGAGATTGAAGGCCGCGCCCACTTCTTTCCATCCGGGCGGATCGTCCGAGCCGCCGAGGAATCGACGCGCAAACAACTGAAAATGCACCTGCTGCCCTTTTTCGATGGAGATCGCCCGGACTTTCTCGATCGCCATGTTCACGATGCTCTGTCCCCACGCCCGCAGCAGGTCGGTGTCGGGCCCGCTCGACGCCACGTCTGCGAGCCCCTCCCAACCCTGTTTGGATCCGTCCGGGTGAACGCCGGACTCCGGCGATTCTTCCTTCGTGCGTGCCCGGCGACGGTGTTCGTCGATGAGAAAGTTCCTGATCGCCTGCTTCAGGTATGGCCTGAAGCTGCCTTTGGCCCGATTCGCGTGGAGCAGAATTCGACCGGACAGGACGGCGGTGATGAAGAACTGCTGCGTGAGCTCTTCGGCTGTGGTGTCGTCGCGGACGATCGCCGCGATGTACGCGCGTACGGCTGGATAGTAGCGCTCGGTGAACTCGTTGGTTGCCGCCGGATTTCCGCGGGCGCGCCCTGTCGACGCCTGTCCGAGAAGGGTCCACGACGTTTTGGGAAAGCCGCCACCGCTCCCAGCCGCCGGGTCTGGGACGTTACGATCCCCGCGATTCCGGTCCATCCGCATTCACCTTCGGAGCTATCGGACGCGCCTGACTCTAGACCCGCGCACCATGCTCGTCAACCGACAACGCACTCCATCCCCACCTTACAGCAGATTCTCGTCGACAACGGTCGCCGGCTGCCCCAAGCCCGGAGAATCAGGTAAGCTACGGTTCGAGAGGAGCAGCAGATGCCATCTTCCTGCAGTCGCTCTCATCGACGACGGTTCACCGCTTTCGGATTCATGGTCGCGGCGAGCGTTTCTCTCGCCGGCCAGTCGCACAAACCGGCACCGGCCGCGCCGCGCACGGCGGATGGTCGGCCCGACCTGCAGGGCACGTGGGACTTCGCGCAGCTCACGCCGCTCGAGCGGCCCGGCAACTTCGCCGGGAAACAGACGCTGACAGACGACGAGGCCGAGGAGTTCGCGCAGCAGAAGATCGAATCGACCAACAAGGACCGTCGCGACGGCGGTGCTGCCGCCGACGTGGAGCGGGCCTACAACGATTTCTGGTGGGACTTCGGCACCAGGATCGCCAAGCAGACGTCGCTCGTGGTCGACCCGCCCGACGGCCGGATTCCGCCGATGACCGCCGACGCGCAGCAGCGGTTGGCTCAGGCACGCGGCCATTACGACAACCCGGAGGAGCGGCCGCTGGCCGAACGGTGCCTGGTCGGTTTCAACTCGGGGCCGCCGATGGTGCCAAGCGCCTACAACAACAACGTGCAGCTCGTGCAGACGCGCGACCACGTGATCATCCTCAACGAGATGATCCACAACGCTCGGATCGTGGACCTGAACCGGCGCCAGCATCAACCGAGCGAGATTCGCTTCCTCACCGGCGACTCGATCGGCCGCTGGGACGGCGACACACTCGTCGTCGACACGACGAATTTTTCGTCGCACGGAGGATTCAGGGGCGCCAGCCCGAACCTGCACCTGGTCGAGAAGTTCACGCGACTCGATCGCGACGCGCTCCGGTACGAGTTCACGGTCGACGATCCCGCGACGTGGACGAAAAGCTGGACGGCCTCGATCCCGATGGTGCGCAGCGACGAGCTGATGTTCGAGTACGCCTGCCACGAAGCCAACTACGCGCTCGAGGGAGTCCTGAAGGGCGCGCGCTATCAGGAGAAACAGCCGAAGGCGTCCAAATAGGCATGCTGCCCGCCGACGTCACCTGGCGTCTGCTGCTCGCCGCCGGACTCGGCGCCGCACTCGGACTCGAGCGCGAATATCGTCAGAAGCCAGCTGGACTGCGCACGAACATCCTCATCGCGCTGGGGTCGGCGTTGTTCACGATCATGTCGACGCACATGGGGCACGAAGCCGGGAGTCCCGACCGGATCGCCGCGCAGATCGTCACCGGCATCGGCTTTCTCGGCGGCGGCGCGATCCTGCGCAGCGGGAACACGGTCCACGGACTGACGACCGCCGCCACGATCTGGGTCAATGCCGCGATCGGAATGGCCGCCGGCGCCGGTCATTTCGCGCTGGCCACCATCACGGCGGTCTTGGCCCTCGTCGTGCTCGTCGTTCTGCCTCCAATCGAGATGTATTTCGAACGCCGGGCCGGCTGGCCCGATCGGCATCACGAGGGTCCGCCCGACCGCTAGCCGAGACCACGAAGCGTTACTTCGCGATCGCCGGCGGCGGACGTCTGTGGTGTGTCGCCTGCTCGTACGCGTACGCGAGCGCCAGCATTCTGGCATCGGTCCAGGGGCGACCGAGAAACGACACGCCGAACGGATACCGGCCGCCGATGAACCCCCCAGGTACGGTGACCTGCGGCAAGCCAGTCAGCGCGCTCTCCTCGCACGTGCTCGGCTCGCCGCCGTATCGCTCGAGGCCGCCCTCGTGCGTATGCGGGCGGGCCAGGTTCGCCGGATACAACAACGCGTCGAGCCGATCCCGCTCCATCAGGTCGATGAAGAGGTCGCGGAAGCTCTCGCGCGTCGCGAAGAACGCGCGGCTGGCCTCGCGCAGCGCATCGCCGGTTGGCGTAGGGGCAAGTGCCGTCTCGAACCGTTGCGCGCTCACGGGCGCCAGCTTCCCCGAGGCCAGGAGCCCCTCGAGCGTGATCGCCTGCTCCCCGGCTCGGGCGCCTCGAGACAGATAGGCATTCCAGGCCGCTTTCAGCGCGCCCGGTTCGATCCCGCGGGCCCGCCGGTACCGTTCTTCGAGGCCGGGCTCGCTGACCTCGATCACGGTCGCGCCGGCCTTCTCGATCTCCTTCGCGACGTTGTCCATCATCGTCGCGATTTCACGCTCGCCGGTGACGCCGATGAACCGTTGCCGCAGCAGGCCAATTCGTGCGCCGCTCAGCGCGTCGGCACTCAAGCCGGCGGCGAACGAGCGGGCGATGTGCGGCCTGGCGTCCGCCGTCACGGGATCCTCGGGGTCGGAGCCCGCCACTTGATCGAGCACGAGCGCCACTTCGCGAACCGTCTTGGCCAATGGGCCGACGGCGTCGTTGTATGGATTCAGCGGCATCACGCCGGCGCGACTCGTCAGCCCCCGCGTGGTTCGTATCGTGGCCAGCGACGCGAAGGCCGCAGGGTTCGACAGCGAGTTGCACGTGTCCGTCCCGAAGGCCACCGTCACGAGACTCGTCGACACGGCGACCGCGCTGCCGCCGCTGGATCCGGCGGTGCTGAGCGACGGATCGTATGCGTTGCCGATGGTGCCCGCGACGGAGCTGATGCCGAAATCGCCGAACGGAAACTCGTCGAGGTTCGCTTTCCCGAGCATGACGGCACCGCCTCCTCGCATGCCGGCCGCCATTCGCGAATCGAGCCGGGGCCGATGATCGACGAGTGCAAGCGATCCACCGGTCGTGGGCAGACCGAGCACATCGATGTTGTCCTTGAACGCGATCGGAATGCCGTGGAACGGACTACGCAAGCGGCCGGTCGCCCGCTCCGCATCCAGTGCGCGCGCCTCCGCAACCGCACGGGGATTGAGCGCCAGCATTGCGCGAAGCGCCGGGCCGTTGCGATCGTACAGGGTCAGCCGGAGCAAATAGTCGCGGACGACATCCTCGGAGGTTGTCACGCCGCGCGTCAACGCGTCCTGAATCTCGTCGGTCGTTTTCTCGACGACCGAAAACGGCAGCACGGCCGACCGGGGAAGGTTCCAGTTGACAATCTCCGACCGTTGCCGCGCGGTCAAACCGCGAAGGTCTGGCTCCGCCACGAGCTTCCGCGCGATCCCCGTCACGCGGGCGATCTCCGACCCCGCCGGTGGAATCGTTGTCGCACCGCGCGAGCCGTAGACTTCGCTCAACCCCTTCACCACGAACGTCATCAGCGCCACCGTCTGACGCGGCCTGACCGTGAACCGAAAAACGTACCCGATGTGGGCAGGATCGAATCCCGGATAGGGATCCAGGAACGGATCGCCGTACATATCGCCGACGCTCGCCAGGACACCACCCCGCGATCCCAGGACATGAGACGAGGGTCCATGGCCGGATGGACCCTTCATCGGATCGTCCACGCGCCTGGCGTTCTGCATGACGGTAACGAACGTGTCGACCGCCTCGATGCGCCGGTCGCCGCTGGACGAGGTCGCGACCGTCACCAGCCCGCCGTCCTCGTACGCGCCGGTCGCGCCTCCCCAGGCGACGTCGACGAGCCGATTTTGATCCGCCGCGTTCGTGAAGCTGTCCACGTAACGGAGGTAATCCGCATTCGCCGGCGCAAAAATGGCCCGTGAGACGACGATGTCGCCGCGCAGTACGGGCGTGATGGAGTCGAACCGTCCCAAGCCGTCCGCCGCGAGACCGAATCCGGTGAGGTACTGATTCCGCACGACCAGCGATCGGTCGGGCCGCTGGACCTGCAGCTTGAGATACCCGAAGCCGTTGAAGGGATACGCGCGGCCGCCCGTGGCAATCCCGCCGCTGTCCTGGGACCATGGCGACGTGTCCTGAATGTCCCAGAATTGGCCGTCGGCCGATCCGACCCGTGTCACCGCGATGACGCGCAGCGCGAGCAGCGCGATCGCGACGGCGATGGAGATCGTGCGCATCGCGTTACCGCTTCGCGCCTTTGCCGAACTGGTCCGAGGCCCTCACGGGCCTGCCGTCCACGAAATCGATCTCGACCATCTTCTCGCTCTCGACCGCCGTCCCCCGCTCATCCTGAAGGGTCGCGACGATCGTCTTGCTCTTGACGTCGACGAGATCGCCCGTCGACGCAAAGGCTGTCCTGCCGTCCAGGCTGAACGCGATCCAGCCCGGCTCGTCGCGCAGCTTGACGGTCGTCTTCTGCGCCGGCGGCATCACGGTCGCGTCGAAGACGTGCAGTTGGTGGTTTGTGTTGTCCGCGACCCAGATCTCCGTTTCGTCCGCCGTCATGGCGATCCCATGGCTCGGAGTGCCGTGCACCGGCGAATTCGCGACCGGGAGGTCTTTCACAGCCACGCGATGGATCACCTTGCCGGTCGCCAGGTCCGCCACCTCGAAGCCGAGCAGGTTGTTGGTGTTCGCGAAGACCAGCGTCTGCCTTCCATTGATCGTGAACGGCCGGACGACATCGCCGAAGGGCCCGATCTGTCTGGAGACCGTGTGCGTCTTTGCGTCCGTCACCGTGATGAAGGGCGGCTGGCGTCCCTGGCTCGCTAGGTACGCATGCGCCCCATCGTCCGAGTAGATCGTGTTGTGGGGTGAGCCTTCCTTGTCGATCGTCTTGATGACCGCGCCGTCGGCCGCATTGACGACAAACCATTTTGGCGCGCGCACGGCCGGAACGTAGAGCGTCTGTCCGTCTGGTGAGAGCGCCATCCGATCGCAGCACTGCTGCTCGTAGCTCTGCTCCCAGACCACCTTGTCCGTCTGCAGATCGAAAGCGCCAAGACGGCGGCCCGTGCTCACGAACAGCCGGCCCGTCGCCGCGTTGGCCGCAATCCCCCTGACGCCTTCCGCAGGTTTCCCTTCTGCTGTCGTCCACGTCGGGATGCGTTTAACGAACTTGTACCCGTTGTCGATGTCGAAGACGAGAATGCCGACGCCGCCGTGGTTCGTCGCGTTCCCGACGCCAGGCACTCCCGCGTAGAGGAGACGCCGCGGCTGCTGCGCGCGGCCCAGCGGAGTCCAGGCCGTCTGCGCGAGCGCCATGCATAGGGTCATCACAACGGTGCGTGCATGCATGGGGCAGATTGTACAATTCCCTTATGCGAAGAGTCCTGTTCCTGATTGCCGCCATCGGCCTTTGCCTGGTGGTGCCGCTGACCGCGACGAGGCAGCCGTTGCGCGCGCGGCACGGCATGGTCGTCGCCATGGAGGCCACCGCGGCTGACGTGGGCGTCTCCGTCCTGCAGAAGGGCGGCAACGCCGTCGATGCAGCCGTGGCCGTGGGCTTCGCGATGGCGGTCACGCATCCGTACGCCGGCAACATCGGCGGCGGCGGTTACATGCTGATCCGGATGGCCGACGGCCGCACGGCGTTCATCGATTTCCGCGAGCGCGCGCCGGAGAAGGCGACGCGCAACATGTACCTGGATGCCCACGGCGAGCTGACGAAAGACAGCGTCGAGGGATGGCGGTCGTCTGGCGTGCCGGGTACGGTGCGTGGTTTCGAGATCGCGGTCAGCAAGTACGGGCGAAGACGATGGGTCGAGAACATGGCGCCGGCTGTGGAACTGGCGTCGAAAGGCTTTCCGCTGTCGTGGGGCCTCACCGAGTTGTTCAAGGCGTCGAAGAGCCTGCCCAACTCGCCGGAATCGAAGCGGATCTTCCTGAACAACGGCACGCCGTTCGAGGCCGGCGATCAGCTCGTGCAGCCGGAGCTTGCGCAGACGCTCGCGCGCATCTCGGCCAACGGCGCCAGCGAGTTTTACGAGGGTGAGACAGCCAGGCGCTTTGCCGACGAAATGGCGAAGCACGGCGGGATCATCTCGCTCTCCGATCTGAAGAACTACAGGGCGGTCGAGCGGACGCCGCTCACAGGCACGTACCACGGCTACACCGTCATCACGTCCCCGCCGTCCAGCTCCGGCGGCATCGCCCTCCTCGAGATGCTCGGGATTCTCGACGGCACCGGCTACGAGAAACAGGGAGCGGGATCCGCCGCCGCCGTGCATTACCTCGCTGAAGCCATGCGCCGCGCCTACGCGGACCGCAACGAGTACGTCGGCGACCCTGATTTCGTCAAAGTGCCGATCGGCGGGCTGCTCGATTCGGCCTACCTCGGGAGGTTGCGCGCGTCGATCGATCCCGAGCGCGCCACGCCGAGCGACGGTGTCCGCCCGGGCAAACCCGCGGGTACCGAACAGATGGAGACGACGCACTACTCCGTCGTCGACGCGGAAGGCAATGCAGTCGCCGTGACGTACACGCTCAACGGCGGCTACGGCAACGGCATCACCGTGCCCGGTCTTGGATTCCTGCTCAACAACGAGATGGACGATTTCGCGGCGAAGCCGGGCACGCCGAACATGTTCGGGCTGGTGCAGGGAGAGATCAACGCGATTCAGCCGGGCAAGCGGCCGCTCTCCTCGATGACGCCGACGATCCTGCTGAAGAACGGCAAGCTGTTCATGACGGCCGGCGCTCCCGGTGGCTCGCGCATCTCGACCGCGGTCCTGCAGGTCATTCTGAACGTCGTCGACTTCGGGATGAACGTGCAGGACGCGGTGGACGCGCCGCGGATCCATCATCAATGGCAGCCCGACAAGCTGTCTCTCGAGCGAGGGATCTCGCCAGACACGGTGGCGCTGCTCAAGAGTCGCGGATATGACGTCGATTACTCGGCGGGCGTGGTGCTGGCGCAGGTCGCCGCCATCGTCAGCGACGGCGGATGGCTGCAGGGTGCATCGGACGGCCGATCGATTGCCGGAAAGGCGGCAGGCTACTAGATTTATCTCGTCCGGCGGTGGAGGCATCGGCGCACGCGGTCGGAACATACGTCCGTGCCGCGCGAACCGATGCTGCTGCGACGAACGCTATGCCGCTTTTCCCTCAGTCTTGCGACGGCGACGGACGTTGACCCACGCGAATCCCACGCCGACTCCGATGACAACCATCGTCCAGAACACCACGGAGCCTCCCTTCGAATTGGTCTGAGTACCGCAATCGCGATGCCTTCGGGCGGCGGCGGCAAGTGAAGGCGCCAATCTCCTTTTAAGAGCAGGACTTCCGGCCGAGTGCCAGAGCGGCATGGCGGTGGGAGTTACGAAAGTGTGAGGCGAGGGCGGATCGGTTCCGCAATCCGCGTTGCACAACTGTCAGCCCTCGGCTCTCCGTTGTCTAGGATTCGCTGAATACTCCGCCCCAGGACGGTCTCAGGCGTCGACGGGCGATTCTTCCAGCAATTTGACGGCGGGGTGCTGGCGCTCGAAGTAGTCGACTTCCCATTGCGACGCAAACAGGATGAGGCGCCTGCCCTGTCGATCGGTCGCGACCGCAGCTCCGCCTCCCAACGATGGAATCGTGATCGCCGGATCGGCAAGCCACCGCGCGGCCGCGTACGACGTCGGCTCGATCACCACCTCCACGCTGTATTCCGTGCGCAGGCGGCTCGTGATCACGTCGAACTGCAGCGCGCCGACGACGCCGACGATCGGCTCGCGACGGCCCCCCGCGGTGAAGAAGACCTGCATCAACCCCTCTTCCTCGAGCTGCTGCAGGCCATCGTCGAACTGCTTGTAGCGCTGATCCTGCAGACGCACGCGTCCGAAGTGCTCGGCGGGAAAGCGTGGAAGGTCGAGAAAGCGCACCGGCGCGCCGGAGTGCAGCGTGTCGCCGATCGCAAACTGTCCGGGATTGACGAGGCCGATGATGTCGCCGGCATACGCGACGCTGATCGTTTCGCGCTCGCGGCCGAAGAAGCGGTACGCACGGGAGGCGCGAATTGGTTTTCCGACGCGGCTGTTCAGGACCGCCATGTCCTTGGTGAACCGGCCGGAGCAGACGCGCACGAAGGCCACGCGATCGCGATGGCGCGGATCCATGTTCGCCTGGATCTTGAACACGAACCCCGTGAACCGTTCCTCGGTTGGTGCGACGGTCCCCGCATGGCTCGCACGCGGCTGTGGCGGCGGGGCGAGCTCGACGAGCGCTCGCAGGAACGGCTCGAGGCCGAAATTCGTGAGCGCGCTGCCGAAGAACACGGGCGTCTGGCCGCCGGCGCGGTATGCGCCGGCATCGAACGACGTGCCCGCGCCGCCGATGACGTCGAGGTTCTCGCGGAAGTGCGCGTACACGTTCTCGCCGATGAGATCGCGCGCGGCGGGATCGTCGAGAGACGAGATGTCGACCGGCGCGCGAAACTGCCCTTGTGCTTCACGCTCGTACAGCAGCAGGTGGCTGCGTGGGATGTCGTAGACGCCGCGGAAGTTCTCCGCGCTGCCGATCGGCCAATTGACGGGCGCCGCGGCGATGCCGAGCGTCTTCTCGAGGTCGTCGAGCAGCTCGAGCGGATCCCGCGACGGCCGATCGAGCTTGTTGATGAAGGTCAGAATCGGCAGCCGATGGCGGCGGCACACCTCGAACAGCTTTCTGGTCTGTTCCTCGACGCCGTTGGCGGCGTCGATCACCATCACGACGCTGTCGGCCGCGATCAGCGCACGATACGTATCCTCGCTGAAGTCCTTGTGGCCCGGCGTGTCGAGCAGCGACATCCGTCGCCCCTCTAGCTCGAACTCCAGCGCCGCCGCGGTGATCGAGATGCCGCGCTCCTGCTCGAGCGCCATCCAGTCCGAGGTGGCGTGGCGGCGCGCCTTGCGTCCCCGAACCGCGCCGGCCAGCTCGATGGCGCCCGCATAGAGCAGCAGCTTCTCCGTGAGCGTCGTCTTTCCCGCGTCAGGATGCGAGATGATGGCGAACGTGCGACGTCTCGAGACTTCGCGCTCGAGCTCGCTGAGCGTCGACGGGTCGTGAATCGGCAGCTCGACCGCTGCGGGCTCGGAGGGGTTCACTCCTTCATTGTACGGGCGGTCCGCGAATTGCTACGAACCAGGCGATGCGCCCTGCGATCGCGATCCTCGGCCTGGCAGGTGTTTGCTGGTTCGGTTCGCCGGCCGTCGAAGCGCAGACCCTCGGGATGCCTGCGACCGACGTTGAAAAGGCGCCGGAGCCCATCACCGGCGTCGAGCGCATCAACTGGATCACCGAGGGAACGCTCGGCCCGCGCAGTCTGACCGTCGGCGCGCTCGCGTCGACCTGGCAGACGAGCTGGCGCATCCCCTCCGAATGGTCTCGGTCGACGTTCGGGTTCCGCGAGCGGTATCTCGCGCGCGAAGCGGATGTCGCGATCTCGAACACCATCGAAGCCGGGTTGGGCGCCTTGTGGGGAGAGGATCCCCGTTATGTTCGTGCGCCGCGCGGCAGCGCGCGGTCGCGGGCCGCGCACGCGTTGAAGACCGTGGTGCTCGCGCCGCGTGCCGACGGTCAGCTGAAGCTCGCGTGGGGACGCTTTGCCGGCAACACCGTCAACAACATCATCGAGAACGCGTGGCTGCCGCCGAGCATGACGACGCCAGGTCAGACGGCGCTTCGCAGCGCGAACGGAATGCTCGGCCGCCTGGTCGGGAACCTGTGGGACGAATTCTGGCCCGACATCCGGACCCGGCTGAGCCAGCGGCACCCCCGTTCCGCCGACTAGAATCACGACACAACCCATGCATCGTCTCGTGACCGCCGATCGCGGTGACGCGGGCCGCCGTCTCGATCTCGTCCTGCGTCGACACCTCGCGGATGTCGACAAGGCGACGCGCACGCGGGTGCAGACCTGGATCGAGACCGGCCTGGTGACGGTGAACGGATCGACGGTCCGCCGCGTGGCGTCCCGTGCGGCGGTCGGGGATCTCATCTCGGTCCAGCTCTCCGAACGACCGCCACGGACGCCGATGGCACCGGAAGAGGTCGCCCTCGAGGTGTTGTATGAGGACGACTATCTGCTCGCCGTCAACAAGCCCGCTGGCGTCGTGGTGCATCCGACGTTCACCAATCCGATCGGCACGCTGATGAACGCCCTGCTCGGCCGCGCGCGCGCGTGGCCGGCGCGACAGCGACCGTCGATCGTCGGACGGCTCGACAAGCTCACGTCAGGCGTCGTCATCGTCGCCCGGAGTGCGCAGGCACATGCGAAGCTGCAGCGCGCGCTGGCGTCGACGCCGGCCTCGACGCATTGCGAGAAGGACTACCTGGCCATCGTGTACGGACACGTGAAAGCACGCCGCGGCGCGATCGATTTCCGCCTGGGCCACGATCAGCAAGACCGACGGCGCATCGTTGCCTCGACCACGGTTGGCGCGGCGAGCCTGACGCGGTTCGAGCGGGTCGCCCAGGTGTCGGCGCCGCGCGTCGGGCTGTCGCTGCTGCGGTGCCGCCTCGTGACCGGACGGCGGCATCAGATCCGCGTGCATCTGGCAGCGCGCGGCTGGCCGATTGTCGGCGATCCCGCGTATGGTGAAGCGGCCTGGTCAAGAATTGCCGACGTCGAGTTGGCCGCCGCGTTGCGCGCGTTTCCGCGGCAGGCGCTTCACGCGCGGCGCGTCTCGTTCATCCACCCAGAAACGCGCGGGCGCGTGAGCGTCGAAGCGCCGCTCCCGCGCGATTTCGAGGATCTGCTGGTCGTGACGGGGCTAGCGTAGCGTACGAATGGTCAGTACACCCCGACCCGGCGTGACGCCCGTTTGCCAGGTCATGACGCGGCGGATCTTCGACATCGAAGTGACTTCGATGTCCACGCGCGAGGAAGATCCCAGGCCCACGTGCACGGGCATCACGTTCTGTGAACAGTAGCCGCTTCCGGTATCGACGAGGCCGGAGCCGAGCAGCCGCCGTGTGCCAGCGGCATAGACGCGCACCTCCGATCCCGCGCGCGTCTGCCGGCCACGGTTGTCGACAACCCTGACTTCGACCGACTGACTCGCGCGCGGCGACTCGAGCAGATTCCTGTACAGCGGATGCGCGCCGGTCGGATTGTTGTTGGTCAGTGAGAGATCGAGGTCGCCGTCGTTGTCGAAATCCACCCACTGGACGCCGTGCGTGGCACCGTGCGGCAGCTTCAGCGCCGGCAGAACGTCCACGAACCGGTTGCCTTCACGGTGAAACAGGAAATCGCGCTCGTTGGTCGGCTGATCGATATACGACGAGACGTAGAGATCCGGATGTCCGTCGTTGTCGTAATCGCCCCACCGCGACGGCGTCGCTTTGTCGCCACCCTTCACGCCGAACTCGGCCGCGACCTCGACGAACCGCCCGCGGCCGGTGCTGCGGTAGAGGAAGTTGCCGCCATACCCCGCGACGAAGAGATCCAGGTGTCCATCGCCGTCGACGTCGGACACGCTGGGACCATTGCTGCCCGAAGTCTCCGGCCGCCCCGCGGCCTCGACGCCGAGCTCGCGCGCCACGTCGACGAACCGCGCGCCGTCGTTACGAAAAAGGCCGTTGGCATCGCCATTCTGATTGGCCACGAAGAGATCGAGGTCCCCGTCTTCGTCGAAGTCGAACCACACCGCACCGACCGTGCGGCGTGGATCGTCGACACCGAGCTCCTGGCCGACGCTCGTGAATCGGCCCCCGTCGTTCCGAAACAGCATGTTCGGCGCGTCGCGGAATGCGACGAACAGATCGAGGTCGCCGTCGTTGTCGTAGTCGATCCACGAGATCTGTCGCGTTTCGCCAATCGCGTCGACGCCCATGGCGGCCGCGACGTCCGTGAAGTGGGTTCCGGCGCCGTCGTTGCGATAGAGACGGTTGCGCGTGTCCGATCGACGAGTGAAGCCGACGTACAGATCGACGTCGCCGTCGCCGTCGAAATCGCCCCAGGCCGCGGCGCGCGTGTCGGTGAGGTCGGCAATCCCCGCCGCTCCCGCGACGTCCACGAATCTTCCACCATCGTTGCGATACAGCCGATTGGGCTTGCCCTGCTGGAACCCGACGAACAGATCCAGATCGTCGTCGCCGTCGATGTCGGCCCACGCGTTCGGCTGGCCGCCCGCAGCCGCGAACAGCTCCGGCTGCACGAGCTCGAACTGCGGACTCGATAGCGGCTGCGCCATCGCCAGCAACATCACGATGGAGAGTCGCATCACATCACCCTTTGACGGCCAACCCCCTGGCCACCAGACGCGCCCGCACGCGATCGCGAAGGTCGCCCTGCAGCTCGATGGCGCCATCCACGACGGTGCCTCCCGTCCCGCACGCGCGCTTCAGATCCTGACAGAGATCTCTCAGAAATGCGTCGTTGTTCGGCAGATTGTCCACCACCGTCACCGTCTTGCCTCCACGGCCCTTCTTTTCCATTCGGAGCTTCGCGACAAGGCGGGTGGGAATCGATTCCGTGGCCGCGTTCTGGCTGCACTTGCAGTCGGCCTCTGGCCAGCCGCAGCCGGGACAGATCCGACCGAGGCCCGTGGAGTACACGAGCCGCGCCTTCCCGCGGTCAGCCATGCCGCCATCATAGCCGCGAGGCGCGCTTCGCGCGTTGTCACCGTAGCTTCATGTGGAGCGCGATAGGATCGCGGCCAACCAGGAGAGGTAACCATGCGACGGATCGCTGTCGTGCTGGCGGCAATCGGGATTTGGGTATCGGTCGGCTTTGCGCAGCCGACTCCGAGCGGTCCCTACAAGATTCTGAGGACGGCGAGAGTCGGAGGTACGGGCGGATTCGACTACGTGTACGCCGACGCGATCGGGCGGCGGCTTTACATTCCCCGCAGCGGCCAGGGCGCACGGGTCACCGTGTTCAACCTCGATACGCTCGAGCCGGTCGGCGAGATCCCCAACACCAACGCGCGCGGCGCCGCCGTGGATCCGAAATCGGGCCACGGCTTCAGCAGCAGCAAACCGGTGGCGATGTGGGATACGAAGACGCTCGCGTTGATCAAGACAATCGACGTCCAGGGCAATCCGGACGGGATTCTGTTCGACCCCTTTAACCAGCGCGTCTGGGTGTTCAGCCACAGCGCGCCGAACGCGACGATCATCGACGCCAAGGACGGATCGGTCGTCGGAACGCTGGACCTTGGAGGCGCGCCGGAACAGGCGGTCACCGACGGCAACGGCCATCTCTACGTGGATATTGAAGACAAGGATAACGTCGCCGTCGTCGATACCAAAGCGCTGCAGGTCACCGCGCACTACGATATCTCGGACAAGGCGAAGGTGCCGGCAGGTCTGGCGTTCGACCCCAAGAACAAGATCCTGTTCGTCGGTTGCCGCAATACGCCGACGATGGTGATCATGACGACGGAAGGCAAGATCCTCACGACACTGCCAATCGGCACAGGGGTCGACGGCGCGGTCTTCAATCCTGCGACGATGGAGACGTTCAGCTCGCAAGGCGATGGGACGCTGACCGTGATCAGAGAGAAGGGCCCGACGAGCTTCGAGGTGGCGCAGATCGTACAGACGAGAGTGAGCGGGAAGACGCTGACGCTCGATTCGAAGACGAACCAGATCTACGTGATCGCGGCAGACTACGGCCCGCCGCCCACGCCGCCACCCGCTGGCGGCCGCGCGGGCCGCGGCGTGATGATTCCCGATTCGTTCTCGATCCTGGTCGTCGGGAAGTGACGTACGGAGATCAGAAGTGTGACAGGAGATCAGGAGATCAGGAGAGAACAGTCATCTCTTGATCTTCTGATCTCCTGTAAGACCTCTTGATCTCAGCGGGCGTTCTTCAGTTCCTGATACAACTGCCCAACGAAGCGGTCGGCGGTCATCGGCGTGGCGCCCGTGACTTTGCTGTCGAACTCCGCCGTCAGCTTGGCGGCGACGACTTCCTCCTGCGTCTTGTTCTGCCGCACGAGCGGCGCCACCTTGTCGCGCACCGCCTCCATCATCGCCTTGTGCGCTGACACGGCCGTCCTGTCCACGATTGCGCCGTGTCCCGGGATGATCTTCGTGTCGGGACGCGCCAGCCTGACGATCGCGTCGAAGCCCGCCAGCATGCCGTTCATCGTGCCGCCGTTGGCGCGGTCGATGTTCGGATAACCGGTTGACCGATAGAAGTCGCCGGTCATGATCACATTGACGCCGGGGAAGTAGACCATCGTGTCGCCGTCGGTGTGAGCGGCGGGTACAGGAATGAGCCGCACATCCTCGCCGTTCATGTGAAACGTGATCGGCGCGTCATAGGTGACGGTCGGGAGGCCGGCGGGCGGCGTGGGCACTCCCGGCTGACCGTTCGCGAGCGGCGCGGGCTTCATCAGCCGCGCACGGAGATTCTCACGCGCGAGGATCGTGGCGCCGAGCTTGCCGATGTTCTCGTTGCCGCCTGTGTGGTCGCCGTGCACGTGCGTGTTGACGAGGAAGCGGATGCGCCCGTCGGAAATCTGCTTGATCGCCCCGACAATCTTGTCGCTCAACGGCGCGAACTGCGCGTCCACCATCAGGACGCCGTCCGGACCCGCCAGTACACCAATCGTGCCACCCGATCCTTCGAGCGTGTAGAAGCTTCCGCCGATTTTAGTGGTCTTGATCTGGACCTGGCTGAAGTCCTGCTGCGCGAGGACACTGCCGCCCGAGACCGCCGCTACGGCCGCAGCCGCAACGCCGATCAGTATTCCTTTCATGACAGGCTCCTTTTCTGGCCCATACTATGCCGCATGACGAACCTGAATGAAACGAGGCGACGCTTTCTCGCGTACTTCACGGGCGTTGGCCTCGGCGGAACGCTGGCGCCGGGCATTCTGTGGGCCCGCATGCAGGACGCAGGGGCCAAGAAACTCACGGTGGCGATGGTGACCGAGGCGATGAAGCTGTCCGGCCTCGAGTTCAACGAGGCCGACCTGAAGAGCATGGTGGACGCGGCGAACCAGAACTTGACGCGGTACGAGGAGCTGCGGACGATCCACATTCCGAACGACGTCTCGCCGCCGTTTCATTTCAGCGCGATCGTACCCGGCGTCGAGGTGAACCGGACGAAGCTGCCGTTTCGCTTGAGCGCCGCGCCCGCGGTGAAGCGCCCGGCGAATCTCGAAGAAGCCGCGTTCTGGCCCGTCCGACATCTCGCGGAGCTGATTCGCACGCGCCAGGTCACGTCGGCCGAGCTGACCGAGATGTATCTGGCGCGCCTCCATCGCTACAACGCGAAGCTCAACAACGTGGTGACCTTCCTGGACGAGGTGGGGCGGGCCGAGGCAACGCGCGCCGACGCGGAGATTGCGGCCGGCAAATACAAGGGGCCGCTGCACGGGATTCCGTGGGGGGCCAAGGACATCATCTCCGTCAAGGGCTACAAGACCACCTGGGGATCGCCCGCGTTCAAGGATCAGTCGTTCGACTACGACGCCAGCGTCGTCGAGATGCTGCGCGACGCCGGCGCCGTGCTGATTGCGAAGGTCACGACCGGTGAGCTCGCGAGCGGCGATCAGTGGTTCGGCGGCCAGACGAAGAGCCCGTGGAATCTCGCGCAGGGATCGAGCGGATCGTCGGCCGGTCCCTCGTCCGCCACGGCGGCGGGCTGCATCGCGTTCGGCATCGGCACCGAGACGAGTGGCTCGATTCTGAGTCCCGCGGCGCGCTGCGGCCTGGCCGGCCTGCGGCCCACCTTCGGGCGCATCAGCCGCTACGGCGTCATGGCGTTGTCGTGGACGCAGGATCGGCTGGGTCCGCTCTGCCGCTACGCCGAAGACTGCGCCATCGTCATGCAGGCGATCGCGAAACCCGACGGACGCGACATGAGCGTGTCGGACATCCCGTTCAACTGGAACGCGCAGTTCGACGTCAAGAAGCTCCGCGTCGGCATCATTCAGTCGTCGTTCGACGAGCTCACGAACGCCGACGCGAAACGAAATGCCGCGCAGACGCTGGACACGTTGCGATCGATCGGGGTGTCCACGCTGATGCCGGTGACCGTGCCCGAGACGCCGTTCAACATCAACGGCATCAGCGCCATCGGCGTCGAGTCCGCCGTGTTCTTCGACGAGCCCGCCCGCACCGGGCGCATGAAGGAGGCGCGCGCCGGCGGGCGCTACAACGGACGCCTGGTGCCCGCCGTGGAGTACCTGAAACTGCAGCGTGCGCGCATGATGATGATGATGAAGCTCGCCGAGGCGACCGCGCACGTCGACGTGTACGTGGTGGCGGCGAACAACACAGGGGGCGAAGGCGGCCGCGGCGGTCGTGGGGCCGGCGCCACCGGCGCGGCGGCCGCGGATGCCACGACGCCGCCAGCCGGCGCGGAACCGCCGCGCCCGCAGACCCCGACGCAGCGCCATTTCGCGATGGCCAACCTTGCCTGTTATCCGGCCATCAACATCCCGAACGGCTTTGCCGAGAACGGCAGCCCGACGAACGCGGTGTTCTACGCGCGGCCGTTTGGCGAGATGGAGCTGCTGGCGCTCGCGAAGTCGTATCAGGACGCGGCCGGTTTCCACCTGAAACGTCCGACCGCGCTCGAGACGTAGGTCTCGAAAACACGAAAACACGAAAAACAGTGATTTGGCTTCATGATTCGTGCTTTCGTGGCTTGTGGGTAGTGGCGATGCTAGAATCGTCACGGCGATTGCCGTATGCAGATTACCCAGCGTGAGGTCCGCGGCGTGATCATCCTGGACCTCGAGGGCCGGCTGGTTCTCGAGGATGGTGTCACTCCGTTCGTCGAGCGGATGAACGCGCTCGGTCACCTCGGCGGCACGCGGATCCTGCTCAACTTCGAGAAGGTCACCTACTTGGATAGCGCCGGCGTCGGTGCGGTCGCGTGGAAGTACGTCACGGTGCGCAAGCGCAACGGCGACGTCAAACTGCTGAACCTCCACCCGAAGAGCCACACGGTCCTGAAGACGACGAAGCTGCTCACCGTGCTCGAATCATTCGAGTCCGAGGACGCGGCCATCAACAGCTTCGCCGATCGCGACGACGACGAGGACACCAACCCGATCTTCACGTGAAGCAGCTCTAAAGGGCTGCGGGCCTTTCCGCCTCCGCTCGCTGAGCGGTCATGCGAGCTACGGCGAGACCTAGCCGAAGCGCAACGCGCGAAGGCTGGCAGGCCTGCCAACGCGCCGCGGTGCATCTCACATGAGAGTTCTCAAATTCGGTGGCTCGTCGCTCGCGACGCCAGCCCGCATCCGCGACGTCGTCCGCATCGTCCTCGATGAAGCGCGCCAGGAGCCGCTGATTGTCGTCGTCTCGGCATTTCAAGGCATCACGAATCAACTGATCGAATGCGCGAGGCTCGCGGAGCGAGGCGAGCCGCGCTACGAGGCGGAATGGAACGCCATCGCGAAGCGTCACCGGTCCGCCATCGACGGGCTCGTTGGACCGCGTCGCGGCCGCCGCACGCGCGTCGGGGCCGACGCGCTCCTCTCGGAGCTCCACGACGCGCTGCACGGCATCCAGCTGCTCGGCCACTGCCCGCCGCAGGCGCTCGACGTGGTGGCGAGCTTTGGCGAGCGTCTCTCCGCGCTCATCGTGGCCGCTTACATCGAGCGCTTCAGACCTGCGCGGTTCGCGGATGCCCGGGAGTTCGTGATCACGGACGACCAGTTCACGCGCGCGAACGTCCTGTTCCGCAGAACCAACCGCGCGACGCGGCGCTACTTGGCTTCGCTGCTGCAAGGGCGCCGCCGGGTCATCCCGGTGGTGACCGGCTTCATCGGATCCACGGCCGATGGCCGGACAACCACGATCGGCAGAAACGGATCGGACTACACGGCCGCCATCGTCGGCGCGGCGACGGGCGCATCGATGATCGAAATCTGGACCGACGTCGACGGCGTGCTCAGCGCCGATCCCAGGGCCGTGCCGGCCGCGTTCGTCCTGCCCCAGATCAGCTACGAAGAAGCGATGGAGCTGTCGTACTTCGGCGCGAAAGTGCTCCACTCCGCGGCCATCGCGCCTGCCGTGGCGAAGAGCATCCCGCTGCTGATCAAGAACACGTTCAACCCGACGGCGCCGGGCACGCTGATCTCGAAGAGCACGGGCAATCAGGCTCATCCAGCCAAGGGGATCAGCTCGGTCGGCGATCTGACGCTCCTCACGATCCGCGGACTGACGATGGTGGGCGTTCCCGGCATCGCCGAGCGGCTGTTTCGCGCGCTCGCCGTCCGCCAGGTCAACGTGATCCTCATCTCCCAGGCATCGTCCGAGCACACGATCTGCTTCGCCGTGCAGACCGCAGACGCGGCGAAGGCGTTACAGGCCATCCACGACGAGTTCCGCTTCGAGTTCCACAACCGCCTGACGGCGGTCGACGAGAAGTCCGGACAGATGATCCTCGCGGTGGTCGGCGAAGGGATGAAGGGCCGCCCGGGGGTTGCCGGCGAGGTGTTCGGCGCGCTCGGCCGCAACAACATCAACATCAGCGCCATCGCGCAGGGGGCGTCGGAGCGCAACATCTCGTGCGTCATCGACGCGTCGCACCAGGTCCGCGCGCTCAACGCCATCCACCAGGCGTTCTTCGAAACGCGCAAGTCGCTCGCGCTGGTCGTCGTCGGGGTCGGCAACATCGGCGGCACGCTGTTGCAGCAGCTCCACGATCAGCACGCATATCTCCGCGCCCACGGATTCGACGTCAAGGTGATCGGGCTCGCGAACAGCAAGCGCTTCGTGCTGTCGGCGGACGGCATCGCGCTTGGGCGATGGCGGGACACCTTGATGGCATCGCGGCGCCGGATGAACGCCCAGGCGCTGGCGCACGAGATCGCCAGGCTGGAGCTGACCAACGCCGCGCTCGTCGATTGCACCGCGGACGCCTCGATCGTCGACGCGTATCCGGCCTTCGTGAACGCGAACCTGCACATCATCACGCCGAACAAGCGCGCGAACGTGCTTCCCTGGCGGCGGTACGCCGCGCTGATGGAGCTGCTGCGAGCCCGGCGCAAGCACTTCCTCTACGAAGCCAACGTCGGCGCCGGACTGCCGATCATGTCGACGCTCCGCGATCTCATCGCCAGCGGCGACGAGGTCATGAAGGTCGAGGGGATTTTCTCCGGCACGCTCAGCTATCTGTTCAACACGTTCGATGGCCGCGTGGCCTTCAGCGCGCTTGTGAAGGACGCCCACCGGATGGGGCTCACCGAGCCGGATCCCCGCGACGACCTCTCGGGACAGGATGTCGGACGCAAACTGCTGATCCTCGCGCGCCAGATGGGATCACAGCTCGACATTCAGGACGTCCGCGTCGACAGCCTCGTCGGCGTGGACGATACAACGATGAAACGGCGGCTGGAGCGCGCACGGTCGCGCGGCGCTGTGCTTCGCTACGTCGGCATTCTCGAGAGCAATCGCGCACGGGCGGAGATGCGCGAGTTCCCGCGGGATCATCCGTTCGCCGGCACCAAGGGGAGCGACAACATCATCGCGTTCACGACCAAACGCTACTCGCGGACGCCGCTGGTGGTGCAGGGGCCGGGTGCTGGCGCCGACGTCACGGCGATGGGCGTGTTCTCGGACATCCTCAAGCTGCTCCACTACTTACCGCAATCGTAGGGATCAGTGCCCTGACCCCTACTCGACTCGAAGCGCCCGGATCGGGTCGACACGCGTCGCGCGCCGCGCCGGCAGGTATGACGCCAGCATGGCGACGACACCGAGCACGGCCGCGACGACACTGAATGTGAGCGGATCGAATGGATCAATCCCGTTGAGCGCGCCTGCGAGCAGCCGGGTTGCCACCGTCGCCGCGACGATGCCGACCAGCAGTCCGATGCCGGCGAGCGCCATGCCGCTTCGCACGACCACACGCAGCACCTCATCCGGACTCGCGCCGAGCGCGAGCCGTATGCCGAACTCGCGCGTACGCTGTGCCACTCCGTACGCGACGACCCCGTACAGCCCAACGGCTGTGAGCGCGAGGCCGAGGCCCGCGAACACGGCGAGCAGCAGCGCCTGGAACCGTTCGTTGGCGACCGAGGTCGCCAGATAATCGTCCAATGAGCGCGTGTTGTACAACGCAAGCTCCGGATCGCGCCGCGCCACCGCCTTTCGCATGTCCTCGACGATGCCCTGCTCCGCATTGCCGGCCGTTCGCACGACAAGATACAGCGCCGAAATGAGGCCCTGCGCGTATGGCACGTAATACGCCGGGCCGTTGGCGTCGGTCAGCCCCCGCTGCTTGATGTCGCCCACCACGCCGACGATTTCACGCCAGGGCGTTTCCTTCTCCGTCGTGCTCAGCCCGGGCTTGATCCGCTGGCCGATCGGATCGCGATCCGGAAAGTACGTTCGCGCGAAGCTCTCGTTCACGATCACGACCCGCGGCGCGGCGTCGTTGTCTGCCGCGGTGAATTCGCGGCCACGCACGACTGGAATCCGCATCGCGCGGAAATAGCCGGGGCTGGTGACGCCAAAGCCGGCAGACGGCTGGTCGGACCCCGAAGTGACAGCGCCAGCCAGCGCGAAACTGATGGTGTAGCGGCTTCCGGTCAGCGGCAGCGGCGTGGTCGCGCCGCTCGCCGGGACGCCTGGCCACATCGCGATCTCCGAGAGCAGCTCGTCGTAGAACGCAATCTTTCTGCCGTACGGGTATCGGGCATCCGGGAGGTTGAACCGGGCGGTGACCACATGAGTCGGATCGAAACCGGGCGACGTGCTGAGGAGCCGATTGAAGTTTCTGAGCAGCAGCCCCGCCAGAACCAGCAAGACGACACCGATCGAAGTCTCGGCGACGACGAGCGCGCCGCGAACGCGGCGTTGCGATCGGCTCGCGCTCGTGCGCATCGCTCCCTGCAGCCCGGCGGTCGGCTCCGTACGCGACGCCTGCAGCGCGGGCAGGGCGCCGAACGCCACCGCGCTGCATGCCGCTAGCGTGGCGGTGAACCCGAGCACGACGCCATCGATCGTCACCTCGTCGAGTCCGCGGATGTCGACCGGCGACAGCCGCACGAGCGCGACGATGGCTGCGTACGCCACGGGCAGTCCGCAGATGGCGCCGACGAACGTCAGCACGACACTTTCCGTCAACAGCTGCGAGACAATCCGTCGCGCCGATGCGCCAAGGGCCACGCGCAACGAGATTTCGTGGCTCCGGCCCGCGCCGCGCGCGAGCAACAGGTTGGCGAGATTCACGCACGCAATCAGCAGTACACAGGCGACCGCCGCCAGCAGCATCAACAGCGGTTCCCGCCGGCCGCCGACCAGCGTCTCGAGCTGAGACTCGACCTGGACGCCTCGCTGGCCGTTGTCGTTCGGATACTCGCGCGCCAGCGCCGAGGCGATCACGTCGAGCTCGGCCTGAGCCGACGCGACGGTCGCCGCAGACCCGAGCCTGCCGATGACCTTCAGAAAATGCGCGCCACGCTGCGTGGTGATCGCGTCGTCGTCCGGTGCCTCGGTGCGCGCATCTTCGGCGAGCGTGACCCAGAGCTGCGGTGACGGCGCGGTGACCGGGAATCGAAAATGCGGCGGCATCACGCCCACCACCGTGAACGGGCGCGCGTTGATCCGGAGCGTGCGTCCGATCACGTCAGACGCCGCTTCGAAATGCGATCGCCACAGCTGGTCGCTGATCACGACGACGTCGGCTCCGGCGCGTTCCTCCTCGGGGCGAAAGGCGCGGCCGAGCACCGGCTGCACGCCGAGCGTGGAAAAGAAATCGGCCGACACCACGGCGCCGTCGAGGTGAAACGCGCGAGCGCCGTCCGCCACCGTGAGGTCCGAATTGCGGTACGACGACATGTGATCGAATGCGTGCGACCGCGATCGCCAGTCGAAGAAGTTCGGGTACGACACGGACACAGACCGGGCGCCAGGGGCCCGGTGGAGTTCGAGATCCGACACGGCCACCAGGCGATCCGGTTCCGGAAACGCCAGTGGCCGCAGCAGCACGGCATTGATGACGCTGAACATCGCCGTATTCGCCCCGATGCCGAGCGCAAGTGTCATGACGGCGACGAGCGTGAACCCGGGAGATTTCCTGAGCGTGCGCCAGGCGTAGCGAATGTCCTGTGCCAGCTGTTCGAGCATCGTCCATCCCCACATGTCGCGCGTGACCTCCTTGATGAGCCCGAGATTGCCCATCTCCAGACGGGCCGCTCGTGCGGCCTCCTCCGGGCGTTCGCCGCGGGCGACGCG
>Ga0114129_10000991_pt1 | contig 37136 bp, 35 predicted proteins | sample RhiMetdeltSRZDD1_FD_80071 | JGI IMG/M metagenome (GOLD analysis project Ga0114129, IMG submission 80071) | Populus rhizosphere microbial communities from Tennessee, USA - Rhizosphere MetaG P. deltoides SRZDD1 (version 2) (version 2) | ecosystem: Host-associated > Plants > Roots > Rhizosphere >...
CTCGCAGTAGCGGGTGGGTGCGAAGCCCCATTCAGTACCGTTCGCGGTAGCAAATGGCCAACACTCAAGATGTGCTACTTTCGTAGCGTTTCGTTGCAATCCACGTCTGCGGATAACCTCTACTTGAGCCTTGGCCATTCGCTACCGCGAACGGTACTGAATAAGGCTTCGCACCCACCCGCTACTGCGAGGTCGTACTGACTTCATTAGCTGGGGATCGATTTTAGGCGAGGACTGAAATTCATGAGTGAAAACGAAGATTCAATCATAAACGGCAATGCAATCCGTTGCCGCTACTGCGGCCAGCGCAATAACGTTCGACCTGACACGCGTGAAGCACGTTGCGGACGGTGCCGTCTCCCACTCTCGGACGCTTACCACAAAAAATTCTCCAGTCTCGACAAAGACCAATACATCCATCCAGCGGATCGTCGAGCTTTGGCTGCCTTGCGAGCGATACCGGGAATCGATCCAGCTCTAAAAAAACTTCTCGCCGTGACCGGCGAGTCGGCGATCCGGGTGATATTCACTGCCAGCGCCGTTAAGATTACCCCACAGCAATGTCCGGATCTCTACGCCAAATTACAGATCGCTTGCAGCACGTTAGGAGTGGACATGCCCGACTTCTACGTGCAACAGAACCCGATCATGAATGCTTTTACTGGCGGTGTGGAACGTCCAATCATTGTTCTGTACTCACAATTGATTGAGCGACTGACGGACGAAGAAGTGCTGGCAGTTGTAGCTCACGAGGTTGGACATATTCATGCTGAACACGTGCTGTACCTCACGGCTGCTCGGTTGATTGAGTTTTTAGCGAGGACAGCAGTACTTGCTTCGCCACTAACGTTCCTGGTGAAGGAGCTACTCACGATGAGTATGCGTGCTGCGTTGTTGGCCTGGGCTCGTCGAGCAGAATTATCTTGTGACCGGGCGGCACTGCTGGTTACACAGGACGCAGATGTGATTGGCCGAACGATGATGAAACTGAGTGGTGGTACATTCGCCTCACGCGTTGATTACGATCAGTTTTTGGCGCAAGCGCGTGATTTTCAGAAGAATTACGACGAAAAAGCACTCGATCGTTTCTGGGCTGATGTTATTACTTCCGGTTTAAGTCATCCGTTTCCAGTCTGGCGCGTCGCAGAAGTGATGCAGTGGGTTGAAAGCGGTGAATACAAAGCTCTGATGAACATGCCAGAAAGTGCAGCCGCCTGATTGATTATCGAAATCATAACTATGAGAGCGCTGTTAATATCAGCCCTGTTGCTCGTTTCTTCCATTGCAGCATCAGCGCAATCGCCGGCGCCGAGCCCGTCACCTAGGTCGCCTCACCTATACGTTCAGTTGGTTGAGAAAGCTAAACGCGGAGACGGAGTAAACTTCATAGAATTACGAACTGCATTTGCTGATTGGCAATGCGGAGAGAATACCGACGCGCCAAATAGACAAGCCATGGTAGATGCTTTCAACGCGAAGGATTACGCCAAGGCAGCTGAACTAGTCGAAGGGGTCCTCGATTATGAATACATTCACAGAGGGCTACATCTAGCGGCCGAAGACGCCTATCGACATCTCGGGAATACAAAGAAAGCAGACGAGCACAAGGCGGTTGCGGAAAAACTGCTCGAGGCGCTGCTGACAAGCGGCGACGGCAAAACTGCTAAAACAGCGTATCGCGTTCTGTCAATCCGCGAGGAGTATTTCATTATGAACAAACTCGGATACGAAACTCGCAGTCAGGCACTAGTGGCTGAAGGGGACAGGATGTTCGATGTTCTCTCTGGAGTAGACCCCAACACAAAAAAAGAGGTCTCTTTGTATTTCGACATTACTAGCTTTTTCGGAGGCTGCGAGAGATCGCGCAAAAAACCCTAACAAACATGCTGACGAATAAAAACGGAGTCATCTTTGGCGTTGCTAACAAACGCTCAATCGCCTGGGCCACCGCACTCGCCCTTCACGAACACGGCGCGCGACTCGCGTTCACGTATCAGGGCGATCGGCTTAAGGAAAACGTCGAAAGTCTAACCAACGAATCAATTCCCGATTCGTTATTGCTTCCTTGCGACGTCACGAAACAGGAGGAAGTAGACGAAACCTTCAAACGTGTCGGCGAGCGGTTCGGTCGTCTGGATTTTCTGATTCATAGCATCGCGTTTGCTCCACGCGAAGCGCTAGGTGGCGAGTATCTGAACACAACTCGAGAAGCCTTTTTGACGGCGCTTGAGATTAGCGCGTATTCCCTTCCTCAGCTTGCACGAGCTGCGGCGCCGTTAATGACGGAAGGCGGCAGTATCGTTTCGATGTCTTATTACGGCGCCGAAAAAGTTGTAGCGGGCTACAACGTGATGGGCGTAGCAAAGGCTGCGCTTGAGGCCAGCACTCGATATCTTGCTAAAGACCTTGGACCACGCAACATTCGAGTCAACGCGATCAGCGCAGGTCCAATCCAAACACTGTCGGCGCGCGGGGTTTCTGATTTCAGTACGATGCTGAAGCACCATGCCGAACGTGCTGCATTGCAACGAAACGTTGACGCACGTGAGGTTGGCAATACAGCCGTCTTTCTCTGCAGCTCGATGGCGTCGGGTATCACCGGAGAAGTGATCTACGTCGATTGCGGTTACAACATCATGGGGATTTAGTTAGTCACGATGGCACACAAAGATTCAGAACTAACCCGGCCACCAGGCACTACTCAGGACGAGCAATTATTAGAGAGTCCGCGGCCAGATGAGTTTACCCACACAGACACTTGGCGCGTATTTCGAATCATGGGCGAGTTTGTTGAGGGATTTGACGAACTTGCGACTCTATCGCGCGGAATCTCCATATTTGGCTCCGCCAGATCCAAACCAGATGACCCTGACTACGCATCAGCCTACGAAACGGCGGCGCTGCTGGCGAAGGAAGGATTCGCGGTGATTACGGGTGGGGGACCAGGAATAATGGAGGCGTCGAACCGTGGTGCTTTCGAGGCAGGTGGCTTATCGATTGGGTGCAATATTGAGTTGCCATTCGAGCAGAGACCCAATGCTTATCTAACGCGTAGCGTCACGTTCAAGTACTTCTTTGTACGCAAAATGATGTTCGTGAAATACAGTCTTGGGTTCGTTATTTTTCCTGGTGGGTTCGGCACTCTCGATGAGCTTTTTGAAGCGCTGACGCTGATTCAGACAAAAAAGATTCGCAACTTCCCGGTGATTCTTTTTGGCAGCGACTACTGGATGGGTTTGCTGAACTGGATACGCGACTACATGCTGCCCCAAGGTAAAGTGAACGCGAATGAGGTTCGACTGTTTCGGGTCACCGACTCACCCGCCGAGGTCGTGGAGATCATGAAACGCAGTCAAAACACGATTGAGAATGTGCCGGAAGATTTTTATCGAGAGCCAACGATTGAGAAGGTCTAAAGCAGATCCACCGAGTTCTACAGATTAGGTAAGGAGCAGGAGCAGCAGGCAGGAGCAGAAAGAGCCATCCGCAGATTATTAAGCGTCTGTGCGGCTCTTAACCTGTGTAACCTGCGTAATCTGCGGCTGGCTCTTTCTGCTGCTGCTTACTGCCCCTGCCCCGCACTTTTAATCAAAAGACCTGCTTGATTGGTCAACCAACGTAGGTAAGGCTCAGACGCAGCAAGGATTGGCAACGCGACGATCTCCGGAGTGTCGTAGCTGTGCAGTGCACGGACCTCCCGTTCAATTTCGTCGAATCTGAAACGAGTTGTTTTTACAATCAATAAAATCTCTGGTTGTCGCTCGATCTTTCCCTCCCAGCGATACACTGACTCCATCTCAGGAAGTATTTGAACGCAGGCAGCGAGGTGAGCACCAACCAGCATGTCTGCAAGCCTGATTGCTTCCTCACGATTCGAAGCTGTGATCAGAACTACAATTGGATCATTCTCAGTCTCCACCATTATTCCTCCTCTTCTTCTGGAAGGCCGCCGGTAAGGGGAGTTGTATCGGCGCCAAAGAAAGCACTATAGATCTCCTGGGCTCTATCGAAGTCACGCTCATCGACGAGAATAACTGCACCCTCAGCCGTCGAAGACAATAACGGGGAGAACGCGTCAGCCATTCCTGACTTTACAGCCGACCGAATACCGTTTTTCTGCAGAATATCATTCACCATCTCAGCCTCGGCCGGCGAACCGAGTTTATGCAGCAGCACGAATTTCGCCTTGCTGCTGTCGTGCGCAGCGTTTTCAGGCGTCAGTTTATCAACGAGTTGCACGTTGTCGTCCGGACAACGTGTGACTCCCGGTTCGTATTCGGATTCACAGACTGGACAGAACATGATGGGACCTCAGCGCACTTTTGTTTCTCTTGTTGAGTTCATTGGTCTTTGGACTTCGGTCTTCGGCCTTCGGCCGTTGGTCTTCAGAAGGCGCTTTCGGATTCCGTGAACTGCCAAAGACCAAAGTCCAAAGACCCTCACCTAACGGTATTGACCGCTCGCTCAAAAGGTATTTCCTCAAAATGCGTCATGCGTTTGAACGCGCGGAACCGGTCGTTAATCTCATCCTGCGTAAGACGCCGCACGCGTTCAGTGCCAAACTCTTCAACATTGAACGAGGCCATCACCGATCCGAAGATCATCGCGCGTCGCATTGCTGCTTCATCGAGTATTTCCTGGCTGCAAAGATAACCCATAAATCCGCCCGCAAACGTATCACCAGCCCCCGTTGGATCGAAAACGGACTCGAGCGGATACGCAGGAATCGCAAAGTAATTTTCCGGCGTGAACAGTGCCGCACCGTATTCACCTCGCTTAACAATCAACGCCCGCGGTCCCCAGGACAAAATCTCTCTGGCTGCTTTGATCACATTCGGGATTCCCGTTAGTTGTCGAGCTTCCGCGTCGTTAATGATGACCACATCAACTCCCCTGATCGTTCGCAACAATGAGTCGTGGGTGTTTTCGATCCAGAGGTTCATCGTGTCAAGCGCAACGAGTTCGGCATCAGGCATCTGCTCACGCACTTCACGCTGCAAATCGGGCTGGATATTGCCGAGAAACAACAGGCGAGATTTCTTTGAGGCTTCGGATAGCTTCGGCTTGAAGGAAGCGAATACATTCAGTTCCGTGCACAGGGTATGGGCGACATTGAGGTCATAGTCGTACCGACCCTCCCAACGGAAAGTCTTGCCGTCCGGTATTCTTTCCAAGTCTGCGGTCCCGATGCCGTGCTGATCAAACACGCGTTGTTCCGCGGCGGTGAAATCTCCACCGACCACGCCGACAATACCTACATCGCAGAAGAAGCTGGCGGAAATTGAAAAATGCGACGCCGATCCGCCCAGCATCTTGTCGCATTTACCGAATGGGGTTTCGACGGCGTCGAACGCAACTGAACCTACAACAAGGAGAGACATGTTTGTGCGCTTTGGTCTTTGGTCTCCTGGCTCTTACTGCTTCGCACTGCGGCCGGTTGCATCAAGCGCGTTTAGTTCTTCTCGCGCCTGCTTGCTGTACTGACTGTCAGGGAATTCCTTGATTAGCCGATTTAGGTACTCACGCCCTAATTCGCGGAATTGCTCTGGAGTTAGTGTCCGCTTCTTACCGCCTTCAACGCTGACGTACAAGGAAGGCGGCTGTTTTCCCTTGTTCTCCGCCAGCCAAAGGCTACTCTGGCCAGCCATCAATAGAACTTCTTCGATCCGAGTAAAATTAGGATTGCCTGCGATGATCTCCTCTAAGCGCATCAACGCCGCAACGTAAGCTTTCTTCAAGCGAAAATAGTTTCGCGCCACTTCGAGGTTGTGCAGTGAATCCTTCTCGAGATCAGGATCTCTAATCGTCGAAGGATCCGGTCCTGACTTTACACCACCCTGCGCGTAGCTCGCCGGAGCCGCGATCAAAAGTACCAATAGGAACACAACTGCTATCAAGATCTTATTTCTCATAACAAACCTCAAAGTATTCTCTGCTACTGCCGCCTGTATTTTTTGATGATGGCATCCAGCTTCTTTGTTGTCGCTTCCGGCCAAAGATCTGGCGCAGTAAAAATCGCATTCTTCAACGCTGACCCACATTTACAAGTGCGTTCCACGTTTGCCAGTCTCTTTACCGCGTGTCGCATGATCAACTGCGCATTTCGCACGTTCTTATTAAGGTACTCGATGACCGTCTCCACGCTTACGGCATCATGGCCTGGATGCCAGCAGTCGTAATCCGTCACAAGGGCAAGGGTGGCGTAACACATCTCCGCCTCGCGAGCCAGTTTTGCCTCCTGAAGGTTGGTCATGCCGATGATGTCCATTTTCCATGAGCGATAGACATTCGACTCAGCGACCGTCGAAAAGGCCGGCCCTTCCATACACAAGTAGGTGCCGTTTCGATGAACGTTCACCTGCACCGCCTTGCACGAATCTTCGAGAACGTCACCCAGCGCATTGCACACAGGATGCGCAAAAGACACATGGGCTACAATGCCCTCACCAAAGAATGTCGACTCACGAACGCGACCACGTGTGCGATCAAAAAACTGATCCGGAATAACCATGTCGAGCGGAGCATACTTTTCTTGTAATGAGCCAACCGCTGAAGCTGATAAGATCCGTTCGACCCCCAGCAGCTTCATCGCATAGATGTTTGCACGAAACGGGACCTCGGTTGGTAGAAACCGATGACCACGATCATGCCTGGGCAAAAACGCCACTCGTTCACCCTCGAGTGTGCCGATGATAAATGCGTCTGAGGGATCGCCGAACGGAGTCGATAGCTTGACCTCCTCGACTTGGGTTAGCTCAGGCATTTGATACAGCCCGCTGCCACCGATGATTCCAAAGCGAACTGCGGACGTCATTTCTTATCCTTACAATTGTTGTCCTTCACAAATTGAGCAAGGCTGCCGTCAGCTCTTTTTGCAAGCAACTGATTCATAAAACTACTTTTAGACTTCTCTTCAGTTTTAATCATTGACTCGTAACATTATGATGAGAATACGTTTCATAGTCTCGTTGGCTGCTATATTTGAAACGGAATGGCTTTTAGTTTTTCGTCCTCTAACACCAGACGACAAATCGGCGACTCCGGATCGTGATAGAAGACACACAACCAATCCTCACGAGCCGCTTGAGGCAACAGCCGCTTCTTTGCTTCCAGCGTATCTAACGGAAAAAGATCGTAACCCATGATCCATGGGAAGCGAATGTGAGCTCGCATCGGTACTAGATCGGAAAACCCGAATACAATCTCGCCACCTCGCTCAAGGCGCCAGCACTGCATGGAGCGATTGTGCCCAGGTTGCGTTTCCATTCGTAGACCGGGCACAACTTCATATTCAGAGTCTTTCAGTTCGAGCTGCCCCGAATCCTTCAACGGAACCCAATTCTCAGGTAGATAACTAGCGCGATCTCGTTCCGTCGGCCTGTCAGCATGCTCCAGTTCTGATCTCGAAACGAAGTAGCGTGCGTTTCTGAACGTTGGAACGATTTTGCCCCGTTCATCTTGCCTCGTATTTCCACCACTGTGATCAAAATGGAGATGCGTGTTAACGACTATGGTTACATCGTCGGCATCGACTCCGGTCTTTGAACGCAACGTCTCCGCCAAGCTGTGCTCGCGTTGAATGCCATACATTGCGACTTCGTTGGGCGTCCACTTGTCACCAATTCCCGTTTCAATCAGAACCTTCTCATCACCGGTATCGATGAACACACAGTTCATATTCATCCGGATTCGATTCTGATCGTCAGGCGGACAGACTTGTGCCCAAAGATTACGTGGGACCACTCCAAACATCGCGCCTCCATCCAGGTGAAACTCGGTGTCTGGAACGATCTCCACGCGATAGTCGCCGATATGCATGAAATCTGAGCTACTTGTTCCGCTTTGGTTGAGTCTTCGTCTGGCCCGCCTTCGGTTTCGTGGACGGCGACGCAGACGGCTTTGCTCCAGATTCCTCGCCGGGTTCTGGGCCAGGCGAGAGTCCTGGCGGCAACTGTTGCGTTGGTTGCTGCTCCGGCATCTTTACCTGGTAGTTCTCAGCAACCTGAACATGTGAGCGACTCACGATTTCATCAAGGACTTTCTGCGCCTTGTCTTGTTCGACAGCCGCACGCGCCTTATCACGCCCCGTCTGCGGCGGACCGAACGGGTTGTCGTTTGCCTCGCTAAAGAGAATGTGACGCGCGTGGACTTTTTCTACGGCTTTACCGTTCAGCGTTTCCGTCTTGCGCTCTTCAAGCTTGATGATATGGAATCCGAATTTGCTTTGAACTATGTCGCTGATCTCACCAGGCTTCAGCGCGTATGCAGCCTTCTCAAATTCCGGAACCATGTCTCCTGGTCCAAACCAACCGAGGTCACCACCTTTATCTTTGCTGCCATCGGTAGAAAATTCCTTCGCCAGTTTTGCGAAATCTTCTCCCGCTCGTGCGCGCTTCAAAACTTCCTCCGCTTGCGCCCGTCGTTTCTTATCCGTGTCAAGTTCAGGGTGACTTGCGAGGTACGCGTCGACCTCCGCGTCGCTCGCCTTTAATTTCTCCTGAAGTTTGTCGACCGCGTATTTCTGGGCCATGACCCGCGCGCGTTGCAACAGAATCTGCAATCTAACCTGCGGTTTTCGATCCAATCCTTGCGCCTGGGCTTTTTCCTCAGCGATATAGATTCGACCGAGGTTCTGTTTGATCATGTCGAGCTGTTCTTGCGGAATCTCCTGAGCGCCAAATTGAGGATCTTGTTTCTTGGCGTCATTAATCATCTGATCAAACTTCGCCTGGTTAATTGGCTGTTTGAAGTAATCTGCTACTTCCTGATCAGTGATGTCGCCACCGCCCTTTTCTCCATGTTCTTCAAAATAGAACTGGGCCAAGACACGGGCGCGTTGAAATTCCAGCTGCCGCCGTATTTCCGGAGTGCCGTCAACGCCACTATTGTGCGCCTCTTCTGCGACAGCCAGGATACGTTGAACGTCCTTCGCGAAATCCTTCCGCGCTTTTTCATCCATAGCCAGGCGCGCTCTGATTTGCGGCGACTGATCTTCGGCGATAATCGTCATATCCTCAGCTGAAAGATTTACTGCTTCTGCTTTCCTGGCCTTAACTTGCCAGTAAATCAAACCGGCGGAAAAAAGGATCGCGACCGCAGCCGCGACCATGGCTTTGCGTGTAGACGTCAAAATGCTTTCCTTTCTAAAACCTATTGATGCTGCACCAATTCCAGCAGGACACCATTTGTCGCTGATGGATGTATAAAAGCTACCAAACATCCGCGCGCACCGAGTCGCGGTGTTTCGTCAATTAACCTTGCTCCTCGTCTTTTGAGGTCTGCCAAAGACGCGTGGATGTCTTCAACGGCGACTGCAACGTGATGAATTCCCGGTCCCCGTTTGGACAAAAACTTTCCGACTGGCGATTCTGGGGATAACGGCTCCAACAACTCAACATGCGTGTCGCCGATGGCTAACATTGCAACCCGGACACCTTGCTCGGAAATCTCCTCTGTTGCGTCGACTTCCAATCCCAGAGCGTCGCGCCAAAGAGCTAATCCTTCGTCCAGTTGTCTTGTCGCGAGGCCTATATGATCAAGTTTCATAGCCGCGTCAGAGACCCGCTGTCGGATTACTGCCCAAGTCCCTGAATGATTTCATCTACGGCAGAATAAGGGTCTCGGCGCCGCGTTGCAACTTCATCGGCCAGCCGTTCCAATGTAGCGGAAGACTCAGGCGAACCCACGGCTTGAGCCAAAAGCCGCTCCCTCAGTAATTCGACTATCCTCCAACGCGCAATCGCTCGCCGGCGCGTGCCACTCATTGTTGTTCCGCGTTGTGCCTCGCTAAAGCGGTCAATTGCCGCCGCCAGGTCTTCGATGCCGCGATTCTCAGTTGCGATTGTCTTTACTATCGGCGGTTTCCAGCCGTCGCCTCGACTTGCCAGCGATAACAGCGATTCCAACTCCTTTTCGGTGGCATAAACACCGTCGCGGTCGGCTTTGTTGATGACAAATACATCGCCGATCTCCATTATGCCCGCCTTTATCGCCTGAATGTCGTCACCCATGCCGGGCACGAGCACCACGACGGACACATCCGCGGCCTTCACGATCTCAACTTCGTCCTGCCCGACCCCCACAGTTTCGACAATTATCTTTCCGTAGCCAGCCGCATCTAGTATCGCTACTGCATCAACGGTCGCGCGGGCCAAGCCACCAAGGTTACCGCGCGTGGCCATTGATCGAATAAACACACCTTGATCGAGTCCCAACGTCTGCATGCGGATACGATCGCCCAAGATTGCTCCGCCAGAGAACGGACTTGACGGATCCACTGCAACAATGCCAACCCGATCGCCGCGTCCCCTGTAAAGCATTGCCAACTTATCAACGAGCGACGACTTGCCCGCCCCAGGCGCTCCCGTGATTCCGATTACGACGGCCCCGCGCGAGAGTTGATAGATCTGTTTCATCAACTCTGCCGAGTCCGCAGCGCCATCTTCAACCTTGGAGATCACCCGCGCCACGGCGGCTGCATCTCCGGTCTTAACTCGATTGATCAAGCTCAGTTCGTTAGATGGCATGTGTAGCGATGGCTTCAGGCGTGTCGCAACAACTCGCGGGCAATAATGATTCGTTGGATTTCGGAAGTACCTTCGCCAATGGTGCAGAGCTTGGAATCACGCCAATACTTCTCTGCGGGGTAGTCTTTGGTGTACCCATATCCGCCGTGGATTTGAATCGCCTCCTCACAAACCCTAACGCTGACCTCCGAAGCGAATAACTTAGCCATTGACGATTGTTTTGTAGTTTTCTTTCCGTTGTCTTTCATCCATGCTGCTCTGTACATCAACAACCGGGCAGCATCGATTTGCGTCGCCATGTCGGCCAACTTAAATTGAATCGCCTGAAACTCCGCGATCGGTTTCCCGAACTGTTGTCGTTCCTGGGCGTAGCGAACAGCTGACTCGAACGCACCCTGGGCGATACCAACGCCCAATGCGGCAATCGAGATTCGACCACCGTCAAGGATCTCCATCGCATTTACAAAACCCATACCTTCTTCGCCCAGCATATTCTCGTCCGGCACAAAACAATCTTCGAAGACAACGCTGGCGGTCTCTGAAGCACGCAAGCCCAGCTTGTTCTCCTTCTTCGAAGGCGAAAAGCCTTGCATGCCTTTCTCAAAGACAAATGCGGAGATACCCTTGCTCCGTTTTGCACGATCGGTCACTGCCATGGCCACGCAAGTGTCAGCATGTATGGCGTGTGTAATAAAGTTCTTAGTACCGTTGACAATCCAGCCACCATCTTTGCGTGCTGCAGTGGTTTTTGTACCGGAGGCGTCTGACCCTGCGCTCGGTTCCGTTAGTCCCCACGCACCAAGGTATTCGCCACGCGCAAGCGGGACCAGAAACTTTTGCTTCTGCTCTTCACTGCCGTACTGAAAAATGTGATTCGAACACAAGGAGTTATGCGCGGCTACGGATATGCCAACTGACCCATCAACTCGCGACAACTCCTCGATGATTGTGGCGTACTCGACATAGCCCATTCCGGCTCCGCCGTATTCCTCCGGGAAAAGCACACCGAGCAATCCGAGTTCGGCGAGCTTGGGTTGCAACTCGACCGGAAAATGTTGCGATTCGTCCCATTCCATGACGTGTGACGCGATTTCCGATTCGGCGAATTCGCGCACGCTCATCTTGATCTGTTGTTGTTCTTCAGTTAATTCAAACTCCATACACTGATTCTAACCTTAGCGGGTAGGATTACAGAATTGCCCTATCAGTCTTGCTCCTTGCCTCTTATCTCATCTCGACAGTTTTCGGGTATGACCGCTTCGAAATAGGTCCAATTCGAATCGTCGTATTGTTGAATGGAGATCGGATAGCGCTCCACCTCCTGCGGCATGCTTCTTAGTCGCTCTATGAAACCAGGGACGTCTGCCGTATAGAACACAAACTCGCTTTCTCCATTACCACTCAGCACAACGGTAAAAATAGAGTGCTGATCGTGCTCAACAGCTGCCATTACACGATCCTCGAAGGCTGCTAATTTGTCGAATTCTTCGTCGCTGGGCAAACCATTCTCATCTGGGTCAGACAACTTCCAGACTATGCTTATGCGTTGTGAATATGTGGCTCTTGGCAAACCACCTGGAAACTGTCGGAACCTGATCAGTAGCGGGCGCCTCTCGCGTTCTGTTTTGACTAAAACCCAGGTGGATGAATCTGAGTAGCTCATGCTATCGAGGAACTCTTCGCGCTTTCTTCTTGTGCTCGAGCGGTTTCATCAGTCTATTTACCTCAAAAGTTGACAACAACCGCCAGTGTCCTGGCTTCAGCTTCTCGTCGACCAGGAAACCGATACGAACTCGTCGTAACTTCAGGACCGAGTATCCGATCAGATCAAACATTCGCCGGATCTGTTGATTCCGTCCCTGGTGCAATGAGATCTCGAACCATGTATTGGTCGCAGTTTCGTCAAGCCGCTTAATCTGAGCAGGAGCGGTTCGCGTGCCATCGTCAAGGACCACGCCGCGACGCAGCCTTTCAACGGCAGTTTCCGGAGGCAGACCTTTGACTTTAACCTCGTAAACTTTCTCGACACGGTTTCGAGCGGCCGTAATGAAGTTCGCAAAGTCGCCGTCGTTTGTAAGAAGCAACAGACCTTCGGTGTTGAAATCGAGCCGTCCGACTGGATATATCCGTCCCAGAGAGGCGGGCAATAATTCCGTTACCAACGGGCGACCCTCGGGATCTGAAACGCTTGATAAGTACCCACGTGGCTTATTCAGAAGCACGTATAACTTCTGTTGCGCAGCCAAGAGGGGGTTGATGAGCTTACCGTTTACCTTGATGTGATCGTGCGTGGGATCTGCTTTGGTTCCGAGTTCAGTAACCACGGCTCCATTGACGGTGACTTTTCCTGAGGAGATCAAATCCTCGGCATGCCGTCTTGAGGCGAGGCCCGCAGTGGCAATGAGTTTTTGGAGACGTTGCTGCACGGCTTAGGTACCGCCGCTTAAATCATGAAAGTCTTCAACGCTCGGCAATTCGCTGAGGTCCTTCAAGCCAAACTGCAGCAGGAAATCCTTTGAGGTACCGTACATCATGGGTCTGCCGACGGTATCCTTTCTTCCCTTCGCGACAATCAGCTTCTTATCGAGAAGGGTCTTAATTGCTGAGGGTGATTGCACACCACGAATCTCAAGAATCTCGGGAACAGTGATGGGCTGGCGGTAAGCAATCACGGCAAGCGTTTCAAGCGATGCGATTGTAAGCTTCGCGCTCGGTCTGGTCTTCAGAAACGCACGAACATGCTCGTGATACTCCGGTCGAGTAGCAAACTGCCAACCGCCTGCAACTTCACGGAGTTGCAGCCCGCCATCACGTGTATTGAACTCTTCGGCAAGTCTCGTCAATGCCTGGTCGACCACTTCACGATCTTCCTTTAGTACATCGGTTATAACTTTCGCACTCAGAGGTTCGTCAGATACAAAGATCAAAGTTTCAATAATAGCCGCACGCTCTGCGTCAGTTTTAGGTAAGTAGACGGGAACGTCAGGTCCGCTATCGGTTTCAGATGAATCGAACGACTCGCTTTCCGCAACCATCGCCGCTAACTCACGGCTTGCCTCTTCGTTCAAGGCCGCTTGATCGGCGGATTCAGGTAAGTCTTGAAGATCTTGGTTTTCCTGATCAGTCATTGTCTCATTCTCCCCAGGCTTCAGCCTGGGGCTAGCTGTGACATTCAGCAAAGAAACCGTTTCAACGGTTTACCTGCGTGCGTGTCGTAATTTATTCACCAAATCTCAGAAACCGTTGAAACGGTTTCCTTCTTCATATTCGCTCGCAAACCCCAGGCTGAAGCCTGGGGTGAATTAGAGGTTGATTCAATTGCGCAGCTCTCAAGCCGCAACGCGGGCGATGATGTCGCCAAACGTTTCTCGTTGGAACAGCCTTATCTCGGTGGTTCGAACGAGTTCCAGAACCGATAAGAAAGCCAACACGAGTTCGCGCCGTGACCTTGCCCTTTCGAAGAACACACGAAGATTTAATTCTGTTGCCGACATCACCATATTGCGAAGTCGCTCGAGCATTTCGGCCATTGATATCTCTTCGCGCTCGATTTCTAACAGCACCTCTTCCTTGTGGCGCGCCAGGATATCCTGAAACACTTTCAAAAGATCGAAGACGCCCACCGCTACTTCCGGATTATTCTTGTCCGTCTCCAGCTCGGCACGTTTGAAAACAGCTTGTTCCAGCGTCGCACGTGACCAAAGCATCTGCGCCGCGGCCTTGTACTTTTGATACTCGAGCAGTTGGTTAACAAGATCTGTACGCGGGTCTTCTTCCTCTGTTGCGGGCGCGAGCGGATCTCGAGGCAGAAGCATTTTCGTCTTAAGTTCGATCAGTGTCGCCGCCATTACGAGAAAGTCACCGGCCACAGCGATGTCGAGCTCCTGCATCGCCTCGAGATAGTGTAGATACTCGTCAGTGATCCTCGCGACCGGAATGTCATAGATGCTCACCTGCTCCTGCCGGATAAGGTGCAAGAGTAAATCCAGTGGTCCCTCAAATTCGCCAAGCTGAATCTTCAGGTCATCAGTAACGTCGTCAGAGACGATCTGGGGAACCGCTCCCGCCACATTCAACGGAGTGGTGGATAGGTCGGCAAGTTCGGCTGATGTGTCTGGTGCGTCGTCTGTCATTTACGTGCGTGCTGAGTACCAGTCAGGCCTGTCCGATCAAAAACTTCCTGCAGAGTTTGCTTTGCGATCGTGCGCGCTTTTTCTTTTCCCAGAGTAAGGATCTGATCAAGTCGTTCCTCGGAGATTTCTCTTACCAATCGTTGGATGGGCTGTAGGAACTCGATAGTAACGTCGGCGAGTTCGCCTTTGAGCTGCGCATATCCTTTGCCGGCAAAATGTTCTTCAACGTCCTCGGCTGGCCGATCAGTAATTAAATGAAAAATCTCAAGTAAGTTGGTAATCGCAGGCCGCTCAGGATCAAACTTGATTTCGGTTCCGGAGTCAGTCACCGCGCGCTTGAATTTTCGCTGAATAGTATCAGCGTCGTCCATCAGCAAAACGCAACCATGCGGATCATCGTCAGACTTAGACATCTTTTTGGATGGATCCGACAAAGACATTATGCGAGCTCCGACCTTTGGGATGTAAGCGTCGGGCACTTTGAATGTCTCCCCATAATCACGGTTGAAACGTATTGCGAGATCGCGAGTCAATTCAAGATGTTGCTTTTGATCGTCTCCGACGGGGACGAGATCCGTTTGATAGAGAAGAATATCCGATGCCATCAGCACCGGATAATCGAACAACCCGACGGAAACATTTTCCTGTTGTTTACGAGCTTTGTCTTTGAACTGGGTCATTCGCTCGAGTTCCGACATGCGCGACACACAGTTCAAAACCCACGTCAGCTGCGCATGCTCCGGCACGTCTGACTGAACGAAGACGGTAGAAAGGTTCGGATCAATCCCAACTGCCAGGTAAATCCTTGCGAGGTCACGTGTCTTTTGCTTCAACAGCTCCGGGTCCTGAGGTACCGTCAGTGCATGAAGATTCACAATGCAAAAGAAGCTTTCGTATTCGCGTTGCAGCTTGACCCAGTTTCGCAGCGCACCAAGGTAATTGCCCAGGTGTACGTTTCCGGTTGGCTGTGCGCCGCTGAAGATTCTCTTTGGCATTGTAGAGGGCTATGCGTTACAGGAAGAGCAGAAATACGACAAACCTCACGACCGGCCTGAAGATAACATTCAAAATTCCTGCCTGCATGGCAACGAGCAGGATTAGGAATCCAAATCGTTCCAGCGCTTCAAATGCCGGCTTCAGACTGTCAGGCAAAATGGTCCAAAGGACTTTACTGCCATCCAGCGGCGGTATTGGTACTAAATTAAAGACCGCCAGCGATACGTTCAGTAGCAGAGTTTGTGTCAGCAACATCCACAATGGTTCACCCAGTCCGGACATTCGCGTCGTGTCATCGAAAACTCCGGTACGCATCAAAACCTTAGTGACAACTAGTGCGATAAAAGCGATGGTCAAGTTCGCCAGAATGCCGGCAATCGAGACCATCACGTTCGCAAGATCCTTGTTGCGCCACCGCAGCGGATTCACTGGAGTAGGCTTACCCCAACCTATTAGCGGAATGTTAACTCCCGGGCCACTCATGTGAGAGATAACGAAACTGGCTATTGGGATCAGTAATGTCCCGATGGGATCGGTGTGGGCGACCGGATTAAGAGTTATTCGGCCGAGCAGGCGAGCCGTGTCGTCGCCAAACTTATAAGACATCCATGCGTGGGCTGCTTCGTGCGCTGAGATCGCCAGAAGCAGGACGACCATGTAGATAACTAATTGTGGAATCAGATCAGCGCTCAAACAAATACTCGCAGCGGCCTTAATTACGGATCAATAGATCGGTCAACTTAGCATAGTGAATAGTGAATGGTAAATCGTTAATCGATGCAGCTTAAATAGGTCATATCGGTCCTATAGGTCCTATTCCATTTACGACAGCAACGTTCCTTTAATCCCCATTGGCAAACTGTAAACTGAATCAATCGATGTCACGGCCAGATCGCCTCCGGCACTGAATGCCAAACCGACGAGGTTTACTCCCGCGACTACGATCTCCGCCTCACCGCCCGGAGTTATTCGAACAATGCCACGCCGGCCTCGTAATGATGCCGCAACGTACAGATTGCCGTCTCGATCGAACGCGAGTCCCTGCGGCCGGCCCAACCCTTTGAAGAAGATACTTACTTTGGCGTCGCGGTTAACACGCCAAATGCAATCAAAACTCGTTACGGTTGGACCAGTCACAAACAGATCCTCATTAGGTCCGAACGCCAGGTGATAGGCTGAAACCGAGGGTTCGACCTCAGCCCACAACTTCTCCTCTCCGATCCCATTGACCTGGTGGATCGTACCAGTCCGATCGCCAACGTACATTTCACCGTCTGAATCGAAAGCAATTCCGGTCGCAACGCCGAGATTGCGGGCAAACTCAACCGCCTCCTTAAACGGTGTCACCTTATAAACAATTCCATCGAGGCGACTCGAAACGTACATCTGGCCGTCGCGCGCAAATGCGATTGCAGTCGGATTCGTGATATCGCCAGAGAACTCCGAGACTTCGCCACCGACGTCAATTCGAAACAGAGTAACAGGCAACTGTTCACCGCGAGATCCTGAACGCGTTACAAACAGTGCGCCGTCGTCGGGGTCAATGGCAGGATTACTGACTGGATGTAGATCTCCAGCCAACTTCCTCGCCACTGTAAACATTACGGGTTCCGTTTGGTTGCTGCCGCTTTGCAGCCTCACTTCGACTTCGCCTGGTTTGTTTGAGTCGGGAATGATCGCCAAAACGCGACTTGGACTTATTGCGACGATTGGTGCCACGGTGTCGCCAAACGAGGCGGCACAAACTGCCGGATCCGACGTGTCATAGTCGGCACAATCAATTACAACTTCGCCGCCCGGAATCCCGTAGGTTGGATGGATTGAAATGATTTTTCCTGCAGCCATTAAACCGACGCAATGTTTGAGTGAGCTTCACTAAACATAGAAGCGTTCATAATACGTGTGTTTAAACTTGATGTCGAACTGTGTAATTCTTGCAGGAACTGATGTATTTTCAAGCTGCCGATTCAAATGTCCTGCCATACGCGTTGTTTGGTTTCAGGCCAAACCAAAATGCTCAAGCGCGAAGGCAAGCCAGCACCGATTCGAGTCACCAATTGCATATAGTTGATTTCTTTGAGGATTGTTGCGTTGGGCGATTGGTTCGAGTTGCACGCGCCCACCTTGCCCATCCGGCAGCAGGCCGTATGCTATAATCCGTGGCCGTTGACGGGTTGGAAGTTGACTCCTGGCGCTATTAGGTCGCCGAGTCAACGTACCAAGAAACTAATGCTCAAGCGACTCAGGGACGCGCCTTCGCAGAGCGACATCTTTAGAAACCTTCCAGCGTACGAAATCACCGCTCGCAACACTGCCTCTGTAACTTCTCGCCAATTCTCGTCTCCATTTTTTAGGGGGATGCTTTGCTGCGCATCTGAATTGCCGACCAAACCGGACCAGGGAGGATATAGCTATCACTACCGCGCTAGGTAACACTTTGGGGTTAAAGCCGAACCAACTTCGTCGCATTGAAAAACTCTACACTCGGCGTATACCACCAACTCAAATCGTTACTCCAGAGCTGGCGCGGCAGTTGAGTGAACTCTCACATGAAACTCGCAGACAGATTGGCGTCCTAGTCGATCGCAAGGGGCACGTGCAGTACGTAATGGTCGGCGATAACCGTCGCATCGAACTTCCTGATTTCAAACGCGTGCGTGTTGCCACCGGTCGCTTCAGAGGACTACGTTGCGTCCACACTCATCTGCGCGGTGAACTGCTGACGCAGGACGACTTGACGGACCTTGCACTGCTTCGCCTGGATTTGATGGCGGCAATTGACGTGGATGTAGAGACTGGTCTGCCAGGACTAATACGTGCCGCACATCTGTTACCGCTGCATGCAGGCGAACTCGATAATGCGAGCGCGCCTGACGTGTACGGTTTCCTTGAACCAAAACTAGCGTCACATCTTGATCTTGATTTTCTCTCGTTCATTAATTCGCTTGAAGATGAAATGGCGCGGAATCGTCGCACGGCCAGACGTGCCGAAGTGCGCGATCGAACTATCCTCGTCGGTGTAACGACTGGAGCAATAGCTGACGCGGAGGAATCGATGGCGGAGCTGGCCGAACTCGCGGCGTCAGCTGGAATAATAGTCCAGGACAAGATCATTCAGCGGCGGCCGGCAATCGACCCGCGAACGGTTTTAGGCAAAGGTAAGCTGGATGAACTATTGATTCGAGCGCTTCAGTTAGGCGCAGACCTGGTCGTATTCGATCGAGAGTTAAGTCCGGCTCAGGTTAGATCGCTGTCAGAAGCGACCGATCTAAAGGTTATCGATCGATCTCAGTTGATTCTGGATATCTTCGCGCAACGTGCTCAATCGAAAGAAGGCAAAATCCAGGTTGAGCTGGCGCAGTTGAAGTACCTGCTTCCACGATTGATTGCGGGACAGGATTCCGCGTTCTCAAGACTCGCGGGAGGCATAGGCGGAAGAGGACCAGGCGAAACAAAACTGGAAACCGACAGGCGGCGAGTTCGCGACCGAATTAATCGTTTGGAGCGAGAAATTGAAAACCAACGACAACGTCGTCAGGAACGGAGAAAGGGCCGTAGGCGACAGGCTCTGCTGGTCATTTCGATCGTCGGGTATACAAACGCGGGAAAATCGACCCTCCTTAACGCACTAACGAAAAGCGAGGTGCATGCTGAACAGCGAATGTTCGCTACCCTCGATCCAACGTCGCGACGCCTGAGGTTGCCGCGTGAGCAGGAAGTAATAATTAACGACACTGTTGGATTTATTCGTGCGCTTCCGCCTGATTTGCTTTCAGCGTTTCGCGCAACACTCGAAGAGATCAGCGAAAGCAGTTTATTGATCCACGCAGTTGATGTTTCCAACCCACGTTGGCCGCAACAAGTTCAGTCGGTGAAAAGAATTCTCAACGAACTTAAGTTGGGAGACATTCCTTCGTTGCTCGCACTTAACAAAGTCGATTTGATTTCCGCCGGTGAGTTTGACGGAATCATGCGTCACGCGGGGCAGCTCGATGGAGGTGAAGTGGTGACAATTTCGGCAATCAACCCTCGAAGTTTTGGAGCATTGTTGGAAAGAGCGGGAGCGATATTGGCGCGGAATCTTGGTTCAAGCGCGAGGGCTGACGATCGGTCAAGGCCCTCAGGCGTATCTCGGTTTGCCTAATGGGACTGCGTCCACGTTTTAAAACACCGCTAAGCGAGGCGCGCGATAAGCTTTTAGACTATGCGCTTCGTCCGCTAATGGTGTTTTCACCGCCCACGCGGTTCATCATCGGCTGTTGTTCATTGGTGATTCTCACTACTCTGCTTTTGATCAACTACTCCATCGGATTCAGCGATAACTATCGAGAAGGCGAAGTACTAAACAAGACAATCGTCGTTCCGGCTGACATCACGACTGTAGACGTTGCAGAAACTGAACGACGACGCGAGGCTGCGCGCGAAGCAACGCGACCAGTCTTTAACTTCGATTCAAGTCGCGCTGAGACAACGGTACAGAGCTTCCGCGCTGAGTGGGAAGAGCTGAAGAAACACGAGGGCGCGGCTCAACAATCAAACCTATGGAGCGGCGCCGGCGGAAAAGCGTTCGCAAGTGCACTCGCAGCGCATAAGTTTAATGAGGCTGACCTCAATCAACTCTCTACCATCATTCGCGAAATAGGAACCGGTTTTATTTACGATGATGCGGACGCCGAGCGATTGAAGCAAGACATTGTGCTCGTGGATGTGCGAAATCCATCGGCGCAAATTGTTATGCCCGCGCCACGCACGCGCATGATGTCTTTATCGGCTGCGCGCAGGAACGTCGAGCTTCGCGTATTGAATCTGCCCGGGTGGTCACTAGAGCATAAAGGAGCGTTGTCGTCCGTTCTTGCCTCTTTAATTCGGCCCAACGTCGTTCTGGACCAAGCCGCCACTGCGGCAGCTCGGGAGGCCGAGGCGAGCAAAGTTCCGACAGTCTCAGTCACTCTCAAGAAAAACCAATCCCTGGCTCGCGAGGGCGATACCGTCACGCCAACTCTGCTGAGCCAACTTGCCGCAATTCGAAATAGCGGACATTCCGGAAGACCGTGGCACAACGCTATCGGTCTCCTTTTGTTGGTCACTGCTTTCTATTGGGCTGCCTGGAAATTTACAGAGCACCGGACTACAGCGAGTGCGCTACACCTAGACAAGTACAAAGCGTTCGCTTTAGTGGGCTCTGCGATACTGGTGCAAACGGCACTCATGAAGGTCGGCTTCTTGTTTGGTGACAGTCTGGCGGCGCAACGGAACGCACCATTCAACGACCCAATGATTTGGTACTTTGCGATTCCGTTTGCCGCTGCAGCTTTACTTGTCGCGATGTTGGTCGATGCTCAGCTCGCATTCCTCGCCGGTATTATCACAGCAATCTTCGCCGGAATCTTTGCGCCATCAGGAATGCCGAAGGTGCTGTTCGCCGGCATTTCATGTTCCGCCGCGGTCTACGGAATTGGACGTTACCGCGAACGACAGTCAGTGACTATCGCCGGACTCTTTGTTGGTGCGGTCAACATGGTTACGGCTGTCGCTCTCATTGCCTACGCCGAGCAAGCATTAACTTTGAAGGTCGTCCTGATGGCTTCGGCGTGTGGTCTGATTGGTGGACTATTAAGCGCGATCTTTACTGCCGGTGGATTGCCAATTAATGAGTCTGTTTTTGGAATACTGACGGACGTAAAGTTGTTGGAGCTGTCGAACGCGGATCTACCGGTGTTGGGCCAACTCGCCCTGCGTGCTCCAGGTACAAACCAGCATTCACACGCGGTAGGTCAGCTGGCTGAGGATGCTTGCCGCGTTGTGGGTGCCAATCCCCTTCTGGCCCGAATCGGCGCGCTTTATCATGACATCGGAAAGTTGGCAGCGCCTGAGTACTTCGTCGAGAATCAACAAGGCGAAAACCCGCACGACAGGCTGCGCCCGCAGCAAAGTGCGAAAATCATCACCAGCCACGTAACCTACGGCGCCAAACTCGCCAAAGAGATCGCGCTTCCGAAGCAGATTGCTGATTTTATTCCACAGCACCACGGTACACGTACGCTTCACTATTTCCTGCGCAAGGCACAAGCTCAGGCTAAGCCCGGTGAGATCATCAACGAGGATGATTTTCGTTATCCCGGTCCGAAGCCGCAGTTCAAAGAAGCGGCAATCATGATGCTCGCCGACTCCTGCGAGGCCGCCGCGCGTTCCCTGGCGCGACCTGATCCCGAAAACATTCGAGCGATAGTGATCAAGGTGTTCGATGCAATCATCACAGACGGACAGCTCGACCAGTGTGACATCACCTTACAAGAGCTAACGATAATTCGAGAGGCGATGATCAGTGCACTGACTGCTATCTATCATGCACGGATTGACTATCCAGGTTTCAATCCACCACCACTTACTGGTCCACTCCCGCCGTTGCCTGCCGCAAACCTCGATAGCGAAGAACGTGGTGTCGCTTACAGCAAGCCTTCTGAAGTTCCGATCAATCGATCGGGCGAAGTAGAGGATGAAGCCATACCCCGCCGCGTGCGCCGATAGAAGCGGAAGCAGAAAAGCCATCCGCAGATTACACAGATTACACAGATTAAGAGCTGAGACAGGTAAGTTCAGTTTTTGCTCCCGCTCAGGAGTCTTCAATCATTCAAGTTACCTGCCTTAGCTCTTAATCTGTGTAATCTGCGTAATCTGCGGATGGCTTTTCTGCTTTAAAACTGGTCGCGGAGTTTTGCGTAGGTTGTTTCGAGGCTCTCAGGTAACACGCGGGTTTCGCTGATTGTCGTCATGAAGTTTGTATCACCACCCCATCTTGGCAGGATGTGTGCATGGATGTGATCGACGATACCAGCACCAGCCACCGCGCCGAAATTCATTCCTACATTGAAACCAGCTGGTTTGTAAGCGGCTCGCAGAGCGGTCTGCGAACGCTTTAGCAGGTCCATCATTTCGTCTGTAACCTGTTTAGGAGCGCTGTCGAACTCAGCAAGGTGTAAATACGGCACAACTAGAATGTGACCGGAGATATACGGAAAGAGATTAAGCACAAGGAAATTAAATTGTCCGCGAAAAAGGACAAAGTTCTTCTCATCGTTTTCCTTGTCGTTGCCTATTTCACAAAAGACACACGTAGACGACTGTGAATCGACCCCTGAAGCAATGTACTTCGCGCGCCACGGGCTCCAGAGTCTGTCCACTAAGTTATTCCTCGGGTCGTAATTAGAGGATAGGAGGCTGGCGAGGTTCGTCGTTCACTGCAGACATCGCAGACGCCGAGTGAGAATCAGCGTTGGTGTCGTTAATCAACTCTTTGAGTTCTTTCCCTGGCTTAAAGTAGGGAACCCGCTTAGCGGGGATACTGACTGGATCTCCGGTCTTGGGATTACGGCCGCGACGCGCCCCACGCTCACGCACACGAAAACTGCCAAACCCGCGCAGCTCGATCTTCTCGCCCTGATTCAGAGTTTCAATGATGCTTTCGAAGACAATCTCAACCAGCCGCTCAGCGTCCTTTTTTGTCAGTTCAGCCGCGCGGGCTACGTCTTCGACGAGTTCTGCTTTAGTCATGCATCACCTCGATTAATTAAGGAATGCGATCTGAATCAAAAACGATAAGTCCACGCAAAGAGAATCTTATGAATGTCGAGGTAAGGCTAGCCGTACACTATCAGAAAATGATCTGGTCGGGCAAGACTATCTACTCCGGATTAGATGGCTGTTTTCAAACACGTGCGGCACAAAGAAACCCTGCACCGAACTTCTCTGGAAGAGAGGCTTGGAACAGGGTTGTTGACCTGCGAACACCCCGGTTACTCGTCGCCCGGTTCAGCTTTATTCAGGCCAAAATCTGCGAGTTCACCGAGGGAAGCCATGCCTCCGCCAGCCTCAGAAGAATAGACCTTGGTATCAACTATTGGCTCGTCTTTACCGACGGCGCGGGCTGAGAGCCCAATCTTCTTCGTCTCGGGATCGATACGGAGAATCTTGAACTCCATTTCCTGGCCCAATTGGACCACATCCTCGGGTTTTGCGACGCGCTCTTCGGATAATTCGGATATGTGACACAGGCCCTCGAGATTGTCATCGAGCTCAATGAAGGCTCCGAAGTTTGCGAAACGAGCTACCTTACCACGGACCACATCGCCAGGCTTATGCTCGTTCATGAACTTCTCCCAGGCGTTTGGTTCCAGGTCTTTGATGGAAAGCGACAGCCGGCGGTTCTCTGTATCGATGCTTGTGATAACGGCGTCGATTTCCTGCCCTTTCTTCAACACTTCGCTCGGGTGTTTAATTCGTCTGGACCACGAAATATCAGAGACATGGACCAATCCGTCCACTCCATCTTCGATTTCGATAAATGCACCGAAATCTGTCAGATTTCGCACCCGGCCATGAACCCGACTCCCAACCTGATATCGCTCATGCAACGTTTGCCAAGGGTTCTCCTGAATCTGTTTCATCCCCAGACTGATACGACGTGCTTTCGGGTCAACGCTGAGAACTTCAACTTCGACCGAATCACCCGGGTTCACGACTTTACTTGGATGTTTCACCCGCTTCGACCAACTCATTTCAGAGACGTGGACCAAGCCCTCTACGCCACTTTCGAGTTCGACGAATGCGCCGTAATCAGCAACACTGGCAACCCGACCACTCACACGAGTACCAACTGGGAAGCGCTCCTCGACACTGGACCATGGGTCGGGCAGCAGCTGCTTATAACCGAGAGACACTCGTTCACGCTCTCGATCAAATTTAAGTACCTTCACTTGAATGTTATCGCCGACGTGGAATAGTTCGTTCGGATTCTGAAGTCGGCCCCAGGACATGTCTGTCACGTGCAGCAATCCATCAACTCCACCGAGATCGACGAATGCACCGTAGTCCGTAAGGTTCTTGATTTGACCTTCGACAACAATGTCCTCTTCGATTTGCTGAAGAGTCTGATCTTTTCGTCCGGTATTCTCCTCTTCGATCACAGCCTTGCGAGACAAGACAACGTTGGATCGCTTTCGATTTAGCTTAATGACCTTCGCTTCAATGATTTGATTGCGAAGGCTGTCTAGATTTCGCACTGGCCGCACATCGACCTGGGAACCTGGCAGGAAAGCAGCGATGCCGTCGATGTCGACGCGCAACCCACCCTTGATGCGATCGATAACTCTGCCTTTTACACTAGTGCCGTCGCGGTACGCTTTATCGAGATCATCCCAAGCCTTCATTCGCACTGCATCGGCGCGCGACAGGACAGGCAATCCGTCGGCAGTTTCCATGCTCTTCACGAGCACTTCCACTTCGTCTCCGGGTTTTACAGTGATCTCGCCGTTCTCAGTGAACTCAGCTGGGTTGACGATGCCTTCTGACTTGTAGCCGAAGTCGATTACGACGCCACGTTCACTAAGGCCGACGACAGTACCGCGTACAACTTCGCCTTCTTGCAATGTCGCTTGTTCCTGTTCGAACTGGTCGAGCAGTTGTCCAAAATCGACATCGCCGCCCGCTCGAGCATCTTCTTGCTCTTCGGTGGCTGGTTGAGGGGCTGGTCCGGCTGCCGCGGCAGCACTGGTCTTTTGCGGCGCAGTCTCTGACTCGCCGGTGGTTGAGTTATTGTTAGCCTCGCTGTTGCTCAGCTTGGGTTGTTCGCTCGACATGAATACTCCTGTAGTTTCCCGGTAAGGTTAGAGACGCGTTCGAAGAACATATCGCGCCCTTCCCTCGAACAGTCATCGCAGGTATCGACGACTGCTGAACAGGATTCGGCGGCCTGATGTTTACTGACCTTAGTGTTGTCGGATTTAAATCTGGCGAGGAAACGAGCCGTTTGGATTTGGAATTGTGGAATCTAATCTGTTTCTAATACCGCCCTGCTGCAGTTCACCCGCTTGGTCCGACAAACACCCGCCGCTTATTTCCGGGTAGGGCGGCAATGTACACGCCACTGTAAGCGCATGTCAAGGCGACGAACAAAAGCGTGAGGGAAAACGGAAAGGGTTGTTGAAGGCGTAGTTTACGGGCGGGAAGGCTGAGCTTGATTACCACTCAGCTTTCCGAGCCATGTGGGATGATTTAGCGACCGGAGCTGAGATTAGTGACCGTCCGCGGAACGACGTAAACGCCAGCTGAATGAGAGCCGACGAAGAGCGTATTCTGATCATTGGCATCAAAGGCCAGAGCCCAGATACGTTGACTAGGCAAACGTCTTTCCTTTGGATCTATACGCGCCCAGCTTTCACCGCCATTGATTGACCTGAAGACACCGCCTCCAATCTCTCCAGACTGATAAGCGTTGCCGGCAAAGATCTCGTCAGTGTTCCGCGGGTTGACAAGAATGCTGGTGAAATCGCCGAACGGAAGATTGCCACCTCTTCGTGACCAGCTCTTGCCGCCGTCTTTCGACATGTAGAAAGCACGCTTGGTGCCTACGTAGACGCGTTCAGGTCGCCGCGGATCCTCCACCACAACGTTAACGGCTGCATCCTGAGGAATATCGACCTGTCGCCAAGTGTGGCCTCCATCATGCGATGCCAAGACCCCAGATGCCGTTGTGCCGACCCAGATAGTCTCGGGTGCGATAAGGCTAGTGGATACAGTGGTCGTACGCGGGTCGATTCCTTCTCCGTAGGAGAGCTTCTGCCATCCTTTGTTCGGATCGAAACTGCGGTATAAGCCTGCATTAGTTGCCGCAAGATAAGCAGGACGTTGAGTCTCCGGGTCAACAGTGTGAACCAGAGCATAAACTGCATCAGCAAGGATTATGTTCGGCTGTTCTGTCGAATTAGATCCGTTCGTTCTGGAAACTCCGAGAGCTGCCAGGGTGATGTCGTCAGGTTTGCCTGTCGGCGGCAAATGGCGGTCGTTTTGAAATCGCTTTAATGCAGCGAGCGTTTCAGGTCCAAGCTTCCCATCTGGTTCTCCGAGGTGGTAACCCGCGTTATTGAGAACTTGCTGAACTTGAGTAATTACCTCCGGAGATAATGCTCGCGGCAGTTTCCGGCGAGTTGCAGTGCTGACCGGGCGTTTTGCCGTCGACTTGGCGGAACTCTTCTTCGGCTGTGACGGAGGAGCTGTAGGCGCCCAGACTGGCGCCCAGGAAGCTCCGCGATCGGTGGAGCGATAGACCCCCAGATTGGTCCCAAGATAAATCAAGTTTGCATCGCGTACGTCTTGGAGGATTGCGTAAGTAATTACGCGCGTGGGCATGCTTCGCATCGAAGGTCGCCACGTCTCTCCATTGTCCGTGCTCACAAAAAAGAATCCGCCACCGGTGGCAGTGTTGATAGTTGAGGCGTAAATCCTGTTCGGAACCTCGCGATCAGGAACTATGGCGTTTGCGAACCGTCCGCTATAACCACCATTAGTAGGAACGAACGTTTTGCCTCCATCGTTGGAGACCATTACCCCGTAATTGTTTGTGCCGATATAAACCATGTCAGGGCGAGACGGGTGCACAGCGATGGAGTTAATCTCAAGCTGACGAGAGGTGGTTACCATCCACGAGTCAGGGTCGCCGCCACGTTCGGAACGCCAGAACCCTTCAGTGGTACCTGCGAATACGAGCCCCGGTACGGAAGGATGTTGCAGAATCGCGCGCGTCCGTCTCGACTGGGAAGGAATACCCTGCACCTTTCGCCAGCTTTCACCGGCGGTCTTACTTTCATAGATACCACTGCAGGCTGACGCAATAATGTGATTGGGATCATGCGGGTCGATATCAATAGCAAAGATGTCAGAATCGTCGATAATCCCGTTCTTAATTGATCGCCAGGTTTGTCCGCCATCCGTCGACTTGTATGGCAAGTGGAATGTGCCAGCATAGATGATGTCGGTTGAGCGTGGATCAATTGCGAGCGATTCCACGTGCTCCAAACCTTCGACATCACGCGTCGGCAAGGCGCGCCACGTTTGTCCGGCGTCATCTGACCGGAAGATGCCATTGAATGTTCCGGCAATTAGAACATCGGGATTTGAATCTGATTGGGCCAGCGAGTGCAGCGCCTCGTTTTTCAGCTGCGACTGCTCTCTCCAAGTCCGGCCACCATCAGTCGACTTGAAGAACCCTCCGGGCTCGTTGTGACGATGAGCGCCAACGTAAAGAACACGGGAATCCCGCGGGTCGACGATTATCTGATCGACGAATAATCTGGGCTTTCCGAAGTTGTGCAGAAGCTCCCAACGTTTACCAGCATCTGACGATGTATAGATCTGGCCGTCGAGGGTACCAAAATAGAAGCGATCCGGATTCCCAGGATCCACGACCATGCCACGGACGTCTCCACCGGGTGGTCCGGTGGGACGCCAATCGTTTGAGTAGTTAGCAGGATCCGCGGAGTTGTCGGCGGTGACACGGGCGGAGAAAACCGCCACCGCAATCAGTGCAGAAATCAGTAAGGTGAAAAAGACGGGGGAGCACTTCTTAAATCTATTCATCGTTAATCATCCAAGGCGTTAAACAATTCAGAGCCAAAGCTCTCGGCCTCTTAGTTTAGTACAGTTTGCCCGCTTTGTGTCCAGAAGTTCGGGCGCAGGGTAGGATGCGCCGAAATCGCGGGGTGGTTGTAATTCGTACGGCCTCGGAAAAGGCGCAAAAGTAAGTGGGCGATGCTCCATCGAAGCATCGCCCACTGGTTTAAGGGATTGACTCTTTGGGAGTCAAACCAGGTTTATTCGTCTCCTCGACGCCGTCGCGGAGTCGCTCTGCGTTTCTTGCATTCCGGACATGGCGTGATGTTGCCAGTGGTGTCGGCTGCCGGCGCAGTGGCACCTGCCGGAACAATCCAGAGCTGAACCGTCAAGTCTGGACGGCATCCGCCATCGACGACTGTGATACGACCTGCGTCGATACCGCGAGTATTGACGAGGTAGTCTCGAGCACGGTCGCCACGAGTTTGAGCTTCACCCGCACAGCTGCCGTAGACGATGATCGTCGCTGTCGAACCAGGTTGGTTCTGCAGTTGGATCGCGTAGTTGTCGAGTCTGGCCTTCTCATCGTTGAACCTGATGTTGCCATACTCGTCGAACTTCACTGGCGGCTGTGGCGGAGTTTTAATCGTGACTGAACACGAGGCCGTGGTTCCAGTGCAGGTCGGATCTACTCCGCCGAGGCTGACAGTGGCTGTCACGGTCTGACCACCAAGACCAGTTGTGTCAACGGTGATCGCGCTCGTGCCTTGACCGCCCGTAATGGTACCTGTCGATACTGACCAGTTATAAGTTACTGTCAAGCCCGACGTGTCGCCGCCAAGCGTCGCGGTGAAGGTTACTGGACTGCCAGGATCCGCCTCGCTCGGGCAGCTAACCGAAACAGTCGGACATACAATCGGGTTCTTGCAATCCGCGCAGACCGCAACTGTCACAGTGGCAGTGCCCGAAACCTTGTGCATATTGCCATCGTCAACTTCGACGGTGGCGGTATATGTTCCATCGGCCACACCCGAAAGATCCCAAGTAACCGTCTTGCCTTCTCCTGTCAATTTACCGCCTGTGACAGACCACGTATAAAGCAAGGTGTCATTGTCCTCATCGAACGCGTCAGCCGTTAACGTAACCTCGTTGCCGCTCGGAGTACATGTCGCTGACGTAGTCGGCGGCGGGCAAGGTCGCGTGATCGACGAGATCGACGTAGTCACAGCACGTATGACCGGAGCTACGTTTGGCTTCGGAGGTAGCGCTCGCTCATTGCGCCGTCCGACCCAGAATTGACCGATGAAGCCGTTTGGATCCTCTGAGAAATTGAATCCAACCGGGAAACCTTGAGAAGTTACGGGGCGTGATGTTCCGGGCACGATTACTGATGCCCCGCGCACGTTAACGTTGGTTACCTGCTGAATCGGGATAGTGAAATCTTTCTTCTTGAAGTGATCTTTATCCTGTTGGTTCAATTGTCTGCGATATGCGAAACCAAAACCGAACCAGCGGCGCGGATAGATCTTGAGGCCACCAATAACGTCAACAGGATTGTTTCCGAAAGCATTCGGTGTGTGCCCACCAACGTACGTCGTGGAACGAAGTTCTCCAATTGGTTGGAAGTGCTCATTAACCGGGAAATCGACGCCGGCGCCTACCAAAAATTCATCCGGGCGATCAAGTAGAACGAAGTCGCCCAGTCCTTTCGGATTGCTGTTCAAAATATAACCGCCATTCGCCGACAGGTTGACGTGCTTGCTCAAGCGGCCATCAACGAAGGCCACAAGACCGAAGTCACCAATATCACCACCCGGACCAGCACCTCTCTGCATTTGGTTAAAACCAGAGAAGTCATCAGCTTTGTCTGGATACCAGCGATAAAACGGAATCAATCCGAAGCCTAATGGATTGTTTGGGCCCGTAAAACGTATCTTCCCACCCACCACGAAGTTGGTGAAGTTCGATTCACCGTACAGACGGTTAACAAACGGTGCATCGGGCAAGTAGGCGGGAGCAACCGTAAAGGTGAGAGGCACAGTTATCGGCCTCGTCAAAAGCGTGCCGGGTAGCGTTGTGGTTGCTAATACAACTCCAGGCAGGATGCCTCCAACCGGCGAGCCGATGCCCGGGAAAGTATCAGCCGGGCCAAACGTGCCGCTATTGGGCGATGCAACTGGCGGCCCCAACTGAGCATTGAATCCCGGAAAACCAAATGTCGAACCGCCCCCCACCAAACCAAAAGTACCCGCGGTGCCGCCGACGAAAGGAAACTGTACGAATGGCTGGTTATTCAGCGGACGGAACAGCGCGGTGCCGCGTAGTGTTCCAACATTGGGTCCTGATGGCGCCAAAATGATCGCCGGTCCGCTGCAGAGAACGGCCCCGCAAAAAAGTTGCGAGTTTGGCAGATAGAAGCTCGAGAGATTGCTTGGGTTATTAACTTTTATTCCGCGCCAACCGTTCGTCTTGAAAAACAACTCTATGTGATCATTAATCCCGACGTTGAAGCTGAGCGGAACATCAACAATATCGACATTACCGGGGTCACGATCGTAATTGCTGTACGCAATACTGAACGTAAACTCTCCGCGGCGTAAGGTCGAGCCATCGTAGATGGTAAATAGTCCCGTTGGCCCACCCTCTGGACCACCTGTGCCAACTGACGGAGACTGATTACGTGGATCAGTATCTCCTCTGAGTTTTTGAGCTGACACTGCGGCACACAGCGCCAACGTTACGAGCGCGGCAATAAGCGCCCTAGTTGCGAGTCTCATCGCATTCCTCCTGCGAAATGAGTATAAAAATTCTGTGCAGCTAGCTACCAACTCGACCGGCCGATTTGGAAAACCCCGTGCTTATTGACCTAACCTTCTGATCGCGGTAGACCAACTACAGTTGTCAACGAACCAAACCGCATGGACCATGAGATCCAACGGAGGCGCTCGGACTGCTATGCAAACAGAATACTTCGCAATCGAAGTATTCCATTTTCATCAATACGCTATTCCCGAGTTGCTTTTGAAAGTCTTAGTCCACTTCTTATAGGGAAATAGACTATTGCTGTCAATGATTTCGTCGCTCAAACCTATGGCTTAAATCTAAAAAAATCGTGGCGATGGTCCGAGTCCTAAATCATGCCAGACCATACTCTACCTTAAAACGGAAATCAAGACCTTTTCAAGACTTAGCGCCCATTTTGTTTATGTTTTTTCAGTCACGCATAGAAGCCACGCATCTTCGTATCATAGGCCACGCGGTCTATCGCGAGCATGTATGCAGCGGTCCTCGTGTCGGTCGAATGAGCGTCGGCGTAACGGCACAGATCATTGAAGCTGGCCACCATCTTGTCCTGTAGTCGCTCGTTCACGACATCCTCTCGCCAGAAATACCCCATCCTGTCCTGGACCCATTCAAAATAGGAAACTGTGACACCACCTGCGTTCGCCAAAATGTCAGGAATCACAAAAATGCCCTTCTTGTGCAGGATTTCGTCAGCAGCAGCGGTGGTGGGCCCGTTCGCACCTTCAGCCAACACCTTGCACTTAATTCGGTCGGCGTTGTGTGACGAGATTTGGTTCTCGGTAGCCGCTGGAACCAATACATCACACTTGAGCTCGAGCAGCTCCTGGTTGTCAACAAAGTCGACGTTCTCGTAGCCTTCAAATGACCGTGTTTCTTGAAGGTAGTTAAGAGCTTCAGGGATATTGATCCCGCCGGGATTATAGATACCTCCATGGATGTCCGATATCCCTACAACCTTGTAACCCGACTCGTGAAGCAAGCGAGCCGCGATTCCGCCGACATTTCCCGAACCCTGGACCACCACCCGTGTTTCTGTGGGCTGCATCTTGAACCGCTTTATAGCCTCATTGATAACGAACAGAAGACCTCGACCTGTCGCTTCTCTCCTGCCTGACGAACCTCCAAGATCAATTGGTTTTCCCGTAACTACAGCTGTCACGGTATGACGTGCGTGCATTGAGTACGTGTCCATGATCCAAGCCATGGTCTGCTCGTTCGTATTCATGTCGGGAGCAGGCACATCTTTTTCTGGTCCAATGAAGTCGAGTAACTCCGCCGCGTACCGTCGCGTCATTCGCTCTAACTCACCAGAGGACATTTGCTGAGGATCACAAATAATCCCACCCTTTGCTCCACCGAATGGGACATTAACCACCGCACACTTCCACGTCATCCAGGCCGCCAGCGCGCGGATTTCATCGATGTTCACGTCGGGCGCATAACGAATACCACCTTTTGCCGGACCACGTGCAAAATTGTGCTGGACCCGAAACCCTTCGAACACCTGAATCCGTCCGGAGTCCATGCGGGTGGGGATGTAAACTTTGAGTTCGCGGTTTGGCACGCGCAATACTGCGTAGAGATCAGGGTCCAGATCTAACAGCTGAGCGGCGCGATCGAATCGCGACATCATCGACTCAAATGGATTCTCTTCCTTAATCTCCCGAATATCGTCGACGTAAACTGTGCTGTACATGCTTGCCATAATGTCTCCGTGGTAACGATCGTTACTCCTGAGATCCTTGACGCACTCGTTGCAACGGTAACAACTCATTCATCGAACCGCTGCGATAGCCATGAAGGTCGAGCGTGACGTATTTGAACCCTAATTCGCGAAAACGTTTTGCTAGTTCGTCGACGATCTCCGGCCGTAATGCCTTCGGCATTTCCTCCGGCGAGATCTCAAGACGAACCAACGAATCGTGATGACGAACGCGAAACTCTCTGAAGCCAAGACGCCGCAAGATATCTTCACCTTGATCTACTTTGTTGAGTCGTTCGATCGTAACCGCCGTTCCGTAAGCGATACGTGAAGACAGACACGGACTGGCAGGCTTGTCCCACGTTGGCAAGGATGCGATTCTGCTGAGCTCGCGCACTTCTGCTTTAGTTAAACCTACTTCAATCAATGGACTTCGCACTCGATGCTGTTTGGCCGCCTGGCGTCCCGGTCGAAAATCCTGCAGGTCGTCGACGGTCGAGCCATCTACGATTGTGTTAATACCTTGTTCATCAGCAATCGATTCCAATTGCGAGTACAGCTCGTCCTTACAGTAATAACAGCGATTGGAGTTGTTCGCGAGGTAGTTAGGATTCTCAAGCTCCTGCGTAAGGAGCGTCTGATGGTTGAAGCCGAAATCGCTGGCGATACGTTTCAGTTCTTCTCGTTGGTAAGTAGGGAGACTCGCCGAATCGCCAGTTATGCAAAGGGCTTTGTCTTTCAACTCGGCGTTCGCTATGTACGCGACATATGTACTGTCGACTCCGCCTGAGTAGGCGATTACAACAGAACCCACCTCACGAAGCAGTCTTCGTAGATGATCCTCTTTCGAGACCGTTTCCGGAGCAATGATGCAACCGGCTGCATCTGCCTCTTCGCTAACCGTTGGCTTCACCTGTCAGTTCAATCTCCCTGAGCAGACTGACACCTCCAGTGCTCGTGCATATCTTGACGAATTTATGATTAATGAATCGCATGGTAGCGCATGCATCAATCGCAACGCAACCAGCATCTGATGGTTGGTTTAGCAGGTCTTTTGCGCAGTCATTTTTGGATTGGTGCACATACGCGTGTTACCATTCAAGGTCTCCTGCTTCGCTTCTTTCCTGCGTGCGAATAGAATCCGAACCGTGTGAAATGAACTTGTATTTCCCACCCAGAATCTTCATCACCTCCGGCTTATTCCTGACGCTAATAATCGTGTTGGCTCCTCAACTACGCGCGCAAACCGATGACCCTTTCGGCGACAGCGCCGCGGATCCAATAAAGCTATTTGAACGCGGCCAAAGCGCCCACGCGCGCGGTGACTTGCAAAAGGCTCTAGAGTTCTATGAACAAGCGTTGAAGGTGCGTCCTGATTTCCCCGAGGCGGAGTTCCAGAAGGGTGGCGCATTAGTTTCTCTCGGACGATTACCAGAGGCTGAAGCGTCATTCCGTCGAGCAATAGGTTTGAAGAAGAATTGGTCACTCCCTTATTCGGCGCTTGGGGCACTGCTCGTTCGACAAGCACGAGACTCGGAAGCGGAGAGCCTGTTTAAGCAAGCGCTCTCTGTAGATCCTCAAGACGCCATCGCTCTCAGAATGCTGGCGGACATGAAGTTACGAAGCGGTGCGCCGAAAGAGGCACTTGACCTCGCTAGAAAAGCGACCACAGCTAAAGAAGCGCCGGCATCCTCCTGGGTGGTTCTGGCAATGGCCGAACGGGCAAACGGTGATAAAGCGCCGGCCAAAAAGATTCTCGACCGAATTATTGAGGAGGATCCGGGTAATCTCGCGGCCTTAATCGAACGCGCTGATCTCCAAACTGAAGAGAAGTCTTATGACGCGGCCATTGCCGATCTGAAAGCCGCTGACAAAACGAAACCTGGCGACAAAGTCATTCTGTCGCGGCTGGCTTACGTCTTACAGCAATCTGGACGAGTTGAAGAAGCAGCCGCGGTGGCAAAAGCAGCAGGCTTACAAGTGCAGGCGCCGGCAGGTGACGGAAGGACTAACGTAATTGGTACGCCTGAAGAAATAGAAGCTGCAAATAGTGATGACATCAGCGTTTCACGCAAGGCACTGGAAAAACTAATTGAGAAGAATCCCCGGAACGCAACGCTGCTCGCAAAGCTCGGTGCCTCTTATCGTACAGACGCACCAGAAAAGGCGATGGAACTATACCGACGCGCAACGGAGATCCAACCCGATTCGGCGGAAAACGCGGTCGGCTACGCCGCTGCTCTGGTGCAAGCGCGTCGCTTTCCGGAAGCAGCCCTTATACTTCGACAGGTTGTGCAGAGGAACCCAGATAACTATCCGGCGCACGCGAATCTGGCGACGGCGTTGTATCAGATGAAACAGTACGCTGAGGCGATTCCACAGTACGAATGGCTGATTGGTGCCAAACCGGATGTGGTAATCGCTCACTACTTCATTGCTACTGCGCACGACTATCTTGGAGAATACCCCGACGCATTGGCGTCATACGAAAAGTTCCTGACCAAAGCCGACCCGGCAACGAATCAACTCGAGATCGATAAAGTCAAACTGCGTTTGCCGCCCCTGCGACGGCAAATTCAATTAGGAGAAGGGGTCAAAAAGAAGCCTTCAAATCGGTAGCATGAACGCTCACGTCCGATATGTATTCTGTTCAGCCATGCCATTTGTGTTACTGGCGTTGTGTGTAGTTGCCGCTACCGCACAAAAACCGATTGACCCACAATTAACTGCTCCGCCGCCATTGAAGATCATTCCGAAGAACGAGCGTGACCAACTCGATCTCGAGAAGGAAGCGAAGGATCGCCTGCGACTTTTAATCCAATTTGCAACGACGCATCTTCAGTCGGCAGAGAACTACACTGCGCAATCCGCTTTCGAATCTGCGTCCGCCGAAGTCGGCACCTATCACGCCTTAATAGAAAACGCGCTTACAACTCTTGCCGCGTTAAAGCGGGACTCAAACAAGACTCGCGATTTATATAAGCGGCTGGAACTGACTTTGCGAGCTCACGGGCCGCGTCTCACGGCTATGAGACGAATTACACCTTTGGAATTCGCAGTGTGGATAAAACAAGTCGAAGATTACGCGCGCGATGGGAGAACGGAAGCGTTGAACTCGTTCTACGGCCACACGGTAGTACGGGACAAGAATGAAACAGAAAAAGGTAACGAGAAACCCGAACCCACGCCGAAAAACCCACAACCATGATCAATTACAGACCAGTCCTCAGACTCATTCTGCCGCTGTTCGTTGTATACCTCGCTGCGACTAACGCCGCCGCTCAAACACGGGAACACCTGACGCCTCAGGAAATCGACTTGGTCAAGGACGCGCAAATTCTCGACAAACGCATCGATGTTTTCGTTCATGCATTGGAAAGGCGGCTGATCGTACTAAACGGAACCTCAGCAGTTAATGCCAAGCAGCTAAAGAAGGACGCCGAGAGGTGGGGTGAACTTCCTTCGGGTTCTCGCGCCGAACTCGTGAGCGATCTCGCGCAAATTCTTGACGAAGCGATTACCAATATTGACGACGTCAGCTCGCGAGACGAGCGTAATCCATTAATTCCCAAAGCACTCCGGCGGCTGGTTCAAGCCGTCAACACTGTCCAGTCACAACTCACTCCGCTGAAGGATCAGATGAAGACGGAAGCAGAGATTGCGAGCTTCGAACTTTGGACACAGGATGCGCAGTCAGTACTCGAAGCAGCCAAGAAACTGCCCCCCGAAACAACTGATAAAAAGACGAAGGTAAAGCAATAGAGACAGGAGCAGGAGTAGCAGGCAGGAGCAGGAAAGTGAATCCTACTCCTGCCTGCTGCTCCTGCCCCTGTTCTTCGGAATCTGTGGGATAGTTTAGTCTAGCCTCTTCGCTTTTTGATCTCGGCCACTACCATTCTTGCTTCTGTATCGATGGCCATGCCGGCGCTATTCTCATCTCCCTCTTCCTTTGCGCTCGAGGTCGACTGCAGTCGTGGCGACGTTTCACCAACAGCAAACAGCTTGAATTCCATTTTGGCTTCCGTCTTACCTATACCTCCGGCACCAGCGACGCTTCCAAATAGTCCGCCAAGCTTGCTCATCTTCAGCGCGGCGAGATCTGTATAAAGAATGTAATCACACTGCTTCGCTTTTGCCTCTGCTTCTACTTGCCCCAGCGAAATTCCGTTCAACGGTACAGCTTCAATTCCGGTGGTTTGGATGTTGCCAATTAACCGTTGTCGCAGTACATCTTGAGAGACCGGCTTTCCTGCCTTGTTGTTAATCTGAACTACTCCGACTCGAATCACGCCAGCGGGCTTGGCAGTACTAACAGCAGCTGAAGGTCTCGCGGGTGTTGCGGTATTGGTGGGCATCACGCCAGTAGTGGCGCCCATCATGTCGGCCGCCGATGGCGCACCGAAAAGTTCCTGCTGACTCATCGCCTGCGTGTAGCCTGCGGGAATATCAAACAAGGCGATGTCGAGAGTTTCTCTAGACAGTTCGAACACCTCTTTCGTTGTCGAAAAAGTAACTTGCCCTGACGCATTCAACATGCGCATCGTTTCGATCAACGGATAGCCGAGCTTGCCGTTGCCTTCGTGACGGAAC
>Ga0114129_10000992_pt1 | contig 37127 bp, 35 predicted proteins | sample RhiMetdeltSRZDD1_FD_80071 | JGI IMG/M metagenome (GOLD analysis project Ga0114129, IMG submission 80071) | Populus rhizosphere microbial communities from Tennessee, USA - Rhizosphere MetaG P. deltoides SRZDD1 (version 2) (version 2) | ecosystem: Host-associated > Plants > Roots > Rhizosphere >...
ACTGGATAGATGGTAATGCTACGAGCTAATGGTACGAGCCAACACGCCAGGGCAGAATAACGGTGAAGTTAAATTTTGGATTGACGGAAGACTGGTAGGTGACTTCCCGGACCTAAACATACGCTCCATAAGCACGCTTAAGATTGACGAAGCAGTTATCGGATTGCACGCCCAGCACAGCGAGCGCATCAACAAAAAGTGGTATGACAACGTAGTGATAGCGACTCAATACATTGGTCCTATGGTTTCCGCTACGACAGCCCGTGCCGCCATAAGCGATTTTAACGCTGACAGCCATCCGGACTTTGTGCTTCGTAACGCCAACACGCGCCAAACGGCGATCTGGTATTTAAACAACAATGTGTTCGTTAGCGGTGCCCTCGGTCCGACTCTTGCGGCTGGTTGGGGACTAAGGGGGCTCGCGGATTTCAATCTCGACAGTCATTCAGACTATGCACTGTTTGCCCCCAGCACGCGTCAAACGGCGCTTTGGTATTTGTCCGGGCCGACACTTATCGGAGGTGCTTATGGGCCGCCCCTTCCAAATGGATGGGAGTTAGTAGGCGCTGCCGATTTTAACGGCGATAACAAACCCGATTACGTGCTTTGCAACAGTGGCACGCAGCAAACAGCGGTCTGGTACATGAACAATAACGTTCGCATTGGCAGTGGTTTCGGGCCAACACTTCCGCCTGGCTGGAGCTTGATGGGTGTCGCAGATTTCAATCACGACGGTGATCCCGACTATCTCTTGTTCATTCCTGCTACCGGCCAGACGGTAATCGGGTATTTGTCAGGCTTAACGGTCATTGGAGCTGCGGTCGGACCAATCATACCCAGTGGCTGGGTATTGGCGGCCACAGCTGACTTTAACGGCGGCGGCCACCCGGACTATTTGCTTTACAACGGCGGCACACGTCAAACAGCGATTTGGTATCTCAATAACAACGTCTACGTTGGCTCCGCGTGGGGCCCAACGATTCCGCCTGGCTGGAGCCTGATCGCGCCCTTTTAAGGCGTTGGTTCCAGGTTCGAGTCCCCGCCGACCCACTTCAGTAAATCGCGCAGCGAGTTCTTGGGTCGATCCAATCGAAACACCGACAAGCCGGCAGCGCTGGCGGCTTTCCAATCCCGCTCTGGATCGTCACCAACGTGAAGGACCTCGTTCGGTTTGAGGCCAATTAATCTTACCGCGCGTTGGAAAATTTCCGGATCAGGTTTGTCCGCTCCGATCTCGCTTGAGATGAAAATGTGCTCGGAAAACTTCGAGAGACCGAGCTGCTGGAGAATGAAGCGCAATCTCCCGTCGAAATTTGAGACTACCGCAAGCTGAAAATGCGGCCGCAATTGTTTCAGGACTGCGGAAACGTCCGGGTAAAGTTCCCAGACACCGGGTTCTGCAAAGTGTTCGTAGGCGACTTCGAAAAAATTATCGCGATCGAATTCGCTCAATGAAGGCGCAACCTGGTCGAGGACAAGATCGACAAGGTCATGCCACCAATCCTTGTCGTCGTTTTGACGCGGACCATCGATAGCGGCGCGGAACGGCATCTTTTTCCAGGCTGAATAAAACGCGCGATCAAGCTGACGCCCCTCGAGCTTAAGCCCGACCGCGCTTCCCACCAGCGCGTAGTGGTGGCCGACCGTTCCGTTCAAATAAAACAACGTGCCAACTGCATCGAAAAAGATCCCTTTGATCATTAGAAATCCAACGTCCAGCGTTCAACGTCGAATACCAAATCGTCATTTGTGCTTGGCAAAATCGTTAGATGCGCGTTGCATGACCGCAGGGCGATGAATGTCGTTGACGAGTGCCTGGCCTTACCAAGGTGGACGCAATCAGCTGGCGAGGAATTGGCGAATAGCATCAGCCACGGGCTAGGGTTTGTAGGAGCAACGATCGGCACGCCAATTCTGCTCCTCGCAGCGTCTCGCCATGGCAGCATCTCATTTCTGATCGGCACGATCATTTTTACCGTAACCATGTTGCTATTGTATCTGGGATCGATGCTCTACCACGCCTGGCCTCGCACGCGCGCGAAACGTTTTCTTCAAACGCTGGACCATTCAGCGATTTTTCTGCTGATTGCTGGAACATATACACCGTTCGCGCTCGGTCCGCTGCGCGGTACTAGTGGTATAACCATGCTTTGCATCGTCTGGGGTCTCGCGCTTTTCGGCGTCTTTATGAAGGCAACACGCGGCGTGCTGCGTCACCGGAAACTTGCGATGACTCTCTACCTCGGTACGGGTTGGCTTGGGCTCATGTTTATACGTCCACTCGCGCTGGCGATTCCGTGGTCGGCGGTGCTGTGGTTGATCGCCGGCGGCATTGCGTACACTGCGGGAACTTTGTTTTTTGCGAATGAGCGATTGCGCTACGCGCATTTTGTCTGGCACCTCTTCGTGCTTGCGGGCACCTCATGCCATTTTGCGGCCGTGCTTACATGTGCAGTCTAGCGGCAATGTGAGCTCCACACGTCTAGCCCGCATGAACTAGACATGCGCTGTGTTGGACCAGTTGGACAAAGTCGCGTCGTCGGGAGAACAGTTGGCATGCTGCCGATCGAACATGACGATCCAATCAATGCGAGGATTCTCGCAATTTCTGAGGACAAAATCGAAGGATTCGTTCGCGAACCATTCGAGGAAATAGCGAGCCGCTCAGGTGTGGGGGCCGATGTTGTGATGGCACGGATCGCCGCGATGTTACGTGCCGGAACGATACGGCGTGTCCGGCAAACATTGCTGGCGACCAACCTGGCCGAGGGCGCTCTTGTAGCGTGGAAAGTCGCGGAGGACAAAATCGACGCCGCTTTCGACCGGATGTTTCGGCAGGACCCTTTTTCGGGACATGTCGTGTTGCGTTCCACAGACACCGTTTCCGCCGGATCTGACTACAAGCTTTGGACTACCGTAAAGGTTCCTCACGGATTTTCTCTAGAAGCGCATTGCCAACTACTGGCGAAAAATGTCGGTGCGGAACGTTTTCGCCTCATGCCAGCGAAAGGAATTTTCACTCTGGGAGTGGGGCATGTTCGCCGAAAAACCATTGAGCCAGGCAGCAAGGCGGATCAGCCGGCAAAAATGATTCCCGTGCAGATCGTCAATTTGAGCGAGCATGAATGGAATGTACTACTCGCCCTTAAGCGCGAATTTGCTCCGCAAGAGATTACGCCGTCGCCGTGGGTTGCGCGTGCCAATGAAGCTCGCGTGCAAGTGGAAGAATTCTTTCGCGTGGCGGAAGAATTGAATGCGCGAAAAATCATCGGGCGTTTTTCAACTTTTCTGGAGCACGTCAAGCCGTCAGCAGGCGGCGTGCGGGTCACCCGATTCAACGCGCTGTTTCATTGGGCGGTGCCGCACGGTCGTGAAATTGAAGCAGGCGGCGAAGTCGGCCGTCACCACATCCTGACGCACTGTTACTGGCGCGAAGCCGGACCGGAGTTCAAGAACGTCAACATCATGGCCGTAGCGCACGGCACTGATAAACAACGGCTGCTCGATCATAAAGCAGTCATCGATCAGCATCTTCGCTCCAGCGGCATCCCAGTCTCGTACACAAATGTTTTCTGGGGCGGACGGAGCGAGATCAAGCCATCGGAAATTTCGCCGCATATTTATCGCGATTGGCTGACGCGGCAGGCGCAAAATTGAACGTTAAGCATTGCGTGCGAATCGCGCGCGATAGGTCCGATCCAGGTTGCGCAAGAGAGTAATAGCAAACTTTTTGCGGTCGACTTGTCTGCCAAGTGCCATCGCCAGGGAAATTGCTTTGTCTTGCAGCTCCTTCGGAAAATCCGATTGATTCACATTCACTCCGATACCCGCGATCGCCAGATGTGGCGCCTTTTCTTGCGCGCGCATCTCTACCAGGACGCCGGCGACCTTGCGACCATCAATTAGCACGTCGTTTGGGAGTTTAATCGTCGGTGTGAGAGAAAATTCGTTTTGAATTGCACCGGAAACGGCTTCTGCCGCCCAGGCAGTGAGTCGTGGCGAATCGGCGAGGGCAATCGCCGGTTGCACGAGAATTGAAAACCAAAGTCCCTTGCCTGCTGCCGATTCCCATCGATTACCGCGCTGACCGCGCCCAGCGGTTTGATGTTCAGCGAAGATGACGAGACCCGCCCTCGCATTTGTATTCGCAACCTGCAAAATCGCATCGTTGGTCGAGCCTGTTTGCTCGAGGACAATGATCTCCCGGCCGATTACGGCATTGCCAATGCCTGCTTGCAATTCCTCAGCGACCAACCGGTCTCGCATTTCAACTCTCAGCCGGGCACTTGGGTCATTTCCAGGCCAATATCTATCGCGCGGGCAGCGTTCGTTAGAGCGCCGATGGAAATGTAATCGACTCCCGTCGCTGCGATGCGCTTCACATTTTTCAGCGTTACGCCGCCGCTCGCTTCAAACTGGATATTGCCTTTTCTCAGGGCGATGGCCTCTCGCATCTGGGGGGGCGTCATGTTGTCGAGAAGAATGACGTCTATCCCTTCAACTTCGGCAAAAGCGCGCGCTTGCTCAAGACCGTCAGCTTCTACTTCGATGCGAATATTTGGTCTGTCTTTGCGAAGTTGACGAATTCGGTCCGCGAAGCTCGAAAGTCCGCCGAAGGTGGCCAGATGATTGTCTTTTACGAGCACCATGTCGTACAAGCCAAAACGATGATTCAGGCCACCGCCGGCCACGACTGCAGCCTTTTCCAACGCCCGTAGGCCTGGCGAAGTTTTGCGCGTATCCAGAATCTTGGCCGGATGGTTTGCGATGGCATCAACAAATTGGCGCGTAAGTGTCGCGATGCCGCAGAGACGTTGCAAAAAATTCAAGGCGACGCGTTCGGCCTTCAGAATCGAACGCGCCAGACCGCGCACTTCGATGATAACGTCGCCGGCGACCACTTCGTCGCCATCGCGGCGAACAATCTGGATGTCTACGGAAGGATCGACTTGCCGAAACACTTCCGCTGCCGTTCCTGTGCCGGCAACAATGGCATTTTCACGGGCGCTGATGCGGCCTGTTGCATGAAGCGTTTCCGGTACGAAGAAGTCAGTCGTGATATCGCCCTGGCCGATGTCTTCTTTGAGAGCCGCGGCAATAGGATCGTAATGGTCTGGCTTCATTCGAAATCCGCTGAACTTGCTTGACGAAATGAGGTTCGTTCGGAATCAAGAAGTTTCCCAACGAGCGAAGAACGATAAACGCGAAATCCGAACACGTCTATCAGACGGCCCTGTCCCTAAGCGTGTGATAGAGACGAATCTGCAAATCGCGATACGTCGCAAAGAGCCCAGCTGGGCATCTCAAATAGACAAAAAAAGATTCGGGCAGCGCACGCTAAGGAGAAACAACGAATATAAGAAAAACGTGCAACCACCCGAATCGCCTTAACCTGTTGAGTTTGACAGTTCGTAGGGCTGCACGTTCAAGTTTTTTACGAAAAATCCGTGTCTGGGCGGTTAGTTGGTCGATGTCAGGCAATTACGGAAGGCATGTTATCCCGCCGGTACTACAAAAGATTTCTCTGGGCATCGCCTTTGACCCGCGCGGCCTCGTCGCGAACCTCTTGAAGCAACGATTTGAATTCACACTGCTCGAGCGCACGGACGAGGTTGGGATAATCGGGTTCGATCCGAAGCTGGTCGATTGGCACCGGCAGTTCCAAATCGCAATCCAAATCGACCATTTTTCGGTTGTCCAAAATTTGATTGCGAGAATTAGCGAGCTTCTCGCGAGTTCGCGCGCTTTTCACTTTGTCGATGTTAGCCAGCAATGCCTCGAGTCCGCCGAATTCACGAATTAAGGCGGCAGCGGTTTTGCGGCCCAATCCAACTCCGGGGATGTTATCGACCGAATCTCCGGCCAACGCCAGCACGTCGCCGATCAGATTCGGTGAAACCTCCCATTTTGCGGTAACCTGATCCTCGCTTAGCAAGGCGAATGCGTCCTTTGGCGAGGCAAGATCCGCTTTCGCTGTGGTATAGACCTTTACGCAAGGGCCGACGAGTTGATACAGATCCTTGTCGTTGGTGGCGAGCACAACTTCCATTTCCGATCGTTTGCAGGCAGCCATGGCGTAACAACCCATCAAATCGTCCGCCTCTGTGTTGGGCAGGGAAATATTTTTGAAACCCAGTAAGGGCGTCAGTTTCTGAATGAAATCCAGCTGCGGGACCATTGGCTTGGGCATTTCCTTGCGTGTTTCCTTATACGCAGGCTGGAGTTTTACCCGGCGTTCGGGCATTCCTTCGTCCCAAAAAACTGCGCCCAGATCCGGCTGCAGATGTTTAACCATCAGCCGCAACGTTTTTGTGAAGCCAAAAATTGCGTTGGTCGGCGCGCCCTTGGAATTCGAGAGATTCGGGATAGCGAAAAACGAACGATAAACGTAATAGTGACCGTCGATGAGCAGCAGTTTCATCGTAAAGACCTATAATGGATTCTGAACGCATGACACGGGATGATCAAGAAGTGACCGAAGAATGGATCGTGCGCGTTGATGGCAGAGACTACGGGCCTGCCAACATCGACACACTTCGAGAGTGGAAAGCGGAAGGCCGAGTGCTGCCTGTAAACGAAGCGCGCCGCGCGGATGCCGGGCTTTGGACTTCGGCGGCGAAGATACCCGGGCTATTCGAATTAGAACCGCCCGCCATCGCCGGCGCTCCGCGGATCGAATCGGCAAGCTCACCAGAGGCTCCATCAATGCTACATTCTCGTGGTTTCGGTCAGATTTTAGCCGAGACGTTTCGGATATATGCGAGAGGCTTTCTTCAATTCCTTTGTCTCACGCTGCTCGTAGTTTTGCCTTCGGTGTGTGGCCAGTTAGCCACCCTGTGGACGCAAGGCGTGCAGGCGTCGGATGCCGATCTACGCGTTCTTGCTGTGGGGGGCTTTGCTTTTTTGATGTTCGTCTTCTCCCTGGCAATGTGGCCCGTCTACGTGGCTGGAATTCAAATCTTCACCGCTGAAATCGCGGCCGGACGCCGCCCGGGATTTTTCGCTCCTCTCAATGACGCGGTCCGGTTCTGGCCACGGGTCGCAGCACTGTGTGTCTTCGTCTATGGCGTTTTCGTTTTGTTGATCTTGTTTGCGTTGCTGATCGCAGCAATGATCGTCGCCGGCGAATCTTCAATATTTCTGATCTTTCTCGCGCTCGCGTTGCTCGGCCTGCAAGTTTGGATGTTCGGCCGTTTTTTCATCAATGTGCTTTTCTGGCAGCAGTTTGCTGTCCTTGAGAATGCCGCCGTCGTTGAGTCATTGCGCGAAAGTCGAAGTCTGGCGCACAGCGGACACGAACTTCCATGGTTTCAACGACCGATGTGGCGCGGCGTTTTTATTGCTTCGCTATGGTTTGCGTTTGTGCTCGCGATCGCGCTCGTCTCGGAATGGTCGACGCTGCAGCATTACTTTAATGAATTAACGACAACACAAGATCCCCAAGCGCTCTTACAAAAACTGACTGAGGTCCAGCAAGCCCGCGGTTTTGATGTTTTGGGTTTTACGCTGGGCCTATTGCAAAAAATTCTTCAGCCCCTGGTCGGGATCGCGTTTGTCGTTCTGTACATTCATACTCGACGGGAACGGTAGCAGCTTGCGCGCGCTGGGGTGATTCGGGTTCGACCGATCGCTCTATCAATTCGCCTGCCGGCTCTGCAGGAGAAGTTGCGCAATCTTACCAAAGTGACGGCCGATGTACGTAAGGTATGCGACAAACGAAACGAGTTGAGCGCTGATCAACCAAATGTGACCGCCACGAACAATGAACAGGTCAGGCCAGATCCAGATGGCGAGCGCGCACCCCAGATTGATGAAAAAAAGCAAAGGAACGAGCACGTAAATGTTACGTAGTTGATCGGCTCCGGCGCGAGAGTAAAGGGCCCGATCGGCGTCGTTGCGGGATTCTGCGACGCGGGCGTTAATCAATCGCATGTCATAGATGAAGAGCAGCCACACCACGGCGGCATAAGTGGCGCTTAGCTGGAACCACGCCAGAGGATCGTCGAGTCGGCTAAAGAGAATCGCTTCGCCTAAGGCGCAACCGATGTAGAAAAAATTATGCCCAAACTCCATCGGCCAACGAATCAATGTGAGTGTGTGAATGATTGACCGTGACCAGAAGATAAAGATCACACACAGACCTGCGGCAACGTAGGGAAACGAAGCCCAATGTCGCATCGTAAAAACCACGCGAGCGTTGTCCGTTAAGAAAAAAAGTGCCACACCTTGAATAATACTGGCGAGTGTCAGTTCAACGTTGATGACGAGCATGTCGAGCTCCCGGCGGCCTTCACTCTGTGGGTCCACAGTGCGAGTCGTAACCGTTCGATAACCAAGATGTCAAGGGGCTCTGGGCAGCAGCGCAACTTTGTCTCACTCACCAAATAATCTTGGCTACCTCTGTGCCAGAGTAGAACACAATACCTTACAAGCGAAATCCGGCGCCAAATATTAAATCGCTCATGCTATTAGACTTAAGGTCTCGGTTCATCGGACTCTCCTCCTGGCACGGCGCGAGCTTATGGGAATTCCGGAACATTTTTCAAAGAAAGGAGACTTAACTTATGACTCTAATTCGTTATCAAGCCCCGGAATTGGCGCCGTGGTCCGCAGCGGACCGCTGGAGCAATCTGAGAGATGAACTTAACTCGTTTTTCGAGTTGCCGTTCTGGTCGAGCTTCGCCCGCGCGGGCGAACTCTTTACCGGTTGGTCGCCTGCGGTCGATCTCTACCAGAGCAATGACAATGTGATCGCTGTGGTCGAGTTGCCCGGAATGCGCAAGGAGGAAATCGAAATTTCTTTGCATGACGGGACGTTGACTATCAGCGGCGAACGCAAGCGAGAAAGCAGCAGCAACGGTAATAAGGCCGAGCGTACCGAGCGTTACATAGGCACGTTCCGTCGCAGCATTGCACTGCCGACTCGCGTGGCCGCCACCAAAGTCAGCGCCACTTACCGGGACGGAATTCTGACCGTGACATTGCCGAAGGCCGAAGAAGTGAAGCCAAAGCAAATTCAGGTCAGCTAATCAATTGAAGTAAAAGGAGACTTCACCATGAATACTTTAACTCGTGAAAACCGCGATGGTGATCGCGCGCAGACCGAACAATTTGTCGCGCCACCTTCGAGCGTGATTGAAGCTGGAGATGGCTACACGCTCGAAGTCGAAATGCCCGGAGTGAATAAGGACGGGCTCGACATTTCGGTCGAGAACAATGAGCTCACCATCGTAGGTCGACGCTCGCTTCCCGTTGTCGAGGGAACGCTGGTCCATCATGAATCGCGTCCGGAAAATTTTCGGCGGACGTTCGAACTCGATCCGTCGATCGACGCGAACAAGATCAGCGCCAGCGTCGAGCAAGGTCTTGTAACGTTGACTTTGCCAAGAGCGGAGCATGTCAAGCCGCGCAAGATCGCCGTTTCTTAAGCTTCGTCTTAAAGAAAATCAGAGGCCGCGAACCGAAAGGTCGCGGCCTTTTGATTTCTACGGATCTTTTCTGCTTGGCGAACCGGCAAGCGCATCGTACTTACAGGCTCTTGATATGGCGGCGAAAACGGAGCAAAAGACCAGCGAAGATAAAGTCACTGCGGCGCGAAATAAGAATCTCGATTTGGCGATTCAGCAGATCGCAAAAGATTACGGCGAAGGCGCGATCATGCGCTTGGGGGACGAAAAGATTGTCGATATCGACGTCATTCCGACGGGTAACATCCTAATCGATCGCGCGCTCGGCGTTGGTGGATTTCCAAGGGGCAGAGTCGTCGAAGTTTTCGGCCCCGAGTCTTCGGGAAAAACCACGCTGACCCTGACCGTGATTGCGCAGGCGCAAAAACGTGGCGGCCTGGCCGCTTTTATTGACGTTGAACATGCGCTCGATCCCGCGTACGCAAAGCGACTGGGTGTCGATCTGGACGATCTGCTAGTTTCTCAGCCAAGCTCGGGCGAGGAAGCGCTGCGAATTTGCGAAACGCTGATCCGCTCCAACGCGCTGGACGTCATTGTGGTGGATTCGGTCGCTGCTCTCGTGACCAGAGCGGAACTCGAGGGCGAGATCGGTGACGCGACGGTAGGCGCACAGGCGCGCTTGATGAGCGCCGCGCTGCGAAAACTAACCTCGCTGATTTCAAAGGCCCGGACCTGTTGCATTTTCACGAACCAAATCCGGGAGAAAATCGGCGTGATGTTCGGGAATCCGGAGACAACTCCCGGCGGAAAAGCGCTGAAGTTTTACGCCAGTGTACGCGTTGACATTCGACGCATCGGCGCAATCAAACAGACCGACGGCGTCGTTACAGGCAATCGGACTCGTGTCAAAATCGTGAAGAACAAAGTCGCGCCGCCCTTCACCGAAGCTGAGTTCGATATCATGTACAACGAGGGAATTTCATCGACTGGCGCGCTGCTCGATCTCGCTTTGGAGAAACAAGTCATCGAAAAGCGGGGTTCCTGGCTGAGTTACAAGGGCACACAACTCGCCCAGGGGCGCGACGCTGCGAAGGAAGTTCTAAAAAACGATAAGCAGCTCTACGAAGAGATTGAGTCTGCGGTCAAAGCCAGGCTCGACGAAGAAAAAGAGTAGACGGGGGCACAGCGGTCTCTCGGCGCGGATGCAGAGTTGCGGTTTCAGCTTTCCTGAAATTCGTGTTTATTCGTGCTGATTGGTGGTTACGATGACCTCGGCGCAAATCAGGCAATCATTTCTCGAATTCTTTCGCGAGAAACGGCACACGATTGTGCCTTCGTCTTCATTGCTTCCGGACGCGCCGAATCTGCTTTTCACCAATGCCGGTATGAACCAGTTCGTACCGATCTTTCTTGGTCAGCAAAGGCCGATCTGGGTTCCGCCGCGTGTTGTGGATACGCAAAAATGCATTCGCGCTGGCGGCAAACATAACGATCTGGAAGATGTTGGGCTCGACACCTATCACCACACATTTTTCGAGATGCTCGGCAATTGGAGCTTTGGTGATTATTTCAAAAAAGAAGCAATCGAATGGGCTTGGGAATTATTGGTCGAGCGCTGGAAATTTCCGCCCCAGCGGCTTTATGCGACGGTTTACAAGCCCGGCGCTGGCGAGCCGAGCGAGTTTGACCAGGAAGCGTACGATCATTGGGCGCGTTTGTTTCGCGAGGCCGATCTCGATCCAAAGGTCCATGTTCTCGACGGCGGAAAGGCCGACAATTTTTGGATGATGGGTGACACCGGTCCGTGCGGACCGTGCTCGGAAGTGCATGTCGACCTCACACCGGACGGCGACACACGCGGCGCGCTGGTAAACAAAGGAGATCCACGTTGCATCGAAATTTGGAACCTGGTTTTCATCCAGTTCAACGCGAATCCTAATGGCACGTTTGCGCCGTTGCCTCAGCGCCACGTCGACACTGGAATGGGGTTCGAGCGCGTCACCGCGATTATCCAAGACACAAAAAATCTTACCGATTTCTCCGGAACGATCTCGAATTACGAGACGGACGTCTTTCGGCCAATTTTTGATGGGGTTGCAAATCTAAGCGGCAAGAAATATGGCAGCACGCTGCCTGACCGCTCTCAACCCTCAACCCTAAATTCTCAACAAGCGACGGACATCGCTTTCCGTGTGATTGCCGATCACATCCGCGCTCTGAGCCTTGCGATCGGTGATGGGATCATTCCTTCAAACGAAGGCCGCGGTTATGTTTTGCGCCGTATCCTTCGTCGCGCTGTTCGCTACGGGCGTTCGTTAGGCTTCCATGAGCCATTCTTCTTCAAGCTGGTCGATGTCGTTGCCAAAACGATGGGCGACGTCTTTCCTGAGCTCCACGCAAAACAAAAAACAATCAAAGAAGTAATTCGGCGCGAAGAGGAAGCCTTTAACAAAACACTCGATAAAGGGATTGACCTTTTCGAGCGTGAAGTCGCACGTGGCGTGTCTGCAATTTCAGGCGCGTTTGCATTTCGCCTGTACGATGAACAAGGCTTTCCATTGGATCTCACCGAGTTGATGGCGCGCGAACGCGGGCTCACGGTCGATGTTCCCGGATTTGAAAAGTTGATGGAGGACCAACGTGCGCGCGCCCGTAAGGGACAGAAAAAGGAACAAATCAGCGTCGAAGAGGGCGAATTGAAAGTCGAGCCAACAAAATTTCTCGGCTACGATTTTCTGGAGACCGAATCGGTTGTCGAAACTGTGCTGCCGGGGAAAAAGACTGACGAACTCAATATCGTTCTCGATCAAACACCGTTTTACGCGGAGATGGGCGGACAAGTCGGGGATCGTGGATTGCTTCACGTGCCAGGACATGACCGAACGGAAGTCGGCCGACTGCGCGTGATTGATACGCAGAAGCGCGGCGACGTTTTTGTTCATCGCGCCGCACTTTTGGAGGGCCGAGCGCCAGAATCTGGCGAAGCGGTGCGCATCTCGGTTGACGCAGATCGGCGCCGCGCGATTCAGGGGCACCACACCGTGACGCATCTACTCCATTGGGCGTTGCACGAGGTAGTCTCGCGTGACGCTTCGCAAAAGGGAAGCTACGTCGGACCCGACAAGCTGACGTTTGATTTTTCAAGCGCACCACTCACGAAGCAGCAAGTGCGCGAAGTGGAAAAATTGGTGAACGACAAGATTAATGAGAATGCGCCGGTTTCGTGGACCGAAATTTCCTACGCGGAAGCAAGGAACCGAACAGACATCATTCAATTCTTCGGAGAGAAATACGGCGACGCCGTGCGAGTTTTGCAAATCGGCGGTACTCCTCGGGCGCTCAACGGCTACTCGATGGAGTTGTGCGGCGGCACGCACGTGAGATCGACCGGTGAAATCGGGCCGTTTCGGATCGTAAAGGAAGAGGCGATCGCGGCTGGAATTCGACGCATCGAAGCAGTTGCCGGTGAAGCGGCGCGGTCATGGGCGAAACATGAAGCAGCGCGTCAGGAGGAGAAGTTTGAAGCCCTGGCGCGGAAGAAGCCTGATATTGCACCACTGCCTGCTTTTCAGAACGAGGCGAGAACTTCTGAAATGCTGCAGGAGCTTGACGCGCGAGCGGTGCATCTTGAAAAAATCGAAGTTGAGGTTCGCGATTGGGAAAAACAAAGTGCCAAGACGGTCGAAGCGGAACTGAGAAGCCGGGCCGCTCAAATCGCCAACGAACTGGCCGCGTCGCACGCGGCAGAAGATTCCTGCGTCGCTGAAGTACAAGACGGTGACAACAAGCTGCTACAGGCGGTGGCCGATGTGTTGAAATCGAAATTCAACGGTCCGATTTTTCTCGCGAGCGCAAAAGACGGCAACGTTGCGTTAACTGCTGCGGTTCCGAAAGACCTCACCTCGAAGTTTCAGGCGAACGCGTTGATTCAAAAGATTGCGCCCATCGTTGGCGGCAAGGGCGGGGGCCGACCAGAGAATGCCCAAGGCGCGGGCAAAGACCCCAGCAAGATCGCAGAGGCACTGGCGGCGGCGCGACTGCTTCTGGTTTGAGTCGCGATCAGGGTGCACTGACGCTGGGCGTGCGCGCGTGTTTCACGAGCAGCTTCGCGGTCTTCCCGTCCAACGACATTCGATAAAGGGACGCGTCGTTTTCATTTTCCTTTTGCATAATGCAAAGGAATTCGTCGTTGCTCAGCCAGAACGGCTCCCAAACAAAATCATCCTTGCCGGTAATGCGGACTGCTTTTTCGCTGGCAAGATCGAATTTTTCGATCGCCGGTTGTGGACCATCCCAGTTCTTGCGCTCGTGCTCGGCGCCGCAATCGACATCCATCAGCAGCACTTTGCCATCCGGTGAAATACTGAGTCGATCGCCGCTGTTCATGCTCGCGTCAGTCAGAATCTTCGAGAGCTCCCATTTCTTTAGAACGTTTCCGTCCAAATCGATTTGGTAAACGTTGTCGAGATCGTGACAAAAAATTGATTTGCCGTCGCGAGCCCACTCCGGCGCACCCAACGCGTCTCTTCTCAGTCCGGCATTTTTCACAAAACGAAAACCGGATCCATCCACGTTCACTAAGCCGAGCTGCCACTCGTCGTCTGCCATAATCGAAAACGCGAGTTTGGTTCCATCCGGCGACCAAACCGGGCCAAAGCAGTTGTCGCTAGGGATATCTTCTAGAACCGTGACTTTGCCACTGGCAACATCGGCGACTGCAATATGGCGTTCGGGACCCGGTCGCGTCTTTGCGTCGGCGACGGTGTTGAATGCGACGCGTGTGCCGTCCGGCGAAATTTCAGGCATTGCTCCGGTGGCAATCTTCTTCTGGTGCATGCCGTCGACGTTGGCAACGGAGATGTTTTCGCGATGTTCGTATGCGATTTTGCGCTGTGCCGCATTGGTAAACGCGGAAAAGGCGACGCAACCAACCAGAAAAAACGTAATTCGCTTCATTTTTACTAAGGCGCGCTGACAGATGGAAAGCGCGCGTTTTTGATCAGGTGTTTCAAATTTTTTCCGTCAACAGACATTCGATAAATTGAGTCTTCCTTTTCGCCAGGCGCGCGGCTGAGGAAAAGGATATTGTCGTTGTCGATCCAAACGCCGTCCCAGCCGAAAAGTTTTTTTGGCGTTAGTCTGGTCGCCTTTTGCGATTGAAGATCGAACGCCCAAAGTGCCGGCAACGGCCCGTCCCAGTCTTTGCGGCCGGATTCTTCGCCCATGTCGATGCTTAAAAGCAATCGCTTGCCGTCCGGAGAAACATTGATCCGACCGTCGCCGCTCATATCGCCTTTCGGGACGATCTTACTGATCTTCCATTCTCCGCGAACCGCACCGTCGAGTCCGATTTGATAGATGTTCGTCATGTCCTCGCAAAAAAATGATTGGCCGTCTCGCGCCCAGACCGGCGAGTAGCGCGTCACTTCATTTTGAGCGCCGGGCTTCAGCACATGGAAATTCGTCCCATCTGAATTAACAGCCACGAGGTCCCAGACTTCGTGCGGGCGCGTAGTGAAAAGGATTTGTGTCCCGTCAGCCGTCCAGCTCGGGTAATATGAATTCCCGCTCGGGACATCCTTAAAGACTGTCACCTTACCGGTCGCGACGTCTACCACGGCCATGTGACGCACGTAAGTCGTGTCGCTCGTTTTTTCGGTCGTGTTAAACGCAACGCGAGTTCCATCAGGGGAGATTGCCGGGAAAATTCCATCGGCGACCTTTTTCTCGTTTGTTCCATCAAGGTTGGCGATATAAATGGCGTCCTTTCGTTCGAAAGCGATCTGCCGGTCGGCAGGAAACGCTGTGGCCGAAAAGCTGGCCAGAGTGATTGCGGCGCAAATTATTTTTCTCATGGCATGATCACAGTGATGAAGAAGGTCAAAGCGAGCGCAGCTACGAAAACGATTAAATAGATAAATCCGCCCAAAAAGAATTTGAAAATACTGAAGAGCCAGCGCTGCCGATAAACGCGACGGATTGACAGGAAAATCTGCACTATGAACGCGACCCAGAGGAGCGCGATAACCCAGCCTGCAACCGGACCCAAGGCCGTGCTGTTGAGCCCGATTGTTGTAAGCACAATCAGCACGATTCCGACATAAGCGAACGTGTGGATGTGCAGCGCGTAAACCAGATGATCGATGTAGAAGACGCGGCGGCGAATGTAGAGAAGCTTCAGGACGCACGCGAAGAGCGGAATGCAGGCGAGCATCATGTAAGGCAGATTACTCACCAGCGTTACGAGAAAGAATTGGATGTTCGTCCCGTGCTCTCCAAATTTTTCGCGAGCTCGCTTTTCGAGCCATTTGGGCATGTCGTTAGGTTTTTCGTCCTTGTCAGCTTCAAAAATTACTGCCTTGTTCTGCGCTTTTTTGAGCGATTCCTCAACTTTCGCTCGCACGTCGGGCGTTAAAGTTTTTATCGTGTCTTCCAGTTTCGTGCGGGCATTCATCGGAGATGGCTCGCCGTATTCCAGTCGTTGTTGAATCTCGTCGCGGGCTTCTTTCGGCAGGTTTTCGTTCTTCAATTGCTCCTCTAAAGCAGCGCGTTTTTCGGGCGCGACCGGCTTTCCGCCGAGAGCCTGCTCAATTTTCTCTCGAACTTCCGGTGGAACGTTTTCTTTTTCCAGTTCGCTGCGAATCTCCGCGCGAGTGCTGGGTGAAAGGTCAATCGGCTGGAGGTGCGCCGACTTGATGCCGTAACTTGCCGCGAAAAAGAACAGGATGCTTGCGAGAAGATAGAGTCGCAGCGGATGCACATAACGCACGCGATGCCCGGCGAGAAAATCATTGGTCAATTTCCACGGGCGAACCAACAGGAGCACGATCGTCGCGAAAAACTTCGAGTCCCAATTCAGAAATTCGTTGAGTAGATCGGCAATGACATGCCGAAAGGAGCGTCGGTAATCGATTGCAGGCTGGCCGCATTTCCCGCACCAATGTCCTTCCAGTTGCGCTCCACAATTCTCACACTGTGTAATCGGCGGACGCTCAGTTTTGCGGCGGCCGAAAAATCCCCGACGATTCGATGATGCTTGTTCGATCGCGGAGATCGCAGTATCGCCCAGGACAAATTTTTCCAGTTCATCGGGCATATACCAACGCCAGATTACAAAAACCTTTGGGCGGAGTCTACGCCTTGATTCAAGCCGTTACGAGCAAGGGCCCACGAAATGCGCGTCGGATTAGCAACGGTGGTTTGTCTCATCGCAAAGTTTGCATTGACCAGGCAAAGCAATTGATGACACGATTTCGCTCAGTGGCCCTTCAACTTTTCAAGACTAAAAGTCCGGACCATTTGCTGGCTGAAGCGGCCGCCCCCGAGCGGCAAATGAGGCGCACGCTCAACGCGTTCGATCTCACGTGTATCGGCATCGGCGCCATCATCGGGACGGGAATTTTCGCGCTGATCGGTACCGCTATCGCCGGTCAGACTTTTCCGACACGACTCGAGACGCCCATTCTCAATTTTATCCAAGCATGGCTTTCAGGGGCGGACGTAATGCTAGGCCGCGCCGGTGCCGGTCCGGCAGTGGCGATTTCCCTATTTGTCGCCGCGTTGGCCTGTGGATTTGCCGCGCTCTGCTATGCCGAGCTTGCCTCGATGATTCCGGTGTCGGGCTCGGCCTACACGTATTCCTACGCTACGCTCGGTGAGATCATCGCGTGGATCATCGGGTGGGATTTGATTCTCGAATATGCGGTCGGGAATATGGCAGTCGCGGTCGGTTGGTCGGGATATTTCGTTAAACTGTGCGGTAGTCTTTTCGGATTGAAGTTCCCATTGTGGACGGTGACCGATTACCGCACGGCCAGCGACCTGATCAAGAATGGCGGCGACGCGCTGAAAGATTTTTCGTCTACCACTCTCCCCACCATTGCCGGGCATCCGATCGCCTTAAATGTTCCAGCGCTCGTGATTGTAGCAGCGGTCACGGTGCTTTTGGTCTACGGAATTCGCGAGAGCGCAAAAACGAACACAATGATCGTCATTATCAAAGTCGCTGTCGTTGTCTTCTTCATTTCGTTCGGCGCTTTCATGGTGCATCCGACGAACTGGCACCCCTATGTGCCGAATGGTTTTGCCGGAGTGATGAGCGGGGCAGCCATCATCTTTTTTGCTTTCATCGGTTTCGACGCCGTTTCGACGACGGCTGAGGAAACAAGAAATCCGCGGCGCGACATGCCGATTGGGATCATTGCCAGTTTGATCATTTGCACGTTGCTTTACGTGCTGATGGGCACGGTTCTGGCCGGCATTAAAAAATACACGGTTTACCTGGGCGATCCGGCCGCCGCCGCCACCGCTTTCGCGAGCAAACCATGGGCGGAAGCGTTGATCAGCGCAGGAGCGCTTGCCGGAATGACTTCGGTGTTACTCGTTTTCCAACTCGGGCAGCCTCGCATTTTCATGGCGATGGCGCGTGACGGCTTGCTCCCGCAGTACTTTGCTCGAATTCATCCACGCTTCCGCACGCCATACGTGACAACAATTTGGACCGGAGTGGTTGTTGGTGGAGTGGCGATGCTGGTCGACATCGGCTCACTCTCAGATTTGACGAACATTGGAACATTGTTCGCATTCATTCTCGTCTGCGTTGGCGTGGCCGTTTTGCGGCGAACCGACGCAGCGCGCCCGCGGCCGTTTCGGGTCCCACTCGTGCCACTGTTTCCGATCATCGGTGTACTCCTGTGTTTCGTGCTCATGCTCAGCCTTCCGGTGCTCACCTGGATCCGTTTCTTTGTCTGGCTCGGAATTGGTCTGCTAATTTATTTTCTCTACAGCGTTCGACACAGCAAACTGCGTCGCGGCATCGACACCGGCATTACCGAAGACCAGCCGCCACCATTGATCAAGACGTAGCTCAAGGAACTTATGGCCGCTCTGCGAGCCGTTCTTTTCCGCAACGCTCTCCAGGAGCCTGGCTACAGCTTTCGCGAACCTTTCTCGATGACAAGCGCGATCTACGCGGCTTTTTGCTGATGACAGACTCTGTCGTCGACTTCCAACCACTCGAACGTTGTGGTTTTCGCGGGATCGAGGCCGAGCTTCTTGACCTCTTCGCTAAAGAAATCGCGTTTTTCCGGATGATTGTAGAGGCTGCTTGCCTCGACCTCGTCAGCCCAATGGTTGATTTCGTCCGGCGTCTTCTTTTCGCCCGCTTGATGAAGCCATTCGACGATTTCATGGTCGCTTGCGCCCTGCTCGATTTGCGCTCTGAAATCGTCGCCTTCTACACCTTTGAAACCGAAGAGCATGTTATCGAGCGGACAATCGAAGTGATATTCGCCAATATTTCCACCTACCAGGGCGCGACACTTATCAATCGTGCGGCCAAGGATTGCGTAACCGCCAACGCGAATGCGCGGACTGCGTGGGGCCTCTTTCCTCAGATCTTTTCCAGTGATTTTCTTTTTCATGTCCTAGGTGTTTCGAATACACCCGCCGATCCGGTTGCCAATTTGGCAGGCGAACCGCGCGTCTTACAGTTGTGAGGTGAAAGCAATTCACGTGCTGCTGGCGACTTGTGCCGTGATGTTGCAGGCTCAAGACGTTCATGTTGCGGTCCCACCGGCCGGAAAACTTTACCACGGCCTTTACTGGGGTGGCGTTGGAACAGACAAGCATGATCCAACCGAGCACGACGTCACCCCGAATGACGTCGAGCGGTATGAGCAAGCGGTCGGAAAACAGGTCGCGTGGATTTACTTCGCGAACAACTGGTTTGAATCACGAAAATTTCCTGCTGCGATGTGCAGCTGGATCCGCGATCTTAAAAAAATCCCATACATCCGATTGATGCTTCGTTCCGATGTTGATCAGCGGCATCGTGAGAAGAATTTCACGCTCCAGAAAATCGTTGCGGGCGAATTCGATGACGATCTTCGCGCATGGGCGCGCGACGCGAAAAATTTTGGCTCAGCAATCTTGATAGAGTGGGGGACTGAGCCGAATGGAGACTGGTTTAGCTGGAATGGCAAATGGAACGGCGGCGCAGGAGAAGGGCCGGCGCGCTACGTCACCGCTTACCGGCATATAGTTGATGTGATACGCGCCGAGGGCGCAGGCAATCTGCAATGGGTTTGGCACGTCAACTGGCTCGATGAGCCCGAGAAAGACTGGAATCGTTTCGAGAATTATTTTCCAGGAGAAAACTATTGCGCCTGGGTCGCCTTGAGTGCTTATGGGCCACTCACGCCCATGACGGCGGATGGCGCGGAGAGTTTGGCGTTTAAAATGCGCGACGCCTATCCGCGCCTGATGAAAATCGCGCCCGGCAAGCCGATCATCATCGCCGAGTTTGGTTGTGATCTTCATAACCGGCACGCTGACGCAGTAAACTGGGCCAAAACCGCGCTCGAAGATTTGCTCTCAAATCGATGGCCTGGCGTGATCGGCTTCTGCTGGTGGAATGAGGGCTGGCAAAACGACGACCATAAGAAGAACGACACTGACATGATTATTTTGCACGATGCGAACCTAACGCAGGTGTTCCGGGATGAGCTCGCAAAGCACGGAGACAAAATTCAGGAAACGCCAATTACTTCGCAATGAAAGTTCGCTCGGCATGACAAAAGAGAAGACGCGGCGCATAGTCCAGCATGGTCAAAGTTGACGTGACTTACACCGGCGATTTGCATTGCGACGCGACTCATGGCCCGTCGCAGTCAAAGATTTCTACTGATGCGCCGACCGATAACAAAGGTAGAGGCGAAGCGTTTTCGCCGACTGATCTTGTCGCTACAGCGCTCGCTTCTTGCATGAGCACGACCATCGGAATCAAGGCGCAGGAACTCGGCGTTGATCTGCGCGGAATGACCGTGTCAGTTCAAAAGGAAATGTCCAAGGACGCGCCGCGCCGCATCGTTGCGCTCCCGTCAGAAGTTCACATTCCACTTCCGCCCAATTCACCGCATCGCGAGATATTGGAGCGAACTGCGCTCAATTGCCCAGTGCACAAGAGTCTTCCGAAGGAAATCGATCGTCCGACGAAATTCTTCTGGGAAGGCTAATGCTGTAACGACCGCCGGGTGCGAAGCGCCATGATGCCGTGAAGACTCCGAGCATTCCGAAATGAAAACGGTGACGGTAAGAAAAGCAGTAGAAGGCGATATTGCAGGTTTGCTTCCGTTGATGCGCGAACTGGCTGAGTTTGAGAAATACGCGCAGGATTTTGCCGTCACCGAAGCGGTGCTGAGCGAACAGGGATTTCGTCGTTCACCGCCAGATTTTCATTGTCTCGTCGCTGAAGAAGACCGCGAACTGGTTGGATTTCTAGTCTATTATTTTGTTCCGTTCACTTATCGAGCGAAGCCGAACCTGATCATCAAGGAACTTTATGTCGGCGAATCACACCGGAGCAAAGGCGCCGGCGCCCTTTTGATGAAAGCTGCCGCCAAAGAGGCCTCACGGACAGGCTGTGGGATGATCAAATGGTGGGTTGCGAAATGGAACGAGCGCGGCATTCTGTTCTACAAACGGCTCGGTGCACAAATCGACGGCGATTGGCATGAATTTCAATTGTCAGAGAAAGCGTTTCGCAATTTGGCTGGATCCCGGTAGCGAGACGCTACCCAGGATATAGCCACTGCATGTAATCACGCACACCGTCTTCGAGCGGAAATCGCGGCTTATAGCCCAGTGCGCTACGCGCATTCGTTAGATCGGCTTGAGTGAAATTTTGATAGTGTGCGTGCGGATTGTCGATGTAATCCGGAGGGAAATTGGTGCCCAGACATTTGTTTAAAACGTCGATTAGCTCGTTGAATGAACGCGCCTGGCCCGAGCCGAGATTGTAAATTCCGCTGGCTTTCGCATCGAGCGCGCGAATGCTGCCTTCGACGACGTCCTTCACATAAACGAAATCGCGTTTCTGTTCGCCGTGTTTGAAAATACGCGGCCGCTGACCGCCCTTCATTTGGCGCGACAAGTGATACACCATGCTCGCGGGCACGCCCTTGTGTGCTTCGCGGGGCCCATAAACGTTGAAATAACGCAAGCCCACGACGACCCAGTCCGGTGACTCGGCGGCGGCGTACCTGGCGATGTTGTCCATTATTACCTTGGAAAAGGCATAAACGTTTGCGGGCGCGGCGCCGGTTGATTCCGCGCTGGCCTGCGTTGCCGCACCGTAGGTTGCTGCAGAAGAAGCATAGATGATTCGTGTCTTGGTCGGGCGCGCAAAATCCAGGATTCGCCGGAAACTTTCGACGTTGTCGTGCACTTGCTCGAACTGATCGTGATTGGTGGTATCTGTGATCGACGCGAGATGAAAAATCGCGTCAAACGTTTGGTCACCGAATTGCTCGTGCCAATCGAGCGACGCCAGATTCTGCGCGACGAAATCGCCACGATAGCCAATGAGATTCTTAAAATTACCAGAGCGAAAATCGTCAATTACCGTGAGATGCGCGGCCGCAAATTTTTCCTGCAATGCGAGTGTGAGATTAGAGCCGATAAAACCGGCGCCGCCGGTGATGATGAAATTGGAAGAAGAGTGCAATTTTTTAAAACGGGAATTGGCGAGAGATAGATAAATCTTGAGCGGAGAAGCGCAAGCAGCGAGTTAAAGTCTACAAAATGCGGTTCGAAACGCGCTACACGTACGAGTACATCAAGCGATTCCTTTCCTCTAAATGCCGGCGTGTCCTTGAGGTTGGCTGTGGGGCAGGCGAACTGGCGGCTTGTTTATCGAACGACGGATTCTCGGTTGCAGCGATCGATTCCGATTGCGATTCCGTCGCTGCTGCGCGGCGGCTTGGCGTGGACGCGCGAATTGCGAAATGGCCCGATTTTGCGGATGGCCAGTTTGACGCAATCCTGTTCACTCGCTCGCTGCATCATATCCATCCGCTCGCTGAATCGATCAAGCACGCAGCAAAGAGGCTGGTGAAGGGGGGACTTATGATCGTGGAGGACTTCGCATATGAAGCCGCAGATGAAAAAACATTGCATTGGTTTGCCAGTGCGCTGCGTCTTTTCGAAGCGACAGGTTTGTTGTCGACGGATGAGTCTCTGAAGAAGTTGTTATCTGCGACGCAGTCCCTGAAGGCGTGGCGAGAAAATTATGAACCTGAACTGCACGCAGCTGCCGAAATCGACGTTCAACTCGAGAAAGTGTTCGGCCCAGTCCTTAGAGAAAACGCGGCGTATTACTTTCGGTACGTGGCCAACGTGATCAGCGCGACAGAGAAACGAGACGCGATCCTTCAAGCTTTTGCCGAACAAGAAGGGACGCTGGCGGCCGACGGCTCGATTGTCGCAGTGGGCCGGCGATTTGTGGCTCGGCGCTAAATATATCTTGAACTGCCAAGCGCAAGCCGCTACTTCTCAATCCAGTTCTTTGCGAGCTTGAAAAAGTGGATCGGCGCAAGAAATCCCGTGAGAACCGGGAGCAGTTGCGCTGCTGTAACTGGATACGACTTCCCATTGGGCCAATCCCCGAAACCTCGGGGGTGAAGGCGGGGAGAAGGTGATTCCGGCGAGTGCCGGAACAAAGCCAGAAGCCAGAATATTTGTCCGGTCCACCTCATTCTGTAGCCACGTTGCTGTGCAACGTCGGACCGCCCGCAGGGCGGTGGCTGCAGCAAAACTTCTTCGCGAAAAGAAGAATGAGAGCTGGACGATCAGTCTGCTGTAGCGGCGGTCTGTGACCGCCGAAGCGATCAGAGCCTAACAAGTCCAACTCTCTGAGTTGGAGGTAACTTGTTATGCAAAATCGTCCAGTTTGGTTTGTCCATCTTTGGGGAGCATGTGGAATCCGCGTTCTCTCATTGGCACTGCTAATCTTCACCCCGCTCATTTGCGTTGGCCAGCAGGCAACGCCGACTCCCACACCTTCGCCGTCACCGGGCGAAATGGAAGCGGAGCCAATCGTTGTTACAGCAACGCGGTTCGACATTCCGCTCGAACTATCGCCCGCCAGCGCGAGCGTGCTTACTTCGGAAGATTTCGAACAAAAACAAATCGAGCGGGTAAGCGACGCGTTGCGTGAAGTGCCTGGCTTGTCCGTCGTCCAAACCGGAACAGCCGGCCAGTTAACGTCGGTGTTCACTCGCGGATTGCGCAGCGAGCACACCCAGGTCCTGCTCGATGGCATCCCGATCAATCAAGGTCTGCAGGGCGCGTTTAATTTCGCCGATCTGACCATCGACGATATCGACAGGATCGAGGTGGTGCGCGGGCCGCAGAGCACGTTGTATGGGCCGCGTGCACTCGCGGGTGTGATCCAAATTTTTACCAAGCAAGGCACAGGAACGCCAGGGGCGATGGTGGCTGCCGAAGGCGGATCGTACGACACTTTCCGCGAATGGACCCAGAGCGACGGCAAGATTGGAGACTTCGATTATTCAGTCGGCGCGAGCCGCCTCGACACAGAGAACGCACGTCCGAACAATAATTACCGCAACACCGCTGCGATTACCGACGTCGGTTGGTCGCCTAACGAACAACTGCGGATCGGAAGCCTGTTTACTTACTCGGTAAGCGACACTGGAAATCCAAACTCGATCTTCGATCCGCGTCCTATTGATCACTTCCTTACGGAGCGTTGGTTAATCGGTCCTCACATTGATTGGAAACCGACTGATTGGTGGGAACACAAATTGATTGTTAGTTATGATCACGAGCGACAAATAAATGATCCGAATGAGGATGGTTTTGTGGGGCCCACACGCGCACTCTTTGAACGGACACAAGTCGATTACCAAAATGATTTGCGTCCGACTCCATGGCTTACGTTGACTTCAGGGTTTTTCTACAGCCGCCTTAATGCTGGGCAGGAGCGCCCGTTTGTTCTGCAAATTTTCGGACCCCAACCAACTTTCGTCAGCGATCACACCGAAGAGATCGCTGGATTCCTGCAGACGACATTGACGCCGATCAAGAATCTAATTTTTGTCGCCGGCGGCCGATACGATCATTTCAATCAGTTCGGAGGCGTATGGACTTATCGCATCGCCGGCAGCTACAACATCGAGAGGACAAACACGGTATTGCATTCGAGTGTGGCAACGGGGTTCAGTCCGCCAAGCAGTCAGGATAAGATTTTCGGAAATAATTTCGGCCTAAAGCCGGAGCACGATTTTGGCTGGGACATTGGCGTCAGGCAGGAGCTCTGGCAGAACCGCGTTGCTGCCGGTCTGACTTACTTTCACAATGACCTGTCGAACACGATCGGATCGAATGGCCTCTTTCAGACGCTTAATCTCGGCGCAGCCGAAACCCAGGGGCTGGAAGCCGAACTGCGCGCACAACCGATCCCCAATCTTTTGTTTACAGTGAGCTACACCTATCTGGAGGCCGAAAAAACCTCCTCGAAAGACATTTCGCAATTACAGGGCGCGCGTCTGCCCCGTCGGCCGCGGAATGAACTCTACGCCTCGGCTTCATATCTCTGGTGGAAAAAATTGCGCACTGTGGTCGAAGCAAAGTTCGTAAACGCGCGGGAAGAACTAAACTTCGGGGGCCCAAACTTCGACATTGAAGATTACAGCTTCGTGAACATTGCCGCGGAGTACGAAGTGAACTCGCATCTGTCACTCTTCGGCCGGATCGACAATCTGGCGAACGAACACTACTCGGAGGTGTTCGGCTTTCCCGCACTTGGGCGAGCGGCATACGGCGGCGTCAAGGTGCGGTTCTAGTCGCTCTTGTCATTCCGAGCGAAGTCGAGGAATCTCTTGATGGTTAACATCAGGGGGATTTCACCGCGACAATGAACGCTCTTTATCTCGTACTCGGCGCGCTTGGAACTGGCCTGCTCGTTGCACTCGTTTTGCTGTTGGGGCGGCGCGGCGCATCCGGTGATGGGTCGCTTGCCGGAAAGATCGAATTGCTCGAGCGCGCGCAAGAGCGAAGCGAGCGAATACTCCGCGACGAGATGGCACGCAGCCGCGAAGAGGGCGCGAACGCCGCAAAAACACAACGCGAAGAACTGACGAAATCTCTCGAAAGCGTGCGATCGGTTGTCGATCTTCGCTTGAAGCAGTTGCAGGAGGACAACTCGACACAAATCGACAAGATGCGAGCCACTGTTGACGAGAAATTGCAGGGTACGCTCGAGAAACGCCTCGGCGAATCGTTCAAGTTGGTGAGCGATCGCCTTGAACAGGTGCATCAGGGTCTCGGCGCGATGCGGCAATTGGCGAGCGATGTAGGCGGCTTGCAACGCGTGCTTACGAATGTGAAAACGCGCGGCGGGTGGAGTGAATGGCAGCTCGGCGTCTTGTTGGAAGAAATGCTGACGCCCGAGCAGTTCGCTAAAAACATGAAGACACGCGACGACACCGACGAGCGGGTTGAGTTTGCAATCAGGTTGCCCGGTGATGAAAACGGAGCGCCGGTCTGGCTACCGATTGACGCGAAGTTTCCTATGGAACATTACGAACGGCTGACGGCGGCACAGGAAAGTGGCGATTCCACCGCGGTGGAAGGAGCGATCAAGACTCTGGAGACGCAATTGAAGCGCTGCGCGAAAGATATTTGCGAGAAATACATTAACCCGCCAAAGACGACCGATTTCGCTCTCTTGTTTTTGCCAAGCGAAGGACTTTACGCAGAGGCGATTCGTCGTGTAGGTCTGGTTCAAAATGTGCAGCGCGACTGCCGTGTCACCTTCGTGGGGCCCACAACGCTGGCTGCGTTGCTCAATAGTTTGCAAATGGGTTTTCGCACGCTCGCGATCCAAAGGCGGTCAAGTGAAGTCTGGAATCTGCTGGCGACGGTGAAAACCGAGTTCGGAAAATTCGGTGAAGCATTGACCAAGGTAAAAGATAAGCTGGATCAAGCTTCGAGCGATATGGATAAGGTCGCGGTACGCTCGCGCGCCATTACCAAGCAGCTTAACAAAGTCGAAGAATTGCCGTCTAATCCGCAGCCGATGCTGAAGGACTTGTTGCCAGGCGAGAATGACGACGGTCTTCTTGAGTAAATGATATCGCATCGGCACATATGAAGACAGCACTGGTTACGGGAGCGAATAAGGGGATTGGCTACGAAGTAGCGCGTCAACTTGCAGGGAAGGGATTTCAAGTCTTCGTCGGTGCGCGCAACGCGGAAGCTGGTCGCAAAGCGGCGGAGAAGATTTCGAAGGGTGGTGGGCAAGCGATCTTTCTGGGGATCGACGTCGCAAATAATGCAAGTGTCACCGCGGCCGCGCGTAAGTTTGCCAAGGTTGCCGATCACCTGGACGTCCTGGTGAACAACGCAGGGATCATTGTCGATAGGGATGACGCGATTCTTGAGATCAGCGACGAGCTATTTCGAGAGACGCTTGAAACAAATACGCTGGGCGCGCTGCGCGTGACGCGTGCGTTCGTGCCCTTGCTCAGAAAAAGCAAAGCGCCGCGTGTGATCAATGTCTCCAGTGGCGGCGGGCAGTTGACTGGCGGCGCAGATGGTTGGTCGCCTGCTTACTGCATTTCGAAAACTGCGCTCAACGGTGTGACATCGCAGCTGGCCACCGCATTGCAAAAGTTTGCTGTGAATTCAGTTTGCCCAGGTTGGGTGCGCACGGATATGGGCGGAGAAGCTGCGAGCCGTTCAGTTGAGGAAGGCGCCAACACAATTGTGTGGCTTGCTGCCGATGCGCCGCACAAGCTTACTGGGAAATTTCTGCGCGATCGGAAGGAGATTCCGTGGTGACTTGTTCGATTACGAGCAAGAGCAAGGGTTAGAGGAAGCGGAAGAGGAAGAAAATCAGAGCACCTGATCCCATTTGCTTTGATCTTTGAGCATGATTTCGCGGAGGAGGCGAATGGCTGGCATACCGTGATTGAGAAGCTCGTTGTGGAATTTTTGGAGTGAGAAATTCTCGCCCTCCTGTGCTTTGTAATCGTCACGCAGTTTCAAAATCTGCAATTTGCCCAGCGTGTAATTGAGGTAACCAGGATCGAACGTGCCGCGCATCGCTTCCTGGCGCGCGGGCTTTTCTTCGTAATAACAATTCTCCTGAAAAAATTTCGTTGCTTCATCGACGGACATCTTCTGCGTGTGCATCTTGATCGACGCACACAGCCGGCACAGACGGAGCAGCGCTTCGTCGGCTTGCGCCATGCGATATTTAGCCGCGCGTTTCACGTCGTCTTCGCTGGGGGTAGAGTTGGTGGAACTGCCGTATCCTTCGTCGAGCATCATTTTTTCGCAGTAATGCGCCCAGCCTTCGACAAACGCGTAGCTGCCGAAGATTTTTTCAACCTTGCTCGCCGGCGATGCGTTCAAGTGCAGGAACTGGACATAATGACCCGGGTAGGCTTCGTGAATCGAGGTGACATCGGAAGTGTAATAATTGAAGGCGGTGAGCCATTCTTCTTTTTGCTTCTCCGCCCAGTCGTTCTCCGTGGGAGTGATGTAGTAATACGCCTCATTGGCGCGTTTCTCGAACGGTCCGGGCGTGTCCATCGAAGCAAAGGAGGTGGCACGGAGATATTGCGGCGTCTCTTTCACCTTCGCACGAATGTCGGACGGGATGCCCACCAAATGCTGGCTTAAGACGTATTTGCGAATTTTGTCGAGGTCTTTGGCCACGTCAGGGATGAGATTTTGCGGCGTGGGATGTTCGCTTTGAACTTGCTTGAAAACTTCGACCGGCGACTTGTTAGGATCGATTTTTTTTGCCGCTTCGGCGAACGCCGTTTGTTCGGCTTTTAGCTGCTCCATGCCGATCTCGAGGATTTTTTGCGGTGGAAGGTCAACGAGTTCGGTTTGAGCCAGAAAACGCCTGTATTTTTCTTCGCCCACGGCGAAATCCATGGACGCTTTGGGCAGTTTCTCGCGCTCCAGCCACGCAGCATAGTCGTTGAGCGCATTTGCAGCTTTGCGATTGGCCTCGTGAAAGGCCACACGAAGCTGTTCATCCTTTTGGGTGCCGATGGCGGCAACGAGATCTTTTTTCAGGAAATCTGCAGACCCTCTCGCGATCTGAATGGCGAGTTCCACGTATGGTTTTGGAACGACATCGTTGAGGTTTGTTTTCGCTGCTATGAGGATATTTGGGATTTGAGATTCGATCGCTACGAGACTGCGAACGCGATCCTCGAGCGGCGCGAAGTTCCTCTTGATGTAAACGTTCACATCCGCTGCACGCGCATAGACCATCGGATTTCGCTCAAACACCGCCATGTCCTGCATTTCAAAGAGGTCTTTCTTTACTGCAGCCTGCAGAATTCGCAGATCGATGGATTGGCGAGAACTCAGTTTGCTCGGGTCGAACTTGCTCAGTCGATCGTCGAAGCGCCGCAGCCGAGAGAGCTCCGCGTCGAGCGCCAGGCGGCTATAGTCGGTGATCTTACCGTCATATTCATGAAGGCCGAGAGCGGTCCCTTCCAACGGATGCGCGCCCAGGTAGCCTTTTATGTATTCCTCAGCCACCGCCTCATACTCGCCGTCCTCTGTTTCGGCGGCGAGAACTCGAACGCCTTCAGGGAATAGATCGAGCGCAACGAGGAAAAGGATGAGCACGAAAGGCTTAAGGCTAAAGGCTGGTCTCATTGTCGGCGCAAAGGTAAGACAACGACCTGTGTTGGGTGTTGCCAAAAACTTCCAGTGAGCGATGGTGAGCCTGTTTCAAGCTGGGGTTGAAGTATGAGGCGCTTCATGATCTTGCCGTTGTTGGCTTGTCTCTTGCTCGGGGCTTTTCCTGTGTTCGCGCAGGAAGCCGAGCCGGGAAAGAGTGAAGAGGATAACGGCTACGTGCAAATTTCAATTTTCGCAAAGGCCCTTGAGCTGATTCGGCAGGATTACGTGGACGAGAACAAGACGAGCTACCACGACCTCATAAACGCAGCAATGAAGGGAATGCTTTCCTCGCTCGATCCGCATAGTCAGTTCATGGACCCGGATGATTTCCGCGATATGCAGGATGATACGCGTAGTCGTTTCAATGGCCTTGGGATTGAGGTTTCAATGAAGAACGGTCTGCCCACGGTGATTACAGCGATGGAGGACACGCCAGCCGCCAAGGCCGGGGTCCTTTCCGGCGATCAGATCTTACGAATCAACGGCATTTCAACCGAAAGGATGGATTTGCAGGATGCCATCAACGTGTTGCGTGGACCTTCTGGGGCGAAAATAACGCTGACGCTGCTCCGTCCCTCGACTAAGGAAATCAAGGAATACACGTTGCAACGCGCAGAAATTAAGATTCAAAGCGTCAAGGGGGCCAGATTGATCGACCCGGAACTGACCGGGCCATTCAAAATCGGCTATATCCGATTGGTGCAATTCAACGAGCCGACGGCCGACGAGCTGTCGAAGGCACTAGATGAATTACAGAAGCAAGGAATGCAGGCACTCGTTCTGGATTTGCGAAACAATCCAGGGGGGTTGTTGAATAGCGCGGTCGATGTCTGCGCGCAGTTCCTGCCGCCTAACACAAAAGTCGTCTCAACGCAGGGCCGTGTCGCTTCGCAACAGCATGATTATTCAACCTCCGGCGTGAAAAAAGAGCGTTCGAATTTTCCAATGGTGGTGTTGATTAACGAAGGCAGCGCAAGCGGTGCGGAAATTGTTGCCGGAGCGCTAAAGGATTTGCGCCGAGCCGTGCTTGTCGGGGAAACGACCTTTGGAAAAGGTTCCGTCCAGAATGTCATGCAATTGCCGGACGGGTCGGCGGTTCGTTTTACGACGGCAAAATACTATACGCCGAGCAAACAGGTAATTCAGGGCAATGGCGTGGTGCCGAATATACGTGTTGGAATGACTACTGAGCAGGAGCGTTCCCTCTTTGCGCTACGTAATGCGGGAAATATGAAACCCGAGGAGGAGAAAAGTATTATCAAGACGAGAGACCCGCAGATGTTACGGGCAATCGACGCGCTCAAGGGTGTCATGATTTACGCACAAGAGAACGCGCCCAAGGCGCAAGCGGTTAAGAAATAGGCGCACATTGCAGGGCGACCGCCTCGGTTGCCCGGGTTGGCAGGCGAAGCGCCTGTCCTAAAATTGTCTTGTGACTGTATTAGCATTAGAAACCTCCTGCGACGAAACCGGGGTTGCGATCTTGCGTGGAGGTAACGGCGAATCGGACTCCCACTTACTTGCCAGCGAAGTCGCATCCCAAATCGCTGCGCATGAAAAATACGGTGGGGTTGTGCCCGAGATCGCGTCGCGGAATCACCTTGTCTATGCGCCGCGCCTGCTGGATCGCGTTACGAGTTCGGCGAACATTGGCTTGGCCGAGGTGGACGCATTTGCAGCGACGAGCGGACCCGGTCTGGCGAGCTCGCTAATGATCGGCGCGTCGATCGCCAAAGGTTTGGCAATCGGCTTTGGCAAACCTTACGCAGCCATCAATCATCTCGAAGGACACTTGCTCTCGCCACTTTTTGGATATGAAGACGGGAACAAGCAAATCCGCCCGAGCCTTTCGCTCATCGTGAGCGGTGGTCATACGATGTTGGTCCGAGTAAATGGACTGGGCGATTATGAATTGCTAGGCCGAACTGTCGATGATGCCGCCGGTGAAGCGTTCGATAAGGTCGCCAAGATGTTGGGCCTGGGATACCCAGGGGGACCTGAGATTGAAAAGCACGCTCGCGGCGGTGATCCCAATCGGTTCGATTTGCCGCGGAGCATGCTCGACTCACAGAACTTCAGCTTTAGCGGATTGAAGACAGCCGTGCGTTATTTGCTGCCGAAGTTGAAGGGTGACTTTCTTGCTGATCTGTCCGCCTCTTTTCAACAAGCAATTATCGATGTCTTGGTGCGCAAGACGATTACCGCAGCACAGAAATACCGCGTGAATCTCATAACAGTCAGTGGCGGGGTTAGCTGTAATCAGGAATTGCGAAAGCAACTCGACGAGGCATGCGGACGCGGAGGATTTGAATTCAAAAATGCCGAGCCGTGGCTGTGTACGGATAACGCTGCCATGATCGCCTTTGCTGCGTCGTTGAGATTACAGGGTGGGTTTCGATCCAAGGTGACTGAAGAGATCGATCCGAATCTGGCGCTTACTTGAGGGCGCGCGGTGGACGGCTCGGCGAGCCGTCCCTACCAATTAATACTCGCGCTCGAGGAGATAATTCGCGAGTGCGTGAAGGTGCTTCGCTTCGTCGCCACGAAATACAGATAACGCCTTGTGCGCCTGCCGCGTGAGCCGTCTGGCTTCGGCACGCGATTTCTCCAGGCCGATCACCGCAGGATAAGTCGCTTTTTTTGCCGCCACATCTTTGCCTGCGCTCTTGCCGAGTATCTCGGAAGTCTGAGTTACATCTAGGATATCGTCGATGACCTGAAAGGCGAGACCAAGCCGCTGGCCAAACTGTGTAATCGCGGAAAGTCTCCTGGCGTCCGCATTGGCGCTCATCGCGCCGAGGCGGACCGAGCTTTTCAACATCGCTGCAGTCTTGTTCTCGTGGATAAATCGCAGTTGGTCACGTTTGACTCTCTTGCCTTCCGCTTCGAGGTCGGCCACCTGACCAGCGATCAGTTTTTGGCTTCCCGCAGCGGCCGCAACTTCCCGCAACAAAAATGAAATATCGTAACGCGGCGTCGGCTTCGCAGTGGAGACGATTTCAAATGCGACCGTCAACAGGGCGTCTCCCGCCAGGATCGCAATGCCGTCGCCGAAAATTTTATGGCATGTGGGGCGGCCGCGCCGAAAATCGTCATTATCCATACTGGGAAGGTCATCATGCACCAGCGAGTAGGTGTGGATGCATTCGACTGCGCAGGCAAGCGGAAGCGCATTATTGACGTTGCCGCGGCAAGCCTCGGCCGCGGCGAGACAAAGAATTGGTCGTAATCGTTTGCCTCCCGCAAACAGACTGTACCGCATCGCCTTGTGAAGCGTGGCGGGTTTCGTAATTGCTTTTGGCAAATAGCTATCCAATGCGCGGTCGATCTCTTTCTGGCGGGTCCGTAGATATTTCTTCAGATTCACAGGATGGAAGGAGGTGCTGGATGCTCGATGCTCGATACTGGATAATGCAGTCGTACGCAGAGTGTCCAGCGCTCAAATATTTTCGGCGCTTTCGGTGGTGGAGATCGGTTTTACGCGCATAGCCAGGAATGCGCCCAAGAGCAAAATGGCGGCACTCCAAAGCTGAGCGTTAGTCAGACGTTCGCCGAAAATCCAGGCGGAGAAGCCCAGTGCGAGTGCCGGGCAGAGGAGTTGGAGTGTTTGTGCAAGGGCCACGCCGATTTCACGAATCGCGACGTAGTACAAGACGTGCGCCAGTGTAATGCAGGTCACCGCCGAGACGATCAAAATCAAGTTCACCTGCGTGCCGGCGTGAAGTGGCGCGGAAATCTTTCCAAAGGCGAATGTAAGCGGAAGCAACAGGATCGAAGTAATCAGGCTGACCAGACCGAAACTGCGAATCGGGCCAAGCCGGATGGACGGGCGTTTTATCAGGACACCGTAAAGCGCCCAACAAAACGTAGCCGTGAAGGCGATGAATAACCCAGGCAGCTTCATGTGTTCTGTCTCTCGGCCCGGTTGAAACCAGATCACTCCAAAGGCGCCAACTAAACCGAGAAGTGTCCCCACTTGGAACTGCCATTGCCGAATCACCCGGCGTTCCTCAGGAAAAAATGCGAGCGCGAGTAGAGCCGTAAAGATCACGGATGCACGGGTGAAAATCGTATAAACGCCAGGCCCCATGTAGAAGAGGGCGACGACCTGCGTGACTTGATGGACTACGTTAGGTATGCAAGGGACGAGACACATCATCACGGCTCGCCATTCCAGAAGTGGGGCGCCGCGATGAGCTCGGTAAATCAGCAGCGGTGCGATAGCGAGGCAGGCGACGAGATAACGATAGAAATTTTGCGCCCACGGATCATAATACCGATTCAAATAATACATGAATAGTGACGGCGTGGACCAGATGAGGACCGTGGCAAAGATTGCGGCGTAGCCTTCCGATATGCTTTTGCGACGGTCTTGATCGACAAATTCCGGAATCGAATTTGTTTGGTTCATTTAGGCGTTTGGCGCGTTAATTTGCTCGCCTACAACCATAAATCGCTCAACAGTTAGCGTGAAAGGAGAATACATATCTTGAACAAGCAAACCATTACCGTCGCAACCGCCTTACTTCTCTGTTTTTCAGGCACTCACGTTTGCCTGGCGAAACCACCAGCGAAATCAACAGGGGGGGCTGCGAGCCACATGCAGCGAGGAATCGAGCTCGCTGAACAAAAGAACTTCCCGGCTGCAATTGACGAATTTAACAAGGCGATTGAAGCGAATCCAAAAGATGCACGCGGCTACACAAATCGAGGTACAGCTTATCGCCAAGCGGCACAGGCAGCACAGGCGGCCGGAGATGCAGGTGCGGCGGCGACAAGATATGCATCTGCCTACGCTGATTTTTCAAAGGCAATTGAAATCGCCCCAAAGGATGAAGTGGCCTATCGAGAGCGCGGGATGACTGCCGTAATGCAAAGTCAGTTCGATGCAGCGCTGCCGGATTTTGATAAGGCAATCGAACTCAAGGCGGACGATGCGTACGCCTACAAATTTCGCGGATTTGCCGAGATCGGCCTAAACCAATGGGATAAGGCCGCCGCGGACTTCACCGCCGCGATTGAGAAACAACCCGATGATCTGCAAAATTATGACCGACGCGCGTGGGCAAACCGAAATCTGAAAAACTACGACGTTGCCGTGGCAGACTACACGGTCTTAATCGAAAAAAACCCCAACGATGCCGAGCACCTGGTGAAGCGAGGCGCGACGTACACGTCCCTGCAGCAATATGAGAAAGCCATCGCCGATTATCAGGCAGCGTTGAAACTAAACGCAAACGACTACGATACGGTCCAGCGTTTACAATATGTGCAGGGAATGTTGGCGGCGAAAAATGCACCGCCTTCGCCTTCGGCTACGCCGACTCCAACGCCCAGGCCAAGTTTGATTACGCCTCTCAATGTGGGCATTGCCCTCGTGTCACTCATTATTATTGCCATCATCGTGCGTTTGGTTACGCGAGGAAAACCCGAAGAAACAAGCGGCAGAATCCGCTAAGCGCCGGACATCTCGTTGCGATCTCTCACTGAGGTGATCGCGGCGGTCGTCCTGACAAGAAATTTCTTTGACACAATGATGCCCGCAGTTAGCTTGCGGACGCTTTTTGCTGGAACGAGGCGGTCCCATGGTCGTTCAAATTGCAAATTTGACGCGGCTCTGGGACTTTTGAATCTCTGGCAGAGGGCAAAACCGGTTTGCCTCTCGGGTTGCCGCGGAGGCGCTGGGTTGGCGAAGAGCAGCCCATGTAGCTCAGTTGGTAGAGCACGTCCTTGGTAAGGACGAGGTCACCGGTTCAATCCCGGTCATGGGCTCCAGGATAGAGCCAGGACCGGCAGCAGATAATTAAAGAAAACAAGACAGTCTAGTTAATCAGGAGAATCGAAATGGCTAAGGAAGCATTTAAACGCGACAAGCCGCACGTGAATGTCGGCACGATCGGACACGTTGACCATGGCAAGACAACTCTTACGGCAGCAATTACAGCGGCGCTGGCTAAAAAGGGTATGGCTGAAGTGCGTGCGTATGAATCAATCGATAACGCTCCCGAGGAAAAAGAACGCGGAATTACCATCAACACCGCGCACGTGGAATACTCGAGCGACAAACGTCATTATGCGCACGTCGATTGCCCCGGACACGCTGACTACGTCAAGAACATGATCACCGGCGCGGCGCAGATGGACGGCGCAATTTTGGTTGTCTCCGCCGCTGACGGACCAATGCCGCAAACGCGCGAACATATTCTGCTGGCGCGACAAGTCGGTGTGCCGTCAATTGTCGTTTTCCTTAACAAGACCGACATGGTCGATGATCCCGAGCTGCTCGACCTCGTCGAGATGGAAGTGCGCGATCTGTTGACGCAGTATGAATTTCCCGGAGACAAGATCCCGATCGTTAAGGGTAGCGCGCTCAAAGCGCTCAATGGCGACGCCGAGGCTGAGAAACAGGTTCTCGCGCTGGTCGAGGCGATCGACGATTACATTCCGGTGCCGGAGCGGCCGGTTGATCAGCCGTTTCTGATGCCGATCGAGGATGTGTTTAATATTGAAGGCCGCGGCACAGTCGCGACAGGTCGTGTCGAGCGCGGGGTTCTCAAGAAAATGGGGGAAGTCGAACTGGTCGGCATTCGTCCTACCGCGAAGACAGTCGCCACCGACATCGAAATGTTTCGTAAACTTCTCGATGAAGCGCGTGCCGGCGATAACGTCGGTGTTCTATTGCGCGGCTTGAAAAAGGAAGAAGTCGAGCGCGGCCAGGTGATTTCGAAGCCCGGTTCGATCACGCCCCATAAGAAATTCAAGGCGGAAGTCTATGTGCTGAGCAAAGAGGAGGGCGGACGTCACACACCGTTCTTCACGAATTACCGGCCGCAGTTTTACTTCCGTACAACGGATGTGACTGGCACGGTCAAATTGCCTGACGGGGTGGAAATGGTCATGCCTGGCGACAATATCTCAATCGAAGTTGAGTTGATTACGCCAATCGCGATGGAAAAAACGATTCGCTTCGCCATTCGCGAAGGCGGTAAGACCGTCGGCGCGGGCCGCGTGAGCGATATTCTGGATTAACACTCTTCCTCTGACTCTGCCACTTGTGGGATGTGGAAGGAAGAGGAGATTAAACAAGGAACGGGAAAGAGGAAGAGTTAACCTTACGCCAGTAGCTCAATTGGTAGAGTAGCGGTCTCCAAAACCGTCGGTTGGGGGTTCGAGTCCCTCCTGGCGTGGTTGTGAAGATTTGCAAACGCCGAATGCTCAAGATCGAACACTGAAATGCGAAACCGAAGAACGAGAATTGGCCGTTGGACGTTGAGCGTTGAATGTTGGACGTTTTCTTTAAGACTTAGATGATCACCAAAATCAAAAACTTCTTCAGCGAAGTTAAGATCGAACTGCAGAAATGTTCGTGGCCTTGGGATCCAAAGGAGAAAGGATTCCGCAAATACAAGGAACTGAGTGATTCGACCGTAGTGGTGGCTATCGCGATGGTATTGCTTGGGGGATACGTTGCGCTGTTCGATCTGGTTCTGGTGAACGTTGTCCATTTTTTCACCCGGCTGCATTGATTTATGGCACAGACACTCGCAGGCAAAGATCAATGGTACGTCGTGCACGTGCTTTCCGGCCAGGAGAACAAGGTGCGCGAGAATATCTTGAAGCGCGTCAAGACAGAGGAAATGGGCGATCTGATCTATGACGTACTGGTTCCGACCGAACGCGTATCGGAAATCAAGAAAGGGAAGAAGAGCGAGACCACACGCAAGTTTTTCCCCGGCTATCTGATCGTTAACATGCATTTGCTCGACGAAAACAATCAGCTTGTCGGGCGCACTTGGTATTTCGTCCGCGATACACCTGGCGTGATCGGATTTGCCGGCACCAAGGACAAACCGATCCCGATGCGGCAATCGGAGGTGGACAGCATGCTCGCGCAAATGAAAGAGCGCGAAGAAAAGGTGAAACCGAAGGTGAGTTTCGAAGTTGGCGAATCGGTAAAAGTCGCTGACGGTCCGTTCCAGAACCAAACCGGCATCGTCGAAGAAATCGATCCGGAGCGCGGAAAGCTACGCGTTTCAGTCACGATTTTCGGTCGCGCTACTCCGGTCGAACTGGAATATTGGCAGGTAGAACGCGGTTAAACTCTATCAACAATCAACTCTCAACTAACAACTTTTTGAAATGGCCAAAGAAAAAGTAGCTGAAATCAAATTACAGATTCCCGCGGGCCAGGCTAACCCCGCG
>Ga0114129_10000993_pt1 | contig 37109 bp, 36 predicted proteins | sample RhiMetdeltSRZDD1_FD_80071 | JGI IMG/M metagenome (GOLD analysis project Ga0114129, IMG submission 80071) | Populus rhizosphere microbial communities from Tennessee, USA - Rhizosphere MetaG P. deltoides SRZDD1 (version 2) (version 2) | ecosystem: Host-associated > Plants > Roots > Rhizosphere >...
GGCGGCGCCGCGCTGGTTCTCCGGGAAGCGCCGTGAACGCGCCCGCCCCGTTTCGCCCCCTCTACCGGGAGGGGGCGGTGCTCCTTCTTCTCGATCAGCGGCTGCTTCCCGGCGAGGAAGTCTGGCTGCGGCTCGAGCGCGCTCCCGAGATCGCGCTCGCGATCCGCGACATGGCCGTGCGCGGAGCGCCGGCGATCGGCGTCGCCGCGGCGTACGGCGCGGCGTTCTCGATGCGCAGCGGTGCGTCGACGCCTCCCGCCGAACGGTTCGGCGTGGCGCGGCGGCTCCTCGCCAGCACGCGGCCGACCGCGGTCAACCTGTTCGCGGCGCTCGACCGGATGGAGAAGGCGTTTGACCGCCAGGCCGACGGCGATCCCGAATCGATCGAACCGGCGCTCGTGGCCGAGGCGGACGCGATCGCGCGCGAGGATCTCGAATCCTGTATACGCATCGGGCGCTACGGAGCCGAGCTTCTCTCGGGAGAGAAGGCGGTGCTGACGCACTGCAACGCGGGAGCCCTCGCCACCGCCGGCTACGGCACGGCCCTCGGCGTCATACGGGGGGCCATCGAAGCCGGCAAGCCGATCCGGGTCCTCGCCGACGAGACGCGGCCGTTCCTCCAGGGCGCCCGCCTGACCGCATGGGAGCTCGCGCGCGATGGGATCCCCGTCGAGATCATCACCGACAGCATGGCCGGTCACTTCCTCTCGCGCGGCGCGGTCGAAGCCGTCATCGTCGGCGCCGACCGCATCGCGTCCAACGGCGACGTCGCCAACAAGATCGGGACATACACGCTCGCGGTTCTCGCCAGAGAGAACGGCGTGCCGTTCTACGTAGCGGCGCCGATGACGACGGTGGACTTCGCCTGCGCGGACGGCGCCGCGATCCCCATCGAGGAGCGCCCGGGCTCCGAGGTTCTCTCCTTCGCCGGCCAGGCGATCGCGCCGGCGGGCGTCTCCGCGCGCTACGCCGCCTTCGACGTCACGCCCGCGCGCTACGTCACGGCCATCATCACGGACAACGGTGTCTGCCGGCCGCCCTACGGCGAGAGCCTACGCGCGGCCGCATCGCAGACGGACTGATTCTCGTGCGCGTCCTCGGAATCGAAACCTCCTGCGACGAGACGTCGGTCGCGGTCCTCGACGGCGAGGGGCGCGTCCTCTCCAACGTCGTGTCGTCGCAGATGGAGGCGCACGCCCGCTACGGAGGCGTCGTGCCCGAGGTCGCCGCCCGCGCGCACCTGGAAAACCTGCCGGCCGCGCTCGAAGCCGCCCTGGCGAAAGCCGGGACGCGGCTCGAAGACGTGGAGCTCGTCGCGGCCACCGCGGGGCCGGGCCTGATCGGGGCCCTCCTCGTCGGGCTCTCGGCCGGAAAGGCGCTCGCCTTCGCGCGCGGTATCCCGGTCGTCGGCGTCAACCATCTCGAGGGGCATCTGTTCTCCGCTTTCCTTCGCGAAAAGGGCGAGCCGACGCGGGAAGTCCGGTATCCGTTTCACGGCCTCGTCGTCTCCGGCGGCCACGCCGAGCTCGTGCGGGTCGAGCCGGATCGCATCGTTCCGCTCGCGCGGACGCGCGACGACGCCCCCGGAGAGGCTTTCGACAAGATCGGGCGCCGGGCCGGTCTCGGATATCCCGGAGGGCCCGTGATCGACCGCGTCGCGGCGCGCGGCCGCGGAGACCGTTTCCCGTTCCCTATCGGCCGGGCCGGCGACGGCTCGCGCGACTTCTCCTTTTCCGGATTGAAGACGGCGATGCTGCGCGAGCTCGGCCGTCGCCGCGTCGACGGCCGGCCCCTGGATCCCGAAACCCTCGATGCCGACCTCGTGGATCTGATGGCCTCGTTCCAGAGGGCGATCGTGACGTCCCTGGCCTCGCGCGTGGCCGAGGTGCACGGAAGCGAGGGCATCCGCGCGCTGGCGCTGTCGGGAGGCGTGGCCGCCAACTCGGAGCTCCGCGCGACCCTCGCAGCCTGGGGTGACTCGGCGGGTGTGCCGGTGTTCCTGCCCGAGCGCGGGTTCACCACCGACAACGCCGCGATGATCGCCTTTGCCGGGCTTCTGCGCTTCCGCCGGCACGGGGCCGAAGACCCGTCCGAGGCGCAGGCCCGATCGAGGTGGCCGCTGGGTTCTTAGGTAAGATCCCCGGTTCCGAAATGACGGACCCCAAGTTCATCCGCAACTTCTCGATCGTCGCGCACATCGACCACGGGAAGACGACGCTGTCGGACCGTATCCTCCAGCGCTGCGGAGCCGTGCCCGAACGCGAGATGCACGAACAGATGCTCGACGACATGGATCTCGAGAAGGAGCGAGGCATCACGATCAAGGCGCGGGCCGTGACGCTGCGCTACGCGGCGAAGGACGGCCAGACCTACGTCCTGAACTTGATCGACACACCGGGCCACGTCGACTTTTCCTATGAAGTCTCCCGCTCGCTCGCGGCCTGCGAGGGCGCGGTTCTCGTCGTCGACGCGACGCAGGGAGTCGAGGCCCAGACCCTCGCCAACGCCTATCTTGCGACGCATCATGACCTCGCGATCGTTCCGGTCATCAACAAGATCGACCTTCCCTCGGCCGAGCCCGAGAAGGCGCGGGAGCAGATCGAGCAGGTCGTCGGCATTCCCGCACATGACGCGGTCCTGACCTCGGCCAAGCTCGGCATCGGGATCGACGAGCTCCTCGAGCGCATCGTCCGCGACGTGCCTCCTCCCAAGGGAGATCCCGACGCTCCGCTGAAGGCGCTGCTCTTCGACTCCTGGTACGACCCGTACCGGGGCGTGACCTCGCTCGTGCGCATCGTGGACGGGAAGCTCGAGCCGCACACCCGGATCCGCGCGATGGGCACGGGCCTGGAGACCGACGTCGAGGCCCTGGGCGTCTTCCGCCCGCAGTCCGAGGAGGTGCCCGAGCTCTCTGTGGGCGAGGTCGGGTCGTTCTGGGGCAACATCAAGGACCTCCACTCCACGCGCATCGGCGACACGATCACCGTCGCGCGCCGCCCGACCGCCGAGCCGCTGCCCGGTTTCGCCGAGGCCAAGCCGATGGTCTTCGCGGGCCTCTTCCCGACCGACGCCGACGCATACGCGAACCTGCGCGACGCCATGGAGAAGCTGCGGCTCAACGACGCCTCGTTCTCCTTCGAGCCCGAGAACTCGACGGCCCTGGGCTTCGGGTTCCGGTGCGGTTTCCTGGGTCTCCTGCACATGGAGATCGTCCAGGAGCGGCTGGAGCGCGAGTTCGACCTGGACCTGATCACGACGGCGCCCGGCGTCAACTACCGCGTCACGACCACGAAGGGCGAGGTGCTGGAGATCGTCAATCCCAACCACCTGCCGCAGCCCAACCACATCGAGAAGATCGAGGAGCCGTACATCACGGCGACGGTCATCACCCGGGACGAGTTCCTCGGGGGACTCCTGAAGCTCTGCGAGGAAAGGCACGGCACGCAGAAGTCGCTGGAGTACCTGGCCGCCAACCGCGTCGTCCTCATCTACGACTTCCCGTTGAACGAAGTCGTCCTCGACTTCTACGACAAGCTCAAGTCGATCTCGAAGGGTTACGCCTCCTTCGACTACGAGTTCGCCGGGTACCGGGAAGGAGACCTCGTCAAGCTGGATCTGCTCGTCAACGGGGATCCCGTCGACGCCCTGTCGTTGATCGTCCACCGGGAGGAGGCCGCGGTCAAAGGGCGGTTCCTGGCGGCCAAGATGAAAGAAATCATCCCCCGGCAGATGTTCGAGGTGGTGATCCAGGCCGCGATCGGCTCGAAGATCATCGCCCGGGAGCAGGTCTCGGCGATCCGGAAGAACGTGCTGGCAAAATGCTACGGCGGGGACATCACGAGGAAGCGCAAGCTTCTCGAGAAACAGAAGGAGGGCAAGAAGCGCATGAAGCGGGTGGGACGGGTGGACATCCCGCAGGAGGCGTTTCTCGCCGTGCTGAAAGTCGAATGAAGAAGAAGGACGAACGGGTTCCTGCACCGCGGACAGACGCGGAGGCGGCGGCCGAAGGCAGGAAACACTCCACCGCCCGCGAATGGTACGAGTCCCTCCTCGTGGCCGGCGTCTTCGTGCTCTTCGTCCGCACCTTCGTGGTCCAGACCTACCAGGTCCCGACCGGCTCGATGGAGCGCACGATCCTCGTGGGCGACCACCTCCTCGTCAACAAGTTCGCGTACGCGCCGCGCCTGCCGGGCCTCGCGAAGCTCCTGCCCTACCGCGACGTGCAGCGCGGCGACATCATCGTGTTCAAGAAGCCCGGCGACGACGTCAATCCCGGCAACGTCCTGGTCAAGCGCGCGGTGGGACGCGCCGGGGACAAGATCGAAGTCCGCGGCGGCAAGCTCTACGTCAACGGGGAGCCGGCCGCGGACCCCTACGTCCAGCACATGCCGTTCGATCCCAACCCGCACGACCCGCGCGAAGAGTTCGGCCCGTACACCGTGCCGCCGGATTCCTTCTTCGGCATGGGAGACAATCGCGACAACTCGCTCGACAGCCGTTACTGGGGTCCCATTCCGCGCGCCAACATCTTCGGGCGCCCGTCCCTGCTCTACTGGTCCTACGAGGCGGAGCCGAATTCCCACATCTGGCGAGGTCCGATCGCCAAGATCCGGCAGCTGGCGGACGTGGCGGTGCACTTCTTCTCGCGCACGCGATGGGACCGGATGTTCACGGTCGTCAAGTAGAGCGGCCGTCGAGGCCGCTGCGGGAGCGGGCGGATCCGATCCTGGCCGCCATCGTCTTCGCCCTCTTCGCGCGCACGTTCCTCTTCCAGGCCTTCGAGGTCCCGAGCCGTTCGATGGAGAAGACGGTCCTGACCGGGGACCGCCTGCTCGTCAACAAGTTCGTCTTCGCGGCGGCCCCCGGAGCGCTGGCGAAGCTTCTGCCCTCGAGGCCGCCGCGCCGCGGCGACGTCGTCGTGTTCCGGTTCCCCGGGGATCCGCGCCGCGACATCCTCAAACGCGTCGTGGCGCTCCCGGGAGAGACGATCGAGATCCACGACCGCCGCGTTTTCGTCGACGGGCAGATCCTCCGGGAGCCCTACGCGTTCCACGCCGATGACCACGTCTGGCCCGACGATCCGGCGATTCCCGAAGAGCACCGCCGGCGCGACCAGCTCGCCCCGCAGACCGTTCCGCCCGGCGCGTATTTCGTCCTGGGCGACAACCGCGACGACTCGAGCGACAGCCGCACCTGGGGGCCCGTTCCCGCGAGTCACGTCGTGGGCCGGGCGCTCCTCGTCTACTGGTCGCTTCCCCCGCGCGCGTCCGACGCCCCTTCGGGCGGCGTATCCTGGCTCACCCGCCCGTTCGAAATCCTCTCGCGCACACGCTGGTCGCGGAGCTTCCTTCCGGTGCGCTGAGGTAAAATCAACCGACACACGCCCTAAGAAAGGAAAACGCATGAGGCGGTCGCGCGGAATCCGGGGAGGCGCCAACGTCGGCTGCATCGTCTGGCTCGTCATCCTCGGACTGGTCGGGTACGTGCTCATGAAGGTGATCCCGGTCAAGGTGGCCACCTCCGAGTTCTACGACACGATGCAGGAGCAGACGGCGTTCGGCTCCATCAAGGACCAGAAATTCATCGAGTACGAGATTCTCAAGAAGGCCGACGAGCTCAAGCTCCCGGTCAAGAAGGAGAATCTCAAGATCACCAAGACGTCCAACGCGATCACCGTCGAGGCGCATTACGAGATCACGATCGACTTCTTCAACGGGGCCTACAAGTACGTCTGGAAGTTCGATCCCGTGGTGACTCGCCCGCTCTTCGCGGTGTAGCGGCCGGGAGCCGCGTCCCATGGCGCGCGAGCCCGCCGGGCTGCCGATCTCGGAGGTCGCCCGGCGCACGGGCATCCCCGTCACGACGCTGCGCTTCTACGAGCGGGAGCTGCCCTCGCTCTTCCATGTCCGGAAGACTTCGGGCGGGCACCGCCGGTACGGCGAGACGGAGGTGAGCCGTTTCGTCACGGTCCGGCGTCTCACCGAGGAGCGGGGATTGCGCCTCGCGGACGTGCGCCGGGCGCTGCTCCCCTCGGACGAGCCCGACCCGCTGCGGGAGGAGCTCGACGGGATTCGGGAAGCCCAGACCGCACAGTCCGACGACCTCGATGCGCTCCGCCGGAGGGTCGGCGAGCTCGAGGCCCGGCTCGCCGCGCTCGAGGCCTCGGGACCTCCGCGCCGGCGGAGGTGGCTGCGCCGCCCCTGACGACGGTCCAGGAATTTTTCGTAGAATCCCCGGCTTGGGGAATCGTCAAGGAGAGTTTTGCCATGAAAGTCCTGCGTCTTGCGTTCTGCCTGGTCGCCCTGGCGGCGGCCGCGGCCGGCACGGCCCTCGCGGACGGTCCCGCGATCGGCGCGGCGGCCCCGAACTTCCAGCTCACCGCCATCGACGGAAAGAGCTTCTCGCTGGCTGATGCCGAGAAGCAGAACAACGCGGTCGTCCTGGTTTTCATCGCGACGAAGTGCCCGTACTCCAATGCCTACAACGACCGGATGAAGCAGATGGCAGAGGATTTCGCCAAGAAGGGCGTTCTCTTCGTCGGCATCAACAGCAACTCGACCGAGCCCGTCGAAGAGGTCAAGGAGCACGCCAAGAGCCATGGCTTCGGTTTCACGATCCTGAAGGATCCGGGCAACAAGGTCGCCGATCTCTATGACGCCAAGCGCACGCCCGAGGTGTTCATCGTCGACAAGGACGGCAAGGTCCGTTACCACGGGCGCATCGACGAGAACTACGAGGACGCCGCCAAGGTCACCTCTCCGGACCTGAAGAACGCGGTGGACGCGCTCCTTTCGGGCCAGGCGATCTCCAAGGCCGAGACCAAGGCCTTCGGCTGCACGATCAAGCGTGCTTAGGCGGGCGCACTGGACGGCGAGGGCGGCCCTGGCGGCCGCCCTTTGTCTGTCGCCGGCCTTCGCGCCCGCGGCCGAGGCTCCGCGACTTTCGGGCGAGCTCGACGCGAAGGGCCTCGCCGACGCGATCGGGAAACAGAAAGGCAAGGTCGTCCTGGTGAACTTCTGGGCGACCTGGTGCGTCCCCTGCCGCCAGGAGTTCCCGGACCTGGTGCGCCTGGAGAAGGCGTACCGCGGGCGCGGCCTCGCCGTTATCGGCGTTTCGACGGACCTCGCCAAGGACCTCCCGGCCGTCGAGAAGTTCCTGGCTGGCACCCGGCCCGACTTCCCGAACTACCGGAAAAAGAGCGGCGGCGACGACCAGAACTTCATCGAATCCGTGGACGGCAAGTGGGGCGGAGAGCTGCCCTACAGCGTCGTCTATGCGCGCGACGGCAAGAAGGCCCGGGTCCTCTCGGGCATGCAGTCGTACGCGGATTTCGAGAAGGCGGTATCGGCTCTTCTGAAATAGGTCCCCTGCCGGGGACAGACAATCCCGACATCCGGACATTTCGGCGCTCGTATCCGTAAGGTATAAAGCGCTTGGGGTTGGACCGGTATTTGCTAATGTTCAGCCTCGGGTCGGAAACGTCTGCATACAGGAGAACAAAGCAATGAAGCGACTCGCCATCTCCGCCCTGGTCTTGGCCCTCGCCGCCGCCCTTCAGCTCCTGGCCGAAAGCCAGACTCCGGGCAGAGGTCCTCGGGTCGTCACGCGGCCAGGAGCTTCCGACGCCGCCGCGGTCGCCCCCAAGGCCACGGCCGCGGGCTATTCGGTGCAGGTCAACGTCGTGACCCGCGTGCAGGGTACCTCGCTCTTCAAGACTGCGATCGACGTCACCAACAACACCCAGACCGACGGCGTCACGGCGAACTTCCAGTACTGCTACAACACCAGCGCCGGCTTCGCGGGCTGCACGACCTCGTCCACCATCGGGCCGCTGCACCCCCTCGACAACTTCCACCAGGACGACATGGTCCAGTACATCGGCTCCCTCGGGCTGATCGACCAGAACGCGCAGAACTCCTCGTTCGGGACGCTGCTCGTGACGTTCGCCGGTCTCCCGTCCAACCACGGCTGGGAGGGAACAGTCACCGCCCGCACGTACAGCCCCGTCAGCACGGGCACCGGCACGGTCGCGATCGCGTATCCGGGGTCGCTCTTCTTCGAGTCCGCGAGCCTGACGCTCGTCGGAACCATCCGCGACACGCAGGAGCACCCGACCGACGCGGGGTCCCTCCGGACCAACCTCGGCGTGACCAACACCGACGTCTTCGGATTCGGTCCGGTCAACGCGCAGATCACCTACTACGACGTGACTCCCAACAGCCCGACGGCCGGCCAGAAGGTCGGCGACACCGTCAACGTCAACAACCTCTCGCCCGGCGAGGTGCGGCAGTTCAACAACGTCTTCGTGACGCACCACATCCCATCCGGGATCGACTCCTGCATCGCCTTCATCGACGTGACGAGCGCGCAGCCAGACCCCAACCACCCGGCGACGATCGAGGGTTACATCGTCGATCTGGACGGCGGCACGCAGGACGGCGCGTTCTTCGAGATGAAGTGCGCCGCGGGGTGCGCGACGTTTTAAGCGGCCCGCTGCGCGGGCCGACCGACATGTGAGGGGAAGTCGCCTCCGGACCCTCTCCCAGCAAAGGCTTTTCCGCCGCGATTCTGCCCGCGTAGCGATACCCTTCGGCCGCGATGCCGGCCACGGCTCAGGACGCGCCGCCCCCCACCTGGTGGAGCGATTCGCGGGCGGTGCTCGCGATCGTGGCCGTCTCGCTCGGGGCGAAGCTCTTTCTCGCGTCCCACTACTACGGATTCCTGACCGGCGACGACGTCGAGGTCGTGCAGGCCGCGGCGAAGTACGCGCTGGGCTTCGAGTACCAACCCTGGTCGTTGCGCTGCCTCTTCCATCCGGCGCTACTGGTCTCACCGTTCGTGAAGGTGCTCGCAGGGTCGGGACCGGCGTTCGATCCCCTCCGCGTGGCGTGGGCGGCGTCCCTGCCCGCAATGCTCGCCTCGACCGCATCGATCGGGATGGTCTTCCGCTTCGCGGTGGTGCTGAGAGCGCCGCGCCGGACCGCGGTTCTGGCATCCGCTTTTTTCGCGACGCACTACCTCCCGCTCGCCTACGGATCCATGCCGTTTCCCAGGCCGATATCGACGATGTTTTTTCTCGCGGCCCTCCTCGCGGCGGCCGAGCCCTCCCGGGTCCGGGCGTTCCTGGGTGGCGTCCTGGTGGCGGCGGCGTTCGCCGTGCGCTTCAGCGAGGGGATCCTGCTCCTTCCGTTTCTGTGGTTCCTATGGCGCCGTCACCGGTCGGCGGCGCTCGTGGTGGTCGGCGCGGCAGGCGCTCTATTCGGAAGCGGTCTCTTTGTCGGTCTCGTCGACGCGGCCACCTGGGGGCGCCCCTTTGCGAGTTTCTTCGAGTTCTTTCGGATCATGTATTTCGAACGGACCTCGGCCTTCTGGCGCGCCGACAAGCCGTGGTTCTGGTACGCCACGTCGGTGCTGCAGTGGGCCGGGCCTGCGGCGCTGATCCTCGAATTTCTTTCGTGGTCGCGCGCGCAGGCGCGGACCGCTCTCGTCGTCGTCGCCGCCGTCGTCGCCGGATACAGCGTCTTCGCCTACAAGGCCTACCGCTACCTGCAGGCCGCGATTCCCTTTCTCGCGATCGCGATGGCCTTCGGATACGGGCGGCTGCTCGAGAGCGAACGCCGCTGGCGGCGCTGGACCGGGGTATTGCTGGCGGCTCTCGCCGTGGGATGGAGCGTCGAAAGGACGGTCTCGCTGATGCGGGACCGGTCGATGGACGCGGTCGACGCCGCGCTCCTGCTCGGGCACCGGCAAGGGGGCCTCCTGGTCCTCGAGCAGGGATGGGCCTACGGCGGCCGGTTGATCCTCGGAAATCAAGTCGCGATTCGCGATTTGCCTCCGCAAACGCCGCTGGGACTCGAGCCGTCGGTCCTGCAAGGAGCGGATGCCGCGGCCTTCTACCAGCGCGATCTCTCGAAATCGGACCTCGACGTCCTGCGAGAGGCAGGGTTTCGGCGGATCGGCCGCTTCGACCGCTACCGCAAGCCGGTCGCGGTGTTCGAGCGGCGGTCTCGCTGAGGATCGCCGGATCCCTCGCTACGCTCGGGAATGACATCGCCGCCGACAGCGGCGGCGATGTCAAATCCGGCTGGGACGGACTCCCCCGGCCGCGATGTCGCGCCGAAGGTGCTTGCCCTCGAACTGGATCCGGTCCGCCGCTTCGTAGGCGCGCGCCGCGGCCTCGGTCATCGATGCGCCGGTGGCCGTGACGACGAGGACGCGTCCGCCCGCGGTGACCAGCCGGTCTCCGTCCCGTGCGGTTCCCGCGTGGAAGAGCTCGATGCCCGGCATCCGCGCGGCGTCCGCCAGCCCGGTGATCGGCTTGCCGTGCTCGTAGTTGCCGGGATATCCCTGCGCGCAGAGCACGACACCCACGCAGGCTTCGTTCTTGACCTCGAGAGGGAGAAAGCGCTCGAGGCCTCCGGTCGCCGCCGCCAGCAGGACCTCGGCCATGTCGGATTTAACCCGCGGAAGGATGGCCTCGGTCTCGGGGTCTCCGAACCGAGCGTTGTACTCGAGGACCTTGGGTCCCGACTCCGTCACCATCAGACCGGCGTATAGGACTCCCCGAAACGTGCGCCCCTCGGCCTGGAGACCCCGGAACGTGGGCCAGAGGATGTCCTTCAGGACCTGGGACGCCGAGTCCGCGTTCAGGACTCCCGCCGGCGAATGGGCGCCCATTCCTCCCGTGTTGGGCCCGCGGTCACCCTCGTAGACCTTCTTGTAGTCGCGCGCCGTCGGAAGCGGCACGCACACCTCGCCGTCGAAGAGGGCCATGAACGAAGCCTCCTGGCCCCGAAGGAACTCCTCGACGACGATCCGGTCGCCCGCCGCGCCGAAAACCCGCTCCTGGAAGAACAGCTTCAGGGCGCGGCTGGCGTCGTCGTCGGATTCGATGATGAGGACGCCCTTTCCGCCGGCCAGGCCGTCGGCCTTCAGCACCACCGGGAAGCCGAAGCGCTGGATCGCCTTCTTCGCTTCCTCGGGGGTCTGGCAGACGACGGCTTCAGCCGTCGGGATGTTGTGCCGGCGAAAGAACTCCTTGGAGAAGACCTTGGACGACTCGATCTGCGCCGCCAGGCGCGTTGGCCCGAAGATCGGGAGCCCGCGCTTCGTGAACTCGTCCACGATCCCGAGCGACAGGGGGAGCTCGGGCCCCACGACCGTCAGGTCGACACGCAGCTTCTGAGCGAGGTCGGCGATCTCGACGGTGTCTCCGGCCGACACCGGTAGGCAATCCGCGACCTCGGCGATGCCTGGGTTGCCGGGAGCGCAGAAGATCTCTTCGACCGCAGGACTGCGGTGCAGCGACCAGCAGAGGGCATGCTCGCGGCCTCCGCCGCCCACGACCAGGATCTTCATGCGGCGGCATTGTAATGGAGGCGCGCAGAATGCGCCTCACCGCGGATGCTTGCGGCTCTTCTTGCGCGCGCCTTTCCACTTCGACTCCGGTTTCGCGGCGGCGCTTCCCGACAGCGGCACGACCTCGATCCGATCGTGACGGCCGGGCAGCGCGACGAGCGTCTCGAGCGAACCGTAGGGCTCGAGCTCCAGCCCGAAGCGGCCGCGCTGGCGCACGGCCGAATCGCCTCCCAGAGAGCGGGCCTCGAACGCGAGGCTCTTGCCCTGCCAGCGCCGGCCTCCCATGTTCTGCGCGCGCACGCGGCACAACGTCACCTGGTCGCTCGACGTGTAGGGATCGCGAGTGATGGTGAGACGAACCTCCACCCAGGGATCGGAAGACGGCGGCCCGGCCATCAGGAGAAGGAGAAATCCGAGGATCGGTTCCATTTTCGGCTCCTTTCACGAGGAGCCGATGGAGCGCCGACTCGATGAGGAGCCCAGATTCTAGCGCGCCGTCGGGCCCATTTGACAGGAGGAAGCCCCGGGTTTACCGTTTGGCCAGTTCTTTGATCCGTCCGGGCGCCTCGGGCGCACCGGCCGCATCCAGAGTGGGCGAGGGACCGGCCCGACGACCCCACGGCAACCGGACCGCGCGTCGCGGCGCGATCGACAGGTGCCAATTCCGGATTCCTCCGCAATGCATGCGGCGGAAGAAGATGAGGAGGCGCCGCGACCGGTCCCCGAATGGACCGGCGCCTCCCGCATCGGGAGGCTTTTTCGTCATGGGCGGGATCCGATGAAGAAAGACTTTCGCAAGACCCTCTCCGAAGAGGTTCTGCTCGCCGACGGGGCGATCGGGACCCTCCTGACGTCGCGCGGCGCGTCGCCCCAGCAGGCGCGCTCTCCCCTGAACCTGTCGGATCCCGAATCGGTCCGCGAGGTCCACGAGGACTACCTCGAGGCCGGGGCGCGGATCCTGACGACCAACACGTGGGACGCCAATCGCGTCAAGCTGACCGCGCACGAGTGGTCGGATTCCCTCGAGAAGATCAACCGCGAGGGCGCCCGGCTGGCGAAGGAAGCCGCGGCGGGCGAGCTCGTCTTCGTCGCGGGCTCGATCGGACCGCTCGGCGCGCTGGTCAAGCCCTATGGCTCACTGCAGCTGTCGCAGGTGCGCGAGGTCTTCGAGGAGCAGGCACGCGCCCTGCTCGAGTCGGGCGTGGACCTGATCCTGCTCGAGACCTTCGGCAGCATGCTCGAAGCCGCGGAGGCCGTTCGCGCCGTTCGCGGACTTTCGGCCGGGATCCCGATCGTCGCGGAGATGACGTTCCTCGCCGACGGCCGGACGGCGTTCGGCGAGGCCGCGGGTCACGCGCTCTCGACGCTGGCGCTGGCCGGAGCCGACGTGGTCGGAATGAACTGCACCCTCGGACCTCAGGAGACGCACGACCTTTTCACGAAGCTGCCGGCGACCGTCTCCGTGCCGCTGTCGGCCATGCCCAACGCCGGATACCCGAGCGTGGTCCACGGGCGCAACGTCTACCTCTCCTCTCCGGATTACCTCCGCGAGTACGCGGCCGCCTTCGTCGAGGCGGGCGCAGCGATCGTCGGGGGCTGCTGCGGCACGACGCCCGAGCACATCCGCGCGATGGCGCGCGAGGTCTCGGGACGCAAGCGCGCCCAGGGCGCCCGGCCGGTCACCGTCGTGCTCGAGGCCGAGGTCGAGCACATCGCCGAGCCCTCCATCGAGACGTCGCGGCTGAAGCGGCGGCTCGCCGCCTCTGAAGAGTTCATCGTCACCGCCGAAGTCGAGCCTCCGAAGGGCGCCGACTGCACGTCGGCGATCGAAGGGGCGCGCCTGCTCAAGGCCGGCGGCGTGGATGCCGTCAACGTCACCGACAACCCGATGGCGCGACTCCGGATGTCGTCGATCGCCGTCGCGGCCCTAATCCAGCGCGAGACAGGCCTGGACGCGGTGGTTCAGATCACGACGCGGGACCGCAACGTTCTGGGCCTCCAGTCCGACCTGCTCGGCGCCGGGGGCCTGGGAATCAAAGCGATTCTCTGCCTCGGAGGCGACCCACTGAAGATCGGCGACTATCCCCAGGCCAAGCAGGTCTCGGAGGTGGACGTGCTCGGCCTGCTGCGTATGGCCAAGGGTTTGAACTCCGGCGCCGACCTGGCCGGCAACGCCATCGGCGCTCCGACGCGCTTTTCCATCGCCTGCGCCGCCAATCCCGCGGCGGCGGACCAGGACGTCGAGTTCTCGAAGCTGCGGGCCAAGATCGAGGCCGGGGCGACGTTCGCCCAGACGCAGCCGGTCTACGACCTCGACGCCCTCGCGCGCTTCCTCGAGCGTCCCGAGGCGAGGGCGATCCCGATCCTCGTGGGCCTGATTCCGCTGCTCTCGCTCAAGCAGACGCTCTTCTTCGCCAACGAGGTGCCGGGAATCGTCGTGCCCCCGGCGATCCAGGACCGCATGCGGAAGGCGGCCGAGAGCGGCACCGAGCACGAGAAGGCCGAAGGACTCGCGATCGCGCGCGAGCTCGCCGCGGGGATCGCCCGGCTGGCCCGGGGAATCCACGTCATGCCGATGGGCCGGTACAAGACCGCCGGCGAGATCCTCTCCGCGCTGCCCGCCCGTGAGGCCGCTCCGCGCAGCGCCTAGCCGGAATCCGCACGCTCTGGAACGCGTTTTCCGGAGGGGGCCGGAGTTCAATAGAATTCGGCCCAGCGGTGCCTCGAGAAGCGGCCCGCCCCGGAGGAGAACCATGAAGTCGACGACACGGATCGCCGCGGGTCTCGCGGCTGCTTTTCTCGCCTCGGGCTACCTGTACGCCGGCGCGCAGTGCCGTCTGAAGGGCATCGTCACCGACGGGACGGGAGCTCCCATCGATGGCGCGACGATCATCATCACCACGCCCAGCATGAACAACTTCAAGACGACGGTGAAGACCGACAAGAAGGGCGAGTACCTGACGCTCTTGAACGATTGCACGATGGCCTACCACGTGCGGGCCGAGAAGGAAGGCTTCGCGGCGACCGAGGCTGACAAGAAGATTCCGGTCGGCGATATCGGCAGCGTGGACCTGAAAATGATGTCGGCCGAGCAGGCGGCGGCGAAGGCCAATCCGGCCGCGGCCGCGGCTGCGGCCAAGCAGATGTCCCCGAACGACCAGGCTGCGCAGACGTTCAACGCGGGCGTGGAGGCGCTGAACGCGGGAGACAAGGCTGCGGCCGAGAAGAAGTTCCTCGAAGCCGTCCAGAAGAACCCGGACCTTCCGGCCGGCTGGAACGCCCTCGCGCAGATCGCTTACGAGAAGAAGGACTGGGCCAAGGCGGTCGAATACGGCCAGAAGGCCACGGACCTCGATCCCTCGCTGACGAGCCTCTACTCGATGATGGCCGACGCTTCGCGCCAGGCGGGTGACAAGAAGGGGGCGGCCGAGTGGCAGGCGAAGTACGCCGAGGCCAATCCGGACTCGCCCGAGATCCTCTACAACAAGGCCGTCGACGCCTACAACAAGGGAAAGATGAAGGACGCGGAGGCGGCGCTGACCAAGGTCGTCGAGGCCAAGCCCGACAACGCGAGCGCCCACTATCTGCTGGGAATGGCGAGCTTCAACCTGAACAAGAAGGCGGCCGCCAAGGAGCACTTCGAGAAGTACCTGGAGCTCGACCCCAACGGGAAAGACGCCGCGACGGTGAAGGAGCTTCTGCCGCTCCTCAAGTAGCCGCGCTGTCGCGCGTCAGGACTACTTCTTCTCGAGCCGGCCGATGAGCCGGTGCAGCCAGCGCAGCATGGCGTCGAAGACGTCGGGCTCGCGGCGCCGGCGGGCGAGCGAGAAGGAATCTTCGAGCGCGACCGCGCGCACGGTAGCGGTGGGCCGGTTGTGCACGAACTCGAGGTCGTAGGGGATTTGCATGATGGACGGAATTCGGAGCAAGCGCCGCGCCACGAACGCCGCCTTCCCAACCTCCTGAAATGACGACACTTCGCGGTGGCCCCGACCCGTGGTCTGACATCCGACGCGGTGTCGGAAAACACAATCGGGACACTTTCTGACACCCCGCGCAATTTGCGCCGGGACGATGCCGGGATGAAGAATCCTGGCGTGGGCCGAAAGGGTGCGTTCAAGGACCGTCCGCTGTGGCGACGGCTCCAGGCCATCCACCACGAGATCAAGGACGGCCGGCACCCCAATACGAGCTCGCTGGCCCGACAGCTCGCCGTTTCCTCTAAGACGGTCCAGCGGGACATCGACTACCTCCGCGACGAGCTGCAGGCTCCGATCGAGTTTCGCCGCGAGGAAAACGGCTACGCCTACGCGCGCAAGGACTACGTGCTGCCGTTCCTGCCCATCGACGGCCAGGACCTCTTCTCCATCGGCGTGGCCGCGCAGGTCATGGCGCTTCTGGGCGGTACGCCCATCGCACAGAGCCTCGCGTCCTGCTACGAGCGTCTGGCGCGCCTGATGCCGCCCGGCGTGCGCGTGGCGCCGGAGATCGTGCGGGAGAAGCTGACGCTGCGCGCCGCCGCGTTTCGTCCGGTGCGCGAAGAGACGTGGCAGGCCGTTGCGGATTCGTTCCAGAAGGGCGTCGCCCTCTCGGTCCGGTACCGGCACCCGGGAGAGGAGCCGGGCGAGCCCCGGATCCTCAAGCCCTATGCGCTGGTGCTGGCCGGCCGCGACTGGATGGTCCTCGCCGACGACTCCGGCAAGATCAAGAACTTCTACCTCGCGCGGATCGAGAGCGCGCAGACGACCGGCGAACGCTACGCAATTCCGCGCGACTTCGACGCCGATGCGTTCTTTCGCCATACGTTCGGCATCTTCGTCGGAGGAAAGGGCGCGCCGTTCCGGCTGCGCGTGCGCTTTTCGCCGGAAGCATCGGGCGAAGTGCGGGAGATGGTCTGGCATCCGAAGCAGAAGATCGAGGCCGGCGCGGGAGGCGAGGCCATCCTCGAGCTGCCGGCCGAGTCGCTTCGCGAGGCGCGCCGCTTCATCCTGACCTACGGGCGGGATGCCCAGGCTCTCTCGCCGACCGAGCTCGTCGACGACATGCGGGCCGAGGTCGAAGCCATGTCTCGCCTCTACGAGGAATCTTCCGGCGCGACGCGGAACAAGAAGCGCCCCTCCGGTGGTTCTTAGAGCCGCATGCGTCGCGCCGCCGCCGTGGCCCTGATTCTTTGTCCGATCCTCATCGGCTGCTCGGCCGCCGCAGCCGTGCGCCCCGCGGCGTATCCGGACGCGGACGTCCCCTGCCCGGGAGGGCTGAAGACCTGGAACCTGAAGGTCCTCGACCGGCGGGCCCGGACGGAGTCGAGCGACAAGGTCGTCGCCACAGTAAGCGACGCGATCGAAAAGTCGTTTCCGGGATGCCGCTGGGTCGCCGAAGAGGGGCAGCCCGTGATCGAGATCGAGATCCATGCGTTCGGCGCCGAGAAGCAGGGCGAAGTTTGGGACGCGACCGCCTCGTGGACGGTGACGGCGTCGAGCGCCATGGGCAGCACGCTGCTCTCCTTCGAGGCCGACGAGACCGTTTCGCGGCCGAACTACCGCGGATTCGACAACGAGAAGGAGGCTCTGACCCAGGCGTACAACGCGGCCGTCGAGCGAACCGTCAAAGGGCTGCGCACGGTCCGCTCGTCGCAGGCGCGTCCTCGCGAGGGGACGCGTGACCCGTGGCGGGGTCAGTTGCGTCCCGCACCTGCAAACCTCTAAACCCATGACAGGCCGTTTGATCCTCGCTTCGACGCCGCTCGTCCGGAGGGGTTCTCGGCTGGAACGGAACTCGCAATCGGCGCGTTACGGAGGTTCTATGAGAAGGCTTCTTCGCAAGGTCATCCCGGCGCTCGTGGTCCTTCTGTCGGCCCCGGCGCTCTTCGCCGACAAGAACGACGACCGCGTCTATCAGATCGCTTCCATTCTTTCAGGCACCTTCGAGGGATCGACGCCCGGCAATCGCCTCACGCTCGACATCAGCAACATCACCGTGGACCCGAACCACCCCTACGACCTCTTCCTGCGCGTGAGCGGCCAGTTCGAGAAGACCAACGTGCAGCAGCAGGGTCTCATCCGAATCGAGGCGCAGGGCAACGACGTCTACTTCACGTACATCCCGCACTTCAATCCGAACGTGACCGCGCTCTCGATGGATGCCGGCCGCTTTACCGAACGGGAGCTGACTTCGGCCTGCAGCTTCGTGCTCAAGCCCAAGGGCGACGGCTTCGCGGGCGACACGCTCGGCACGACGTCGTGCGCGCTCGCGATGCAGGGCGCCTTCGGCAAGTGGTCGCTCGAGCTCGAGCCGGGGAACCTGAAAGTCCAGAACGTCGAGACGGCGGAAACGCTGCGCTGGCGGCTGACGGGAAAGAAGGAAGCCAAGAAGTAACAGACGGCGGACGGCAGACGGCAGAACCTTCCGCGATCTGCCGTCTGCGATCTGCGGTCTGCTTCTATCCTCCCTCCGGAAGGAACTTTTTCGCGATTGCCTTCACGGACTCTGAGAAATCGCCCTTGATGATCCAGCGCAGGAAACCCGGTTCCTCCCGGCTGATGTCCTTCAGCAGCCTCCCCCGATTCTTGCCGAAATTGACCGTGGGCTCGCCGTTGACGAGTCGGAAGCGCCCTTCCGGATCCAGGTCCTGGTCGAGGCCGGCGCAGAACTGGTCGTGCAGCTCCGCCACCGTGTGCGGCAACTCGGCGTAGCGGACCAGCTGTCCCGCCAGGACGCGCAGCGTCATTTCCGCGTCGGCCAGCGCGCCGTGCGCTCCGTCGTGCTCCGCCTGGCAGTAAAAGCGCGCCGCAGCGGCCAGATGCCTCGGCTCGCGCGAAAAGAAGATGCGCTGGGCGTCCACGAGCCGGCGGTCCGATATGTCGAAGGGGATGCCGGCGCGGAGAAACTCGGTGCGCAGCACGGGAAGGTCGAGCCCCACGATGTTGTAGCCCGCCAGGTCGCAGCCTTCGAGGAACGCGGCGAGCTCCGCCGCGGTCTCCCGGAATCGGGGCGCCGAGGCGACGTCGGCGTCCGAGATCCCGTGGATGGCGGTCGCCGCGGGAGGGATCGGAATCCCGGGATGGAAGCGGCGCACCCACGCCTCACGGCGGCCGTCCGGGTGGATCTTGACGCACGCGATCTCGACGATGCGGTCGGCCCGGGAGTTGATGCCGGTGGTCTCCGTGTCGAAGAAGACCAGAGGGCGCTCGAGGACGAGAAGGCCCTGCAGCACGGGGAAATCGTAACTCAGGCGCCCTTCAGTAGTTCTCGGAGAACAGCCAGAAGAACACCTCGCCGAGGCGGGCCCCAAGGCCGCGCTTCTTCCAGCTCGCCTTGGTCAGGTTCTCGCACTTGGCCTGGTCGGCCAGGACCATCGCCTCGACTTCTCCGGCGAAGCCGGCGTCGTAGACGGCGATGTTGACTTCGGCGTTCTTCTTCATCGACCGGTTCACGAAGTTGATCGAGCCGATCGTGGACCAGATTCCGTCGACGACCATGACCTTGTTGTGCATCATCGTCGGCCGGTACTCGTAGATTTTCACGCCCGCGTCGAGGAGCTCGCCGAAGTGGTAGTGCGCGGCGGCGCGCACGTTCGGGGAGTCCGTGTGCGCGCCCGGCACGATCACGCGGACGTCGACGCCGCGTTTGGCGGCCTCGACCAGGCCGGTGCGGATCTGGCGGTCCGGGACGAAGTACGCGTTCTCGATCCAGATCTTTCGCTGCGCCGCCTGGATCGCCATGTAGAGGACCAGCTTGGACACCGAGATCGAGTCGGTGCGGGACGCGGCGATGACCTGGGCCAGGACGTCTCCCGCTCGCGGCACCGGGGGGAACTGCCGATCGCCGTTCAAGACCTCGCCGGTCGTGTGGACCCAGTCCTGCGCGAAGACGTGCTGGAGCTGGACGACGACCGGACCACGAACTTCGACCATCGTGTCGCGCCACTCCTTGGGATTCCGCGCATCGCCCAGCCAGCGGTCGTCGAAGCCGTGGCCGCCGCAGTATCCGACCTTGCCGTCGATGGTCAGGATGCGCCGGTGAGTCCGGTTGCCCACGCGATCGATCGAGTAGATTCTCAGAGGCTTGTAGGTCCGCACGGAGACGCCCGCCGCGGTCATCTGAGCCTCGAGCGGCCCGAGGCTCGAGCCCCAGCCGTCCACCAGCACGCGGACTTCGACGCCGGCGCGCGCTCTTTCGGACAGCGCTTCGGCCAGCTGTTTTCCGATGACGCTATCGGAGAAGATGTACGTCTCGAGATTCACGGAGAGCTTCGCCGCAGCGATCTCGGCGAGCATCGCGGGGAAGAGTCCGTCCCCGTTCAGGAGCAGGCGCGCGGCGTTGCCGGGAACCATCTCGGTTCCGAGGCCGTCGAGCGAGCGCAGGAACTGCGGGCTTTCCACGCCGTAGCTCGGCTCGAACTGGTAGTTCGTCCGCTTCTCGGAAAAGATGTAGGAGCACCCGGCGGCCAGAATCAGAAGGGAAAGAAGCGCGACGAGCCGCGGCAAACGCGTACCGGTCCGGCGATCTCGGCTGAAAATGCTCACAGTCCTGTGCATCCGGGTGACAAATCTCGTCAGCTCATGCGCATGGCAATTTCATAAGTGACTCTGCGGATTGGGCTTACAAATGCGCGCCAACATGGCCGCTCAATTGCTTTCTCCTGATGGCGAGCAAGGAACCTCAACCTCCTCCTTTCGCCCCCCGGGCGGCCCCACCCCGACCCGGGGCTTTTTTTTGCCCGCAGAACCTCAGTCCTCGGCAGCGAGACTCTAAGCCAGGGCGAGATTCCTCCTTCGACGGACCCGTCGACCGCGGATGGTAGCTTGCGCTCGTGCGCGTTCTGGCCGGAGACATCGGCGGCACGAAGACCGCTCTGGCAATCGTGGACATCGGACCCGCCTCGCTCTCCGTTGCGCGCCTGGAGACCTACGCCAGCGCCGTCTACCCGGGCCTCGAGGAGATCGTCGAGGACTTCCTCCGCGCCGAACGCTCCCGCCCGCGCATCGCAGGCTTCGGCGTCGCGGGCCCGGTTCGGGAGGGCTCGGCTCGCATCACCAACCTGCCGTGGCGAATCGAGACGTGGCTCCTCGCTCGCCGGACGGGACTCCGCCGGGTCACGTTGCACAACGACTTCGTCTCCGCGGCGATGGGGCTGCGCTACCTGAAGCCCGCGCAGGTCGCGACCCTCGCGCGAGGGCGCCCTGAGCGCGGGGCCCCGATCGCGATCCTCGGCGCGGGCACGGGTCTGGGGCAGGCGGCCGTCGTCCGTCTCCCTGACCGGGAGATCGTGGTGCCTTCGGAAGGAGGGCACGCGGACTTCGGCCCGGCGACCGAGCTCCAGGCCCGGTTGTCGGCGCACCTTCGCCGCAAGTTCGGGCGCACCTCCCGCGAACGCGTGCTCTCGGGTCCCGGACTGGTGCACATCTACGAGTTTCTCAAGGTCGACGGAGCGGCGCCGGAGGGCCGCGACGTGCTCGCGGCGCTCGAGCGCGGCGGCGACGCGGCCGCCGTGGTGAGCCAGTTCGGCCTGGCGCGGCGCGACCGTCTCTGCCGCGCGGCCCTCGATCTTTTCGTCTCGATCTACGGCTCCGAGGCGGGAAACGCGGCGCTGCAGTACCGGGCCACCGGCGGCGTCTTTCTGGGAGGGGGCATCGCGGCGAAGATTCTGCCGGCGCTGCGACGCCCGGAATTCCTGAGAGCGTTCCGCTCGAAGCCTCCGATGCAGGAGCTTCTTTCGCGGGTTCCCGTGCGCGTGGTCCTCGATCCGAAGCTGGGTCTGTTCGGAGCGGCGGCCGGGGCCTACAGGACGGCGATGGAAACCACGCGCTGATTCTCGATGACCAGGACGCGGGCGGCACGCCGGTAGATCCAGCGAGTACGGTCGGGGTTCTCGGTGTCTTTCTCGATCGAGTCCGGACTGCCCAGCAGCTCCTTCACGTCGCGAGTGGACATGCCCTCTTTCAGCGAGCCCACCGGGATCTCGGTCTGCTCGCTGATCGCCGTGGCGGCGTCGGAGTTGACGCGGTTGCGCTCCGAGCTCTCGACGGCCGCGCGCGAGCCCATCAGCGGATTGGTGATCGAATCGATCATGCCGGAGACGGTCGGACGGTCCTTGTAGATCCAGTAAGCGACGGCCACGACCGCCGCGAACAGCAACAATCTGCGAAATTTCCGGCCGCTCATGGTGAAAATTGTACGCGGGTTTGCGGAAGCTGCCCCTTCAGCGCGATCCCTCGGCCGCCGCCATCTCGTCCAGCGCGCGGTTCGCCCGCTCGAGCAGCTGGTTCAGCTTGGAGCGGCAACGGTCCCTCTCCCCCGCCGGAACCGGCCACACGATCTCGAACACCGAGAAGACCGCGTCCTCGAGCGAGGGCTCGCCGTCCTCGAGGCCCCGGGTCCACTCCTCGCGAAGCATGGCTCGCCGGGCATAGCGCAGCGCCTCCAGGCCCGCGTCGTCCACGGCGCGGATGCGGTAGCGGAGCGTGAGGGTTTCCGGCTCCAGCCGCGGAGCACTCGAATCCGAGGAGGGCCCCGGAGCGTGGCCGGCTTCCTCCACCTCGGAGAAGGCCAGGCGTTGCGTCATTTGGGTTCAGGGAGTAGCGAAGTCTGTGCCGATCCACGATTCCGCGTGTAAGCGTCCGCCGCTAAGGGGCTTGACGCGGGGAGGGACGGGAAGCGTGCGGGCGCCGCGGCGAAAACCGTTACTGCGGGTAACGCTTATCCCGAATCTCCGCCACGGCCCGGTTGGCCCGCTCGATCAGCTCTGCGACTTTCGAACGGCACCACGATGCCTGCGAGGCCAGCGCGAACCAGCGCATCTCGTCGCGGGAGAAGATCGGATCCTCGATGGACGGCTCGTCCCACTCGAGCCCGCGCGTGCGTTCCTCGCGGATCATGCTGCGGCGGGCGTAGCGCAGCGCCTCCCGCTCCTCTTCCGAAGGGAGCGAGAGCGCGAAACGCAGCACGATCCGCCGGGAAGGATCGAACCGGAGGGCGAGCGAGTCGCGCGGAGGCTCTCCCGGACCGGGGCCGTCGGAGACCTCGCGAAAGCCGATCGGCGCGGGAGTTCGGGAGTCGGCGATGCGGCGATCTTATCAGGTCTTCGCCGCTGCGGACACCACCGATCCCGTCCTCGGATCGAACGCCGCCGCCGGGGAGCCCGGCATCCGCAAAGGGGACAGGATGAAGGCGTCGCGCCGCGCATTGTGGTGGCACATGGACACGGGGCCCCGGTCGGTCATGATCATGAATCCGCAGTTGCGGATGCGCTCGGGATCGAGGGCGTCGGCGTCCATGAAGTCGTGGACGAAAAAGGTGATCTTGCCGATGCGGCCGCCCGACAGCAGCTCCCTCCGCGCCCCCCACAGCTTGCCGAGCAGAAACGCCCCGCCGCGCAGAAGCCAATAGGGACGGGCTGCCGCCGCGAGGAGAAACCGGCGCGCGGTTTTCCGGACGTCGCGGCGGTCGAAGGAGACGTGTCGGAACTCCTGGAGAAAACGCTCGAAGAGACGGCGGTCCGTCAGCACGTCCACGACCCGGGTTCCCACGGTCGCGAGCATCGTCGCCCGATTGCAGGCGGGATGGCCCACGAGCGCCGTGTCCCAGGCGAGCTCGTCGAGCCCCGTGCCCTCGCGGATCTTCTCCCGCACCGCCTCGGCCGTCACGCGCGGGTCACGGACGCGCCACTCGCCCCGGCCCGTCGCAGCCTGGACCTGGAAGGACGCCATCCCGACGACGTCCGAGTGTCCGCGGAAGAAGCGGACGAGCATCGGCACCTCGTCGATGTTCCCGGCGTGGACCGTTGTGTTGAAGATGACCGCGATCGGGATTCCCCGCGCGCGCTCGATGTACTGGCGGCGCACCGAGTTCAGAGCCTCTTCGGTCGGGTACTTCTTGAAGCGCTGCGTCGTGTCGACGTGGAACGCGACGTCGAAGAGGCCCGCGTCGGAGAGCTCCCGGAGCAGATCGCGGGTGGCGCGGATTCCGTTGGTGAAGAGCGAGGGCCGGAGTCCGGAATCGGCGACGCGGCGCACGATCGCGACGAGCTCCTCCCTCCGGCGCAGCGTCGGATCTCCTCCCGTCACCTGCACTCCGACCCCCACGCCATAGGTTTCCCGTATGCGATCGATCCTCTCGAACACGATCTCGATAGGCAGATCCTTGACGGACTCGGAGCTCTCCGAGAGATAGCAGAGCGTGCAGTCGAGATTGCAGCGCTGCGTGATTTCCAGCGCCACGCATCCGATCGTGGACCGCCGGCCGAGGACCTGGTTGGGCGTACGGAACGGCGGGTCGAGCCTCTCCCAGGTCCTTCGCAGAAGCTCCTCTCGCCGCGTCAGGTCGGCGTCGTAGACGGGAAGCGAACGCCGCGACGGAGAGCGAGAGGACAAGCCGTCCCTCCTCACCTCTTGGGTTCCGGCCACCTCGGAACGATACGGTAAAGAACGGCGGAAGGATTGCTCGCGACGGTTTCGAGGCGATCCGGAAGCCACGGAATCGCGCCGCCATCGGGCCGGCGATCCCGGCGCCACATCAGGTGCGTCGCTCCGAGCGTATCGAGTCCGCGGCTCCACGCCTCCGGGTCGTCACCCCAGGAGGACACGGGCAGAAACTCGGAACGCCAGATTTTTTGTGCGGGACAGTGGTACCGGTCGTTCTCGCCCACCAACACGACGCGATCGGATGGTCCGATGTTCTTCCAGAGGGCGTACGAAGGGAGCGCGGTCTCGAGGAACTCGTCGCGGCCGATCCGCCCGAAAGCCGCTCTCGTCTCGAGGCCCGAGGATCCGAACTGCACCGGGAAGGCCGCCGCCGCGGCCAGTATCGCGATTCCCGCCGCCGCACCCGCCGCACCCGTGAAGCGGCCGGTCAGTCGCGTGAGCCCCTCGGAACAGAAGGCGGCGTAGAGCGGGTAGACCGGGAAGAGGAAGCGAACCGACGGCGAATACAGAAGCGACCACGGCACGACGAACGGGAGCGCCGCGGCGAAGAAAAGCAGGACGTGTCGCCGGGTCCACCCGGCGAGCCCGAGGAGGAGCAGCAGCACCAGGATTCCGTTGTAGCCGTCGCCGTTGGCCTCGAATCGGCTGGAATGAAAGACCAGATCGTACGGAAGACGGACGAGGCCGACGACGGCGCCGGACGCCGAGACGCGGGGACGCCGCGTCCCCGTGGCCGGCGAGGTCGTGAAGAAGCTTCCGCGCGCGGCTCGATCGATCAGATCTCCCGCCGAGCGCGCGTAGGGCGCGAAGACGGATCCCGCGCTCGTCGCGCTCCAGAAGACCCAGGGCGCGAGGGCGAGGACCGCGGCCGCCGCGGCGCCGCCGACGGCGCGCAGGCGGGGACGCGACCGCCAGAGAAGGATCGCCAGGGCGGGAACGGCGAAGAGCGCGAAGATCTTCGTCGCCACCGCGGCGCCGAAGAGGAATCCGGCCACGCGAAGGCGTCCGGACTGCGCGGGGAGGACCGCGATCTGCGCGGCGGAAGCGGCGACCAGGAGAGCGGCCGGCCAGTCGACGTACGCCGACTTCAGCTGCAGCATTGCGGTGGGGAAACCGGCCAGCGCCAGAGCGACGAGAGGCGAGGCGCCACGTCCGCCGATCCGGCGCGCCAGCGACAGCGTCGCGGGAAACACCGCGAAGGCAGCGGCAAACTGGAGGAACCGCACGACCCGCTCGCCGCCGGCGAAGAAGCCCAGCGCCAGCATGGCGTCGTGGTTTCGCCAGAGAAACGACTGCGGCGAAAGGTCCTCGATGGGCCGAACGGATCCCGTCTGAACGATGTCGCGCGCCTCGGGGAGGTGGTACGCGAGCGCGTCCCACGAGACGTCCGGGGCCTGGACCGCGGCCCAGATCGCCAGCAGGATCAGGACCACGAAGGCAAGCCACGTTGACTCGAGCGCCGCGGGAGCACCGCCTCGAGGCAGTCGCACCGCGGCGCGAAAGAGCCGCGCGAGCTCGGGTATGCGCCGCACCGACAGGACAACCACGGCCAGAGCGACGAGCGCGAGGCTCGAGGGCCGAAGGCGCCCCGCCTCCGAAAGAATCACCACGAAGAGGCCGGCGCCTGCGAGGCCCGCGGCGAAGACGGCCGAGAGATCCCCCTGCTCGGCGTCGGCGCCGCGCAGCAATCGGAAGAGCCGGTCTCCGAGCATCAGCATGCTCGTGCAGAGAAGCGCGGCCGTCAGCGCCGCCGCGAGATTTCCCGAGAGCGCCGTCATCGCAAGCCCGAGCGCCGCGACGCCGGCCAGCGTCATGCGCGGATGCCGCCGCAATCCCAGCCAGAGCACGGCGAAGACGGCGATCGCCGCGCCCGCGGCCAGGCCGGCGAAACCGCGGCCGTGCAGGGAGACGAGCTTCTGCATGTACGCGCGCTGCAGAGGCACGGCGAGCCGGATGAGAAGGAGCGCGGCCGCGACGACGAACAGGGATCCCCGGCTCGCCCTCTGTAAACCCGGCTCCATGCGGCTCGTCAAAGTCTCGGAGGCAAGATACATGACCAGAAAAACGACGTTCGTCCTCGCGTTCGCCGGCGCCGCCGGAATGGTCCTCGCCTCGGCTTCCCCCGCGGAGGCCGGCCGAATCGCCAATCGGGAGCACAACCAGCAGCAGCGCATCGCGCAGGGTGTCGCGAGCGGCCAGTTGACCGCTCGCGAGACCGCGCGCCTGGAAGGCCGGGAAGCGGCCCTGAACCGCTCCATCGCCCGGATGCGAAGCAACGGTCCGCTCACGCCCGGCGAGCGCTTCCGCATCGAGAAACGCCAGGATCGCATCTCCCGGGGGATCTACCGCCAGAAGCACGACGCGCAGACGCAGTAAGAGCCGCGGACCCTCCTGCGAGACCCCGCCGATCCGAGCGGGGTCTCCCTTTTTCGCCTCCCACGCACTGGTGATTCAATGGCCCTCCGATGAGGGCGGTCTCGACTCTCGGCTTCGCGGCGGGCGTGCTCCTGATCGCGGGAGTGCTCTGGGACGCCTTCGAATCCGCAGTGCTCTCGCGTCGCGTTTCGCGGGGCCACCAGCTGACCACGCTCTTCTATCGACTGACGTGGCCGACCTGGAGGTCCGCGGCCGAGCGCATCCGGTCTCCGCGGCGGCGGGAGAACTTCCTGACCGTGTTTGGACCTCTCTCGCTACTGCTGCTGATCGCCCTCTGGGCACTGGGCCTGCTCTTCGGATTCGCCCTGCTGTACTGGGGCGCCCGAACCCAGCTGCGAACACCGGACGGGCAGACGAGCTTCCTCGTGGACGCCTACATGAGCGGCACGACGCTCTTCACGCTGGGCATCGGAGACGTCACACCGGTGTCTTCGGGCGGACGCTGGATCACGGTCGCCGAGTCCGGCATCGGCCTGGGATTTCTCGCGCTGATGATCAGCTACCTGCCGGTGCTGTCCCAGGCCTTCTCGAACCGCGAGGTTTCCATCTCCCTGCTCGATGCGCGCGCGGGCTCGCCTCCGAGCGGCACGGAGCTGCTGCGCCGGCACGTGTCCGATGACGAAGCGTCGCTCGAGCTGCTGCTGCGGGATTGGGAGCGCTCGGCAGCGCAACTGCTGGAGAGCCACGTCTCCTTCCCGGTTCTGGCGTTCTACCGGTCCCAGCACGACAATCAATCCTGGGTCGCCGCCCTGACGGCCGTCCTGGATTCGTGCGCCCTGATCATCGCCGTCGTCGCGAAGGGCCCCGTCCACCAGGCCCGGCTGACCTTCGCGATGGGCCGCCACGCCGCGGCCGACCTGTGCCGCGTGTTGAACGTCGCGCCGGAGCCGCCGCACCCGGACCGGCTGAGATCGGCCGAGCTCGAACGCTTGCGGGACCTGCTTTTCGAGTCGCGGATACCCATGCAGGCCGAGCCCGGCTGTGAACGCCGCCTCCGGGACCTGCGGGCGTTGTACGAGCCTCAGTTGTACGCCCTCTCCCGAAGGCTCCTGATGCCGCTGCCTCCATGGGTGCCGCCGGCGGCGGTCCACGAGAACTGGCAGGCCATGGCTCCGGAGCGATGAGCCGAGAGGACCGGACTCTCGAGCTCCAGGGAGACGCGCTCCGGCGGCTCATCGACGCCGCTGCCGAACGCGTCGTGGCTCACGTGGATTCGCTTCCCCGGCAGCCGGCCGCCGACACGGACGGAGGCGTCGCACTGGCGCGCTCGCTGGCGGAGCCCCTTCCCGAGACGGCGACAGCGGTCGAGGATCTCTTCGATCTCCTTTTTTCGCGCGTCATTCCGAAGAGCTTCAACACCGCGGGCCCGGGCTATCTCGCCTACATTCCGGGCGGCGGTCTCCCCCATGCGGCCGTCGCGGACCTGATCGCCGACGCCACGAACCGCTACGTCGGCGTCTTCGCCGCGGCGCCGGGGCTCGCGGCCATCGAGGCCACCGTCGTGCGCTGGCTCTGCGATCTGGCGGGGCTGCCGGCTTCGGCACGCGGGATCCTCACGAGCGGAGGCTCGCTCGCAACCTTCTCGGCCCTGGTGGCGGCGCGACGGCATCTTCTGCCCGAGGACTTCCTCTCCGGCACGATCTACGTTTCGGACCAGGCGCACTACGCGATCCAGAAATCCTCCACGCTGGCCGGCTTTCCGGAGGAGAGAGTGCGGGAGATCGCAACCGACGCCGACTACCGCATCCGCGTCGACGCACTCGAACGTGCCATCACCTCCGACCGCTCCGCGGGTCGGACGCCCTTCTTCATCGTCGGGAACGCCGGCACCACCAATTCCGGCGCGGTCGACGATCTGCCGGCGATCGCCGCACTCGCGGAGCGCGAGCGACTCTGGTTTCACGTCGACGCCGCGTACGGGGGTTTCTTCCTCATGACGGAGGAGGGACGCCGGCGGCTTGCCGGCATCGAGCGCGCCGATTCCATCGTGCTCGATCCGCATAAGGGGCTGTTCCTGCCCTACGGCACCGGGGCGCTCCTGGTGCGGGACGGGGAGACGCTGAAGAAAGCACACGCGCTCTCGGCCGACTACATGCCTCCGATGCAGCAGGATGACGACCTGACCGATTTCAACCTCCTCTCGCCGGAGCTCTCGCGCGGCTTTCGGGGCCTCCGGCTCTGGCTGCCGCTGAAGATGCACGGCGCCGGCCCGTTTCGCCGCAACCTCGAAGAGAAGCTGGAGCTCGCCTCCTACGCTTCACAGAAACTGAAGGAGATCCCGGGAATCGAGATCCTCGCCGAGCCGCAACTCTCGATCGTCGCGTTCCGGCTCCGTCCGCCGGGAGCCGGGGACGCCGCGCTCGACGAGCTCAACCGCGCGTTCCTGGAACGGATTAACGCGCCCCGCCGCGTGTATTTGACGGCCACGCGCCTCTCCGGCCGCTTCGCCATTCGCATCTGTGTGCTCTCGTTCCGCACGCACCGCGACCGGATGGACCAGGCGCTCGAAGACATCCGCGCCGCGGCCCGGGAAACGACCGTCCGCCCTTGAGCTTCTCCCGTTCCCGGGCCTAGAATCCGGGAATCCGGAGAGGGGGGGCTATGAAGCGATTCGTGGCGGTTTTCGGTTTCGTGGCTCTTGCTGCGCCCGTGGCGGCACAACGCGTGGTCGATCCCAACGGAACCACGCTGCACCTGTACCCCGAGAAGGGGAGAGCTCTGGAAGCGCTGGCTCGGGAGCAGGCAAGACCGTCGCGAGGCGGCGCAAAGGACCTGATCAACCACGGCGGCCCGATTCTGGCCTCGGCCAAGGTCGTTTCGATTTTCTGGGGTCCGTTCTGGGGCAATCCGTCGAATCAGAATCTGGGGCCGACCGCCGCGCACGTGACCGCTTTCTTCGGCAACTTCGGATCGACCGGCGAGTACCACACGATCGTCCAATACGGCATCAACGCAAATACAAACCTGACCAACCAGTATTGGATCGATTCCGCTAGTCCTCCGCACACCGCGGTCACCGACACCGACGTGCACAACGAGGTGCTCAACTACATCTCCGGCCACGGCGGTGTCCCCGACGACAGCACCGTCTACGAGGTCTTCATCCCGAACGGCTTCTATGCGTCGAGCGGCGGCCAGAGCTCGTGCGGCGGCCCCAATCTCCAGTTCTGTGCCTATCACGGCCACTTCTCGGGCCTGGGCCACGACATCAAGTACGGGTCGATGCCGTATCCCTCGTGCGGCGGATGCCAGTGGACGGGCTTCACCGACGAGCAGAATCTGGATCACTTCTCCTGCCACGAGACGCGCGAGGCGGCCACGGACCCGGACTTGAACGCGTGGTACGACCGCCGCGGGGCCGAGGCCGACGACAAGTGCGCGTGGTCGCCGGCTCCGTTCATCGACGCGGGCTTCGGGTATCAGTGGGAGTGGTCCAACGCCGACCACGGCTGCGTCCAGAAGAAGTAGAGTTTTTCGGCGATCGCCGATCCGGGCCCCGGCGAAACGGGGCCCTTCCGTTTTTCAGGAGGACAGAGCGCCATGACTCCCGCGCCCGTCAAGCCCGCGATCGCGTTCTCGGCCCTCGAGGCGATCGACGTCCGCGTCGGAACCATCCGGAGCATCGAAGAAGTGCCGAAATCCGACAGGCTCCTTCGCCTGACGGTCGATTTCGGGGATCACACTCGCCGGATCCTGGCCGGAATGAAACGCGAGAGGGCCAATCCGTCCGAGATCGTGGGGCGCCAGGCGCTCTTCGTCGTCAACCTGGAGCCGCGGAAGATGATGGGCGAGGTCTCGGAGGGAATGCTCTTCGATCTGGGCTTCGCCGACGGAGTGACGCCGTGCCTCGCGGTGCCCGAGTGCCCGGTCCCCGACGGAACCCGGGCCGGTTGATCGACGTCATGATGGTCGCAAGGAGGAGGCCCGCGATGCGTCTTTCCGCCGCCCTGGCCCTCGTCATTCTCTCGGCGCCGCCCCTGCGCGCCGCCGATCCCCCGAGGCGTCCCTCCAAGGAGTACACGATCGAGCAGTTCCTGTCGACGACCTCGATCCAGGGCGCGTCGTTCTCGGCCGACGGAAAGAAGCTTCTCTTTTCCTCGGACGCAACCGGTATCCGTAACGTCCAGTCGATTCCGGTCTCGGGAGGCGAGCCGACGCCTCTGACGCGATCGACGACCGACACGACGACCGCGGTCTCCTATTTCCCGCACGACGACCGGTTCCTCTTCACGCGCGACCAGGGAGGCAACGAGCTGAATCACCTCTACGTCCAGACGACCTCGGGCGAGGAGCGCGACCTGACGCCCGGCGAGAAGCTCAAGGCGGTCTTCGCCAAGTGGACGCGGGACGGCGGCGCCTTCTACGTCCGCTCCAACGAGCGGGATGCGCGGTTCTTCGACGTCTACCGCTACGACGCGAAAACCTACGCGCGCACGTCGGTTTACCAGGACGACGTCGGATACGACTTCGGCGACATCTCCGAGGATACCCGGTGGATCGCTTTCCAGAAGATCAACACGACGGCGGACAGCGACATCTACCTCTGGAACACGGCCACGAAGACGATGGCTCCGATCTCGAAGCACGAGGGCACGGCCACCTACGACCCGATGGTTTTCGATCCGGATTCGAAATGGCTTTACTACCTCACCAACGACGGCTCGGAGTTCACGCGCGTCCGCCGTTACGAGCTGGCGAGCGGAAAGTCCGAGGACGTCGAGAAGGCCGATTGGGACGTCGTCTGGACGTTCTTCTCGCAAAACGGCAACTACCGCCTCTCGGCGGTCAACCAGGACGGGCGGAGCGTGCTCAAGGTCTGGGACGGGAAGACCGGCTCGCCTGTCCCGATGCCCGCGCTTCCAGCCGGCGAGATCTCATCGGTGCGCGTGTCGGCCGACGAGAAGCTGCTGGCGTTCCAGCTGGACTCGGATCGCGGCCCGAACAACCTGTGGGTCTACGCCTTCGGGTCGAAAGCGCCGGTGCGCCTGACCGACACGATGACGAAGGCGATCGATCCGGAGGATCTCGTCGACGCGCAGGTCGTCCGGTTCAAGTCCTTCGACGGGATGGAGATCCCGAACATCTTCTACAAGCCCTGGCAGGCGACCGCCTCGGTGAAGGCGCCGGCTCTCGTGTGGGTGCACGGGGGACCGGGCGGACAGACGCGACGCCAATACAACGCGGCCATCCAGTTCCTCGTCAACCACGGCTACGTGATCCTCGGCATCAACAACCGCGGCAGCTCAGGCTACGGCAAGTCCTTCAATACGGCCGATGACCACAAGCACGGCCGGGAACCGCTCTGGGACTGCGTCGAGGCGAAGAAGCATCTCCAGAGCCTTCCCTACGTCGATCCGAACCGCGTCGGAATTCTCGGCGGCAGCTACGGCGGCTACATGGTTCTGGCGGCACTCGCGTTCAAACCGGAAGAGTTCGCCGTCGGCGTAGACATCTTCGGCATCTCGAACTGGCTGCGCACGCTCGAGTCGATGCCGAAATGGTGGGAGGCGCAGCGCGCTGCGCTCTACAAGGAGGTCGGCGATCCCGAAAAGGACAAGGAGTTCCTCCGCGAGACCTCGCCGCTCTTTCACGCCGACAAGATCCTCAGGCCGCTGCTCGTTCTGCAAGGCGCCAACGACCCGCGCGTCATCAAGCCCGAGTCCGACGACATCGTCGCGGCAGTCAAGAAGAACGGCGTGCCCGTCGAGTACGTCGTATTCCCGGACGAGGGCCACGGCTTCACGAAGAAGAAGAACCAGATCGAGGGCTGGAGCGCGATCCTGAAGTTCCTCGACCGCTATCTGAAACAGGGCGACCGCGGTTAGACGATGACGCCGGCGGCGCGTCTCTTCGTTCCTCCGCCGGCGTAGGCTTCCCAGGCGCTGGCCAGCCGCTCGATGCCATCGCGCATCGGGCCCGCGTCGAGCACGTACGGGATCCGGAGTCGGTCCGCGCAGCCCCCGTTGGGCGACGCCAGCGTGCCCGGAACGACAGCGACGCCGTGGCGCAGAGCCACCTGCGCGAATGTGTTGGCGTCTCCCCGCGGAAGCTTGACCCAGAGCGAGAGCCCACCGGCCGGCGGCGTCCACGTCCACTCAGGAAGGTGGCGCGCGAGGAGCTTCGTCAGCCGGTCGAGGCGCTCTCGCATCTCGCGCCGCCTCGCCGCGCGCACCTTCTCGGCCTCGGCGAGGAGGCGCACCGCGACGAGCTGTCCGATCAGGGAGCCTCCCAGATCCGCCATAATCTTCAGCCGCGTCATGCGCAGGAGGATCTCCTCCGACGCCCGGACCCATCCGATCCGCAGCCCTCCCCAGAAGAGCTTGGACAGGGACCCCACGGTGAGAACCGGCGCCGCCGGCTCGAAGGCGGCGATCGGCGGCGGCGTGTCGCCGCCGAGCGAGAGGTCGGCCAGCGTGTTGTCTTCGAGGATCGGCAGCTGCAGCTCGCGGGAGAGTCGCGCGAGCGCGCGGCGGCACGCCTCCGGCATCACCGCTCCCGTCGGATTCTGGAACGTCGGCATGAGGTAGACCAGCCGCGGGCCCGAACGGGCGACGGTATCTTTGAGCTTCGCGATCCAGGCCGCGTCGCCGCCGACCGGCACGGTCGCGAGTCTCGCTCCCTGGGCCGTGAAGATGTCGATCGAGCCGAGGTACGTCGGATCCTCGACCACGACCGTATCGCCGCGCTCGACGAAGAGCCCCGAGGCGAGGCCGATCGCCTGCTGCGCGCCGTGCGTCACCAGCACCTGCTCATCGGTGGTCGGCAGGCCGGTCTCCGTCAGGCGGCGCGCGATCGCCTGGCGAAGCGCGGGCAGTCCCATCGGCAGGTAGCCGGGACTCTGCGAGAGCTCCCGCAGCGCCTTCTCATCGATGCGCGCCGCCTCGCGCGCCAGGATTTCCGGCGCGGGCAGGTGAGCCCCGAGAAACTCGATCGTCGCGCCGGAGCCTTCCATGAAGCTCCGCCACACAGGATGCCGGCGGAAAGAGCCCGACGGATCCTCGCGCAGCAGCGGGCCGCGCGCGGAGGTTCCGCGCACGCGGGTGCCGCTGCCCTGCCGGCTCTCGATGAAGCGGTCCTTTCGGAGGGCCTCGTATGCCGAGACGACGGTGGTCCGCGACACCGCGAGCTTTTCGGCAAGATGCCGCTCGGAGGGGAGGCGCTCCCCGGGACGGATCTCGCCTCTCTCGACGGCGGCGCGGATCGCCCCGGCCAGACGGCGGTACACGGGTCCCGGCCCTTCCGCCCACTTCCCCAGCGCGCCCACGAAAGCCTGGGGCGACGTCATGGCGCGAGAGATTCCGGCGCAGTCCACTTCTCGCGCAGGTGGCTATTGATTGGGGAAGCGATCCGGTCCATGTTGATGTCCACTTGGAGCATACACCCGAGATGGACTTGAAAAGTGGACTGAAGCCAAAAGAATCTGCCGGGAGGTCCGCCATGGCTCTTCCCCGCTACGCTTTCTTCCGCGGTTCGATCGTTCCTTACTCCGAGGCGCGCGTGGGCGTCATGACCCACGCCTTGAACTACGGCACGGGATGCTTCGCGGGTATTCGCGCCTTCTGGAATCCGGACGAGGCCGAGCTCTTCGTGTTCCGGCCGGCGGACCACTTTCGGCGCTTCCTCGAGTCGGCGAGGCTGCTCGACATGACGCTGCCTTACAGCGTCGAGGACCTGACCGACGCGTTGACCGCCCTGCTCCGGGCCGAGCTCCATCGCGAGGACTGCTACGCCCGGCCCCTCGCTTTCTACGCGGACGAGTCGATCGGCGTCCGGCTCCACAACCTGACCCCGGAAGTTTCCATGGTCGCGATCCCCTACGGAGGCTACGTCGAGAACGAGGAAGGCGTGCACGCGACCATATCGTCGTGGCGGCGCGTCGACGACAACATGATCCCCGCCCGCGGAAAGATCGTCGGGTCCTACGTCAACTCGGCCTTCGCCAAGACCGACGCCCAGCGCGCCGGCTTCGACGAGGCGATCGTCCTCAACCACGACGGCCACGTCGCCGAAGGCTCTGCCTCGAATTTCTTCCTCATCCGCAATGGCACCGTCGTCACTCCTCCCGTCACGGACAACGTCCTCGAGGGCATCACCCGGCGCACTCTGCTCGAGTTGCTGCGCGACCGGATGAACGTTCCGGTGGTCGAGCGCTCGATCGACCGCACCGAGATCACGCTGGCCGACGAGGCGTTCTTCTCCGGAACCGGCGTTCAGATCGCGGCGATCACGCGGGTCGACCATCGGCCGATCGGAACCGGGCGGATGGGACCCATCGTCGCGGCACTGCGCACGCTGTATTTCGACGTCGTGCGCGGCCGCGTCGCCGAGTACCGCCGCTGGTGCCATGCGGTCTACGCGGACGCGACCGCGCTGTCGGAGCGCGAGAAGAACCGCCCCGCGCCCCGCTGAGGATCGACTCGATCCCTTTGATACCATCGCTCGCTCGGAGCGAGGGGACTTCATGCGTGTCGCCTTCGGCGATTGCGTCTTCGATCCGGACACCCGCGAGGTGTTCCGCAGCGGCGAGCCGGTGTCTCTGTCGCCGAAGGCGTTCCGGCTCCTCGAGATCCTGATCGGCGAACGCCCGCGCGCGCTGTCGAAGGAAAAACTCCACGAGGTGCTGTGGCCGGGAGTCTTCGTCGCCGACGCGAACCTCGTCAACCTGGTTGCGGACCTTCGGGCGGTGCTCGGCGACGACGCGAAAAACCCGTCCCTCGTTCGCACCGTTCCTCGATTCGGCTACGCGTTCCTGCCCGAGGTGCGGGAGGCCGGACCCGAGAAGGACGGAAGACGCCGCTCGATCTTCAAGCTCCTCTGGCAGGACCGGGAGACCGCGCTCGCCGAGGGCGAGAACGGCCTCGGACGCGACGAGGAGTCGGTCGCGTGGATCGACGTCTACAGCGTCTCGCGGCACCACGCCCGCATCGTCGTGGCGGGCGAGGAGGCGACGCTCGAAGACCTCGGCAGCAAGAACGGGACCTTCGTTCGCGGCCGCCGGATCCGCGGCCCGGTGCCGATCGAGGACGGCGACACGATTCGCATCGGGACCGTTTCCCTGGTCCTCCGGCGATTCATCTCGGGACGCTCGACGCAGACGGTCGGGGGCCGCTGACCCCGAGTCCGGTCGCGAACCCGAATCGTCCCCAACCGCGGCACTCGGAGGACAGGGACCCCCCGGCCAACTCGCCGCGGTGTCCCCCGATACAGGGGTCCAGGACCTTGGACCTAACCGTGGATCACCTTTCGAAAATAGGGGGTTGCCCCCGGCGCGGAAAATCCGTTACCCTCCAAATCGGTGGCTTCCCAGCGTCTTTCCACGGTCGGTCTCTATTGGTGCCATCCGCTGGTCTTGCCGGAGTTCGAGCGGCTGATCTCGGATAACGAATTCCGACTGATCGCCCGGCGCCTCGAGGCAAACCGCATTCCCGACTTCGAGAACCTTTCGGTTCCCAAGGCGGCCGTCCACGTCGTCGAGGCGCATCCGCAGTTCCCGGTCACCGAAGCCGTCGTCACCGGAATCCACGCGCGTCAACCCACGGCGCGCATCCTCATGCTCGGTGAGCGCTTTGACGACCAGACGGCGTTCGCGCTGCTTCGTCTGGGAGCCAAAGGGCTCACGACCTACCAGGAATCCACGCGCACTCTTCCGCGGGCTCTGCAGACCGTGTCGGAGGGAGGGCTCTGGGTCGGACGCGCGCTTCTGGCGCGCTTCGTGGACTCCGCACTGTGCACGGTGCCGCTGCGCGTCTACGCGACGGGGTTCGAAGGCCTGACTCGCCGCGAACGCCAGGTTCTCGATGCGGTGCTCGACAATCTCTCCAACAAGGAGATCGCGCGCCGGCTCCACATGTCCGAGCGCACGGCGAAGTTCCACGTCTCCAACCTGCTGGTCAAGCACGGCGTGCGCCGCCGCGCCGACCTGCTGTTCTGCGCGCTGAGGAACGGCGGCGGCCTCAAGCGCCCGCCCGGCTCCGACGACCACGAGCACGGCGCCAGCGCCGCCTAGCTTTCGCCTTCCCTAGAATTCCCCTAAAAACTCCCTGACGTCCGGGCCGTAAGGACCTCGAGGATTCGCTTCCGAAGGAGGTTCTTTATGAAGCGGTGCCCCTTGTTCCTTTCCCTGGCCATACTGCTGCTCTGCGGGGGGGCGGCGGTCGCCCAGCTTCCACCCCTGGACGTTCCCCAGGCCAGCCCCGCGGCCTCGGTCAGCCAGACGGTCGGCCTGACCGAGATCAAGATCGATTACCACCGCCCGGCCGTCAACAAGCGTGAGGTCTGGGGAAAGCTCGTTCCCTACGGCCAGGTCTGGCGGGCCGGGGCCAACGAGAACACCACGATTCAGTTCTCCTCCCCGGTGACGGTCGGGGGCAAGACCGTGCCCGCCGGGACCTACGGGCTCCACACGATGCCCGGAGAGAAGGACTGGTCGGTGATGCTCTCGAGCACGTCCACGGCGTGGGGAAGCTTCAGCTATGACGAGAAGGAGGACGTCGTCCGCTTCAGCGTGACGCCGAAGCCCGCTGATTTCGAGGAGCGGCTGGAGTACCGCTTCGAGAACCCGACGGACAACTCCGCGGACGTCGTCCTTCAGTGGGAGAAGCTCCAGATCAGCTTCCCGATCACGGTCGACACCAACGCGGTGGTCCTGGACAGCCTGAAGAAGCAGCTTCGGGGCCTTCCGCGCTTCGGCTGGCAGGCCTGGAACCAGGCGGCGCAGTGGTCGCTCCAGCACGACGTGGACCTCGACCAGGGCCTGAAGTGGGCTGACCAGTCGATCCAGACGCAGCAGACCTTCGGGAACCTGCGCACCAAGGCTGCGATCCTCGAGAAGAAGGGCGACACGAAGGCGGCCGAGGATCTCCGTGCGCGGGCGATGAAGATCGCCACCGAACA
>Ga0114129_10000994_pt1 | contig 37090 bp, 24 predicted proteins | sample RhiMetdeltSRZDD1_FD_80071 | JGI IMG/M metagenome (GOLD analysis project Ga0114129, IMG submission 80071) | Populus rhizosphere microbial communities from Tennessee, USA - Rhizosphere MetaG P. deltoides SRZDD1 (version 2) (version 2) | ecosystem: Host-associated > Plants > Roots > Rhizosphere >...
AGCAGCCGATCGAGCAGCGTGCTTTGCCCGTTGGGGTGGTCGAAGTACGCGGCCGACGGCCCGTAGGCCTGCGTCGACTGCACGACGCGTCTGCCGCGGGCGAAGAGCTGCCGTTGATCGTCGAGCCTGACCGAGGCGAAGTTGTCGAAGCACATCGCTTCGGCGGTTCGTTCCATCGCCAGAAACGAGCGTCGCGCGTAACGTCCGGCTCGGCCAGGCAGGCGCGGCACGATGCGGTTGGAGACCATGCGACGCACCGCGCGCGGAAGCATCCGTTCGTAGACGGTGCCGGCGCGCCAGTTCCAGGCGATCCGCGGATACTTGCCGTAGCCGCCGAGCAGCTCGTCACTTCCCTCGCCGGTGAGCACGACCGTGACGTGCCGGCGCGCGAGCTCCGACACGAAGTAGAGCGGCACGCTCGACGGATGGGCGATCGGCTCGTCCTCGTGCCAGACCAGTCGCGGCAGGGCGCCGAAGAAATCTTCATCGTTGATCACGATCTCGTGCGCGTGCGCGCCGATCGCCGCCGCGGCCTCGCGCGAATATGCGAGCTCGTTGAACGCCTGCTCGTCGAACGCGACCGAGAAAGTCTCAATCGGCCTGTCGATCTGGCGAGCCATCACGGCCGCGATTGCCGAGCTGTCGATTCCGCCGGACAGGAACATCCCCAGCGGCACATCGCTCATCAGCCGCAGCCGCACCGACTCTTCGAGCAGCGCGCGGAATCGCGGGACGATCTCCAGCTGCTCCGACGGCATCAGACGACCGCGTGGGATGTCCCAGTACTGATGAATCCGGACGCCGCCGCGATGGAACACGAGCCGGTGGCCCGGGAGCAGCTTCTGGATGTTCTGGAAGAGCGTGCGGGTGCCAGCGACCGATCGCGTGCCGAGCAGCTCCGGCAGCGCGTCTTCGTTCACGCGCGCGTCCACGAGGCCGCTGGCGAGAAGCGCCTTGATTTCCGAAGCGAAGAGCAGCGTGTCGCCGGCGCGCGTCCAGTAGAGCGGTTTGATACCGAGCCGATCGCGTACAAGCAGTAGTCGGCGGTCGGTGCTGTCCCAGATCGCAAAAGCGAACATGCCGCGGAAGCGATCGACGCACGCGTCGCCCCATTCCTCGTAGGCGTGAACGATTGTCTCGGTGTCAGAACGCGTGCGATAGCGATGTCCGCTCGCTTCGAGCTCGCGGCGTATCTCGGCGTGGTTGTAAATCTCGCCGTTGAAAATGATGTGGATCGTGCCGTCCTCATTCGAAAGCGGCTGTTGGCCCGAAGCCAGGTCGACGATGCTCAGGCGCCGGTGCCCGAGCGCCGCATGGGCGTCGACGTGAAGCCCCGCCTCGTCCGGGCCGCGGTGCTCGAGGATGTCGCGCATGGCGACCACACGCAGCGGCGCTTCTGGACCGAGGCCCTCGACACTGACGAAGCCGGCTATGCCGCACATCTCAGGAAACCGAGGACAGAGAGCGGCCGGAGCGCTCGAGTTCGCCGCAGTGCATGCGCTCGAACTGAGCGGTCATCGGTTCGAAGGAGCAGGTGCAGTCGAGACGTCGGACGAGCTCGATCATCTGAGGTTCAGTGCCAGCCGCAGGGAAGCTCGGTATCACGAACGCAATCGGCACCGGCATCGTCGCGGGCACGCCGCGTATCGAAGCAAGCGAAGTGCCACGATCCGCCGAGATGACCGATTGGTTTCTGTTATCGGGTGGCGAACGCCACCGCGCGTGGAACCCCAGGTGCGGGAAGTGGAAAAGTGTTTCCCTGCGTCCGGTCGAGGTACGTGCGATGCCACCGCTCAAACACCACAAGCTGCCACAACCGCAGAGTGTGATCGCGCACACCCGACAAATGTTCGGCGAGAATGCGCCGAACGAACCGCGGCTCGAAGTATCCGCGCTCGAGCGTCCGTGGCGCCAACAACGTGTCGGCAAATAGCTCCTTGAGACGTCCTCGGAACCAGATGCCCAGGGGCACGCCGAAACCCTGCTTGGGTCGATCGAGAATGTCGCGCGGCACGAGCGTCGCGGCGACTTCCTTGAGGATGTGCTTGCGGCGATCCGCCTTGATCTTGAACGCTGCGGGAAGATTGAACGCGAACTGCACCACCTCGTTGTCGAGCAGGGGGACACGCGATTCGATCGAATGCGCCATGCTCATCCGGTCGACCTTCGTCAGAATGTCTTCCGGCAAATACGTGTGCGCATCGAACCGCATCATCTGACTCGGCCACGGCAGATGGCGGTAGCGCTCAAAATGACGTGCGAGCCGTGTCTCGGGATCAGGACCGTGGAGCGCACGCCGCAGGTCGGCCGACAACAACGCGGGCTTCTCGTCCTGCGCGAAGAAACGGATCGCGTCGAGGTAGCGGCCCTCTTGGTCGCGGCCGACGTGGCGCAGAAAATTGCGCCCCCGCATCCCGTGAGGCAGCGTTCCGGCGGTGACGGCGGCGACGCGGCGCAACGCCGCGGGCACGTATCGATCGAACGCACGGACGCGCGGGTGCGGCACGTATCGGTCGTAGCCTCCGAAGAGCTCGTCGCCGCCGTCCCCCGACAGCACGACCGTGACGTGTTCGCGTGCCAGACGCGAGACATACCACATGGGGATCGCCGACGAATCGGCGAACGGCTCGTCAAAGTGCTCAATGAGGTCGTCCAGGATTGCGACCCCGTCTGGCTTGACGACGAACTCGTGATGGTCGGTACCAAAATGTCCGGCGACACGGCGGGCGTGCTCCAGTTCGTCGAACGCCGGCTCGTCGAACCCGATGGAAAATGTCTTCACCGTCGCGCCCGACGTTTCGGCCATCAACCCGACAACAAGGCTCGAATCGACGCCGCCGGAAAGAAACGCGCCAAGGGGAACGTCACTCTCCAGATGCGATCGGACGGCGTCGGTCAGCACCTCGCGCAGGGCCGGAACGGCTTCTGCTTCACTGCCCGCAAACGAATCGTCGACGGGCAGATTCCAGTACCGGTCGATTCGGACGCGTCCGCCGTGCCACGTCAGGATGTGTCCGGGCGGCAGCTTCTGGACGGCCTGAAACACCGATCGATCGGCGGGCGTGTAAAGAAACGACAGGTAGTGGTCGAGCGCATCGAGATCGATGTCCCGCGGCACGCCCGGTCCACAGAGAATCGATTTGATTTCCGATCCGAAATAGAGGCGGTCTCCGGCCTGCGCGTAGTGCAGCGGCTTGATGCCGACCCGATCGCGAGCGAGCAGTAGCGACCGGGATCGTGCATCCCAGATCGCCAGACCGAACATGCCGCGCAGCCGCGCGATCGCATCCGCGCCCCATTGTTCGTATCCGTGAACGATCGTTTCGGTGTCGGTGTTCGTGTAGAAGCGGTGACCGGCCGCCTGGAGCTGTCGGCGCAGTTCGCGGTAATTATAGATTTCGCCGTTGAAGACGATCCAGATCGTGCGGTCCTCGTTGTGAATCGGCTGGTGGCCCGTCGCCAGGTCGATGATGCTCAGCCGCCGCATGCCGATGCCGACGCCCGCATCGACAAACAGGCCTTCATCGTCGGGCCCGCGGTGACGGATGACCTCGCACATGCGATGCACGAGCGCTGCGGTTTCTTCCGAGCCGAGCGACACGTCAGAATCGACGAAGCCCGCAATTCCACACATTTGTTACGCCCTCTGACACCGCTCCGACACTTCTCAGCCGGAAGCGGACCCTCAGCCGGAAGTGGAGCACCGCCGGCGCGTCACCACTCGATCACACGACACGTCCTTGCCGCTCATGAACACGCGTTCGCTGACGTCGGCACGCGCGATCAGCAGCCCAATCCCGCGCGCGATCGCGCTTCCAACACTCTCGGTCGTGATGTCCACGGCATGGATCTCGTTGGCCGGATCGAGACCGAATACGCTGACGACCCAAAGCGGCAGCGGTCCGGCCAGGCGCAGTCGGAGCGTCAGCGCCGGTTCCACGCGGCCATAAATCGGCGAATACCAGCCCAGCCCCGTCTCCGCGTCACCGGCGAAGAGCGCCATCTGGCCGCACGGCGCGAAGAAGCTCACGGCGCTTCCCTCCGAGACGAAACGGGCGTGACCATTGAGCTGGTCGACCCGCCAACGCGGATCGATGTGCCAATGAACGTCCGCCTGATGGTGTCCCTCGCCGGCGAGAAGGTCGGCGACAATCAGCAGGTCGCCGTGCCTGCAGAGCACGTGGCGCCGATGCTCAGAGGGCCGGTAACCGTCGTGCGACGCGACGAAATAGTCGAAATCGGCGCCGGTCCGGGCGTGAACGATCGTCGCGTTGGCGGATCGCGACCAGTGAAAGGGACCGCTCGGCGTGGACTGCGATCGTCCGTCGAGCGACAGCGTGTTGTGCAACGCCGTGGAGCGGAAGCGGTCGCGAAGCTCGCGATCGGCGGTGTACGAACCTGTGCCCGGATCGATCAGGAACGGCAAGTGTCCCAGCGTGAACGTCACCGACAGCGCATCGGCGTGCGCATGGCCGCCGTTCTGGTAGCCATGCGGTCCCGCGTCGAGCACCAGATGATCGCCGCATGCCGATCGTGAGACGTAGTACCCGGTTTCCGCGAGAGCTGCCGAAGGCCGAGACACCGGAGGCGTCGCGCGTCTCGTCGCCCGCTCGAGGACGCGGGTGAATCGAGGGTGCGCCAGCAGCCAGTACGTGTCCTCGGGCGGCTCGGCGACACACAGCTCGGGGCGGCCGACAAGAATCGCGGCCGCCGCGAGACTGCTCGCCACATCATCCGGCGCTCTGCCGGCGACGGGCAGCGTGTCGCCGCCGTCCTCGTCGCCCACGTGTGGCAGGCGACCGCGATCGTTTGCCAGGAGCCGCGCTGCCGAGGCCAGCCGTGCGACGGCCGACTCGAAGTGAACGGCCGCCGCCGCGTCGTGTGTGATGCGCGCGACGGCGAGCGCGAGCAAATAAAAATCCAGCGTGTACCGGTGATAGTGGGCGGAGCGCTCGCAGTGTCCGCCGTCCGACGCGATCTGACGCCCCATCTCCTCGCGAAGAATGTGACGACCGATCGCCTCGCGGCGGGTGCTGTCGACGAAGATTGGCAGCGCTCGAGCGGTGACGTAGAGCGCAAGCGCCTCGCCGAGCAGATGCGTGTTCGGGCTGAAGTAGTGCGACAGATTACGCTCGACGTGCGCGAGTTGCCGATCGAGCGCCAGGAGCAGATCAATCGACCACGGCGGCTCGTCCGGCGCCTGGGGAATCGCAAACACATTGATCGCCCACACCCAGGATAGCGACCGTAGCCCGAGCTCCAGCATACTCGCCCAGTTAATGCCCATGAGCGGCGGGTTTGCGGACAGCCAGCTCGCCAGCTCGTCGATCATCCGGACCCGGTATCGCGGATCGCCGGTCAGCCAGAACGCTCGGCCGAGCGTGAGCCAGTGTTGGTGGCGATTCAGCTCCCAAATCACTTTGTGATCGCCGCACGCTGAATCGAGAAACGGAACCGTCTTCCAGAAGCTGACGGGTGCGCGGCGGCCGAGCACCGGATCGACATGCCAATCCAACAGCCCTGACGAGGACCGGAATCGCAAGCCTTGATGACCGAGCAGCTGGTATTCGCCTGCGACCACACGGTCGGCGCGTTCCACCGCGTCGTGCGCGCTGCTGGGAAATTCGTGCACGACGCGACTGACCAGCTGCTTGCGGCAGGATGGCGCGACGACGAATCGCTGCGGCGAGTCGACCACGAACCGGAGCAATGCCGCATGTGCGTCAGGCCAGCGGCCGCCGTCGAGCGCCCTGCGGACGTCGGCGAGCTCAGGCGTGTGAGCGAGGACGCGACTCAGATCGCGGCGGTTCCACCGCGGAGAGGCAATCGATGTCTGCGCGCGGCCGACCGCGTTGCGTGCGGCCGCTCTCAGACGCCACGCCAGCTCCGCGTGATGCATCGAGGCGAGCCGCGCGAGCTTCTGCCGCGGAATCATTGCCCGCTCCCGTCCGGAAGCGCAACCGGCGGCCGGTGCGGTGCGGAGGTCTTTCGCACCGCGAGCAATTCGTCGTAGACCTTCAACCATTGCGCTCGAATGCCAGGCCAGACGTATGCGCGACAGCTCTCGTGAGCGGCGCGGGCGAGCTGACGCGCTTCATCGGGACGCTCGAGCAATCGAACGATGTGCGCCGCAGCCGCTTCGTGATCGTCCAGCGGCGCGAGCAAGCCATGCTCGCCGTGCGTCAGGATTACCGGCACGCCGCCCGCCTCGGTCGAGATCACCGGAAGGCCAGACGCGAAGGCCTCGAGCACCGACCCCGGCATGTTGTCGATATTCGGTGTCTGCAGGTAGATGTCGCTGCTCGCGTAAAAGCGCTTGATCTCTTCCGGTGGGACACAGCCGGCAAACGTGACGTTGCGCAACCGCAGTTCGCCGGCCAAGGCACGCAGACGGGCTTCCTCGCTGCCGCCACCCACCAGCGTCAGCTCGGCATCGGGCCGGCGATCCTGCACGAGCCGGAAGGCGCGCAGCGTGCACGTCACGTTGTACAGCGGCTCGAAATTCCGCGTGGACAGGATCCGCGGGCGAAGCGGGTCGCGCTGCCTGAAGGCAAAGGCGTCCAGATCGACCACGTTCGGCACGACGGTCGCCTGAATGTCGAACTGCCGCATCACGTCGACGAGAAAACGCGAGGGCACAACGACGCGATCGACGCGACTGAGCGCCGCGCGCGCGATTGCGGATCGCTTCAAGTGATCCGGCGCCTCGCCGCTGCGGTAATTGAGCACGATCGGCTTGCCGAGCATCCGGGCGACGATCGCCGCCGGCAGGGGCGCGAGCAGAAAGGACGTATAGGACGCGGAGAAAATGTGGACGACGTCGGCGCGTGCCAGCTCGCGGACCAACAAGGGCAGATACGTCGCTTCGGTCACAACCGTCCGGGCGTACTTGATCTTCGTGGCGATGCGGAAAGGCCGGGGCGGCAGCGGATTGTGCGGGACCAGCCACGTGTGGACTTCCGCGTCGTCGCGCCACAGGCGGAGCAATCGATCGGCCTGGACGGCCTGACCGCCAAGAATCGCGAGCGACGGCGCAACGATGGCAACCCGCAGCGGCCGCATGATCAGGCGGCCGCTCCAGCCGTTGCGGGACGAACTGCCGCCACATCGGCAAATTGCCGGAACCACAGCTCGAGCATCACCAGGCTCCAGAGCCGATGCCGGTGATCCTGAGGGCCGGTGCGATGCTCGCGCCAGAGTCGTTCGACTGCACTGGGGTCGAAGACGCCACGGCTCTTCATGCGGCCGTCGAGGAGCAGCGCGTCGACCATCGGTGCAAGCGGTCCTCGCAGCCATTCGCCGATTGGCGCTGTGAACCCATGCTTCGGCCGATCGACGATGTCCCTTGGCACACGGCGTTCGAGCAACCGCCGCAGGAGATACTTGCTTCGGCCGTTTCTGAGCTTCAGCGAAACGGGTACCGTGGCGGCGAATTCCAGCAGCTCGTGATCGAGGAGCGGGACGCGCGCCTCGAGCCCGACCGCCATGCTCATCTTGTCGACCTTGGTCAGGATGTCGTCGACCAGATACGTCTTGACGTCTACATACATCGTGCGGTCGAGCGGATCCGACGACGGACACGTCTCGTAGGCACGTCTGAAACTCGCGAGCGGATCGGCGTCGCGCACTGCCCGGGCGAAGTCGCCTGAATACAGCGCGGCTCTCGCGCCGGCGTCGAACTGCGTGTAGGAGTGTTTGCGCGCGCATGCGTCGGCGGGGGAGAGGGCGAGGTACCGAAGTGAGCGCGCTCCCATCACCGCCAACGGGACGCTCCGGGCAAGAGCGCCGACGACTCGGCCACCAAGCGGTCCCAGCCAACGGCGAGCCGCGTGCTCCCACTGTTCGACCTTGTGCCACGGGTATCCGGCCCACAACTCGTCGCCGCCATCGCCTGACAACGCAACCGTCACTTGCTCGCGCGCGGCCGCCGAAACGTGGTAGGTGGGAACGGCGGACGAATCGGCGAATGGCTCGTCAAGGTGCCACGCCAGCTTCGGCAGCAGCGTCACAATCTCTGAAGTGACGACGCGCTCGTGCGATCGCGTGTTCAGGTGACGCGCTACCGCGCGCGCGTGGGCGAGCTCGTTGAATGCCTGATCGTCGAATCCAACCGAGGTCGTGACGACCTGCGACGGGCTCACCGCCGCCATCGCGGCAACGACCACGCTGGAATCGATCCCACCCGAGAGAAATGCGCCGAGCGGAACGTCGCTCAACAGCCGCAGCCGAACCGATTCGCTCACCAGCGCATCGAGCCGCTCGAGGTACTCGTCTTCCCTCGCCGGATCGCCGTCGCCGGTCATCGTGAGATCCCAGTACTGCCGGACCGAGACGTTGCCGTCCGCCGCGACGAGAAGATGTCCCGCCGGCAGCTTCGAGATCGATCGGTAAATCGTGTTCGGGCACGGAACGTATTGCAGCGCGAGGTACGAATCCAGCGCGTCGGGACTCCACTCGCGCGACACGCGCGGATCTTCGAGGATCGCCTTGATCTCCGATCCGAATGTGACGCCGGTCGCGCTGACGCTGTAGTACAGGGGCTTGATGCCGACTCGATCCCGTACGAGCAACAGCCGTCGGCGTGGTTCATCCCAGATGGCATACGCAAACATGCCGCGGAAACGCTCCACTGAACGCTCGCCCCATTCCTCGTAGGCGTGGACGATGACTTCCGTATCGGTTTGGGTGCGGAAGCGATGGCCGGCGCGCTCGAGCTCGGTGCGAATGCCAGCGAAGTTGTAGATCTCGCCGTTGAAGATGACCCAGACCGTTCCGTCCTCGTTGCTGAGCGGCTGATCCCCGGTCGACAGATCGATGATGCTGAGGCGCCGGTGGCCAAGACCGATGCCGCCGCTCACATAGAAGCCATCCGCATCAGGTCCGCGATGCGCGATGGCCGTCGTCATGGCGGTGAGATGACTCCGATTGATTGGGAGGTGCTGGTCGAAATGGAACATCCCGGCGATGCCGCACATATCAGGTCAACCTCTGATCGGCCGCGCCCGCCGAGAGCAGGCGTTGCGGAAATAGACGCCGATACCAGGCCGCAAGGCGGTCGCCCAGGGGGTTTCGCAGATACCCGTCGTACAGGAAGTAGGCGAACCGATCGAACCGCGGAATCGGCTCCTTGACGTACATCTGCGGCGCCCTGACGACCGGCGGGAAGTAGCAGTCCACCGGCTGGAATCCAATCGATCGCATGCGCGGCGTCACGATGTCGCGATGCACCACGTGCATCGGATGCTCGGGATCCTCACCAAACGGTGCGTGCACGACCAACAGACCATGGTCGCGAAGCGAGCCGTGCACGTCGCGGATGACGCTCAGCGGCCGGGGAATGTGCTCGAGCACGTCAAGGCAAAGCGCGACATCGTAACCAGCACGAGGCAGAGTGTCGGTTTTCAGATCGATCGTGCGCACCGTAAAGCCGCGGCGCCGGCACCGAAACGCCGAGAACGCGAGAAGCACGTCGGAAATGTCTGCGAGCGTGACGTCGAAGCCGGCGTGCGCGAACACGAGCGCGTCGCTGCCGATTCCCGATCCGTAGTCGAGATACGCACGTCCCGGCCGTCTGACGGCGTAATCGCGGACGATGATCGTTCGATAGTGGATTTGATCCGAAGCGTGCCATTCGATCAGCTCGAACAGCTCCGTGTCCGACTGGTTGTAGAACTGAGTCAGCGACCGCGCATCGGCCGGAGCGCTGTTCATCCATTCCTGCCGGAACCGCTCGCCGGCGCCGTGCAGCCGCTGGCGGGCGTCGGACCGCGGGATGCCAAGAAATTCGGCGGCTTCGCGGACGAGCTCCTCGCGGATGTCGCCGCTCTCCGGCGCCATCACGTGTGTCCAATCGGCCGCAAGCCGCAACTGTTCCATTGACTGTGCTCGCGCGTCAGCGTGCGATCGCGACCGGCTCGGCGCGAACGCCGGACGGCGCGCCGCTCAGATAGAGGTTGGCGACGCCGTCGTACGACACCTGTTCGACGACGTGGAACTGCTGGATGCCGCGCGCAACCGCCAGAAACCTGTGTCGATCCGGGTCGACCACGTTCACCTCGATTGCGTACAGCCCGCGTGTGAGGTGGGCATCGAACGCGAAGGTGAAACGTTTCGTCTCGCCGCGCGCGGCGCGGATCGGTGGAATTCCCACACGGTCCGAGCTCGCGCCGTACACGTAGAGGTCTCGCGTCTGGTCGCGGACGACGATGCCAATCTTGGCGCGCTCGACGGCAACGTGAAAATCGAGCGCGACATCGAGCTTCAGCCGCTCTCCCGACTCGACATCGAAGACCTCGCCGCTGTGGCGCGAGGCACGAAGCGTCGCCGCCACAGTGACGTCGTCGTACGTCTCGGCGCCCGCCTGCCGGCAGTAAGCCGCTATCACCTCGGTCGGCGATCCGATCGTGGTGGCGACGCCGCTCTCGAGCAGCAGCACCTGGCTGCAGAGCTGCGCGACGGCCGGCAGGTGATGCGACACGAACACAATGGCGACGCCTTCGGAACGGAATCGACGCATGCGCTCCTGGCATTTTTCCTGGAACGCCCTGTCGCCGACAGCGAGCACCTCGTCGATGATCAACACGTCGGGGTCGAGGTGCGCCGCGATTGAGAAGCCAAGCCGCGCGTTCATCCCGCTCGAGTAGCGCTTGACTGGCGTGTCCATGAACCGCTCGAGCTCGGCAAACGCAACGATCTCGTCGAAGCGGGACGCGATCTCCCGCCGGCGCATGCCCATAATCGCGCCCTGCAGAAACACGTTTTCGCGGCCGGTGAGATCGGGATGGAAGCCGGCCGCAATCTCGATCAGCGCGCCGGTTCGTCCTTCGACTTTTCGCGCCCCGCGCGTCGGCCGCAAAATCCGCGTCAGCAGCTTGAGGATGGTCGACTTGCCGGCGCCATTGCGGCCGATGATGCCGAGGGCCTCCCCTTCGCGCACTTCGAAGCTGACATCCCGGACGGCCCAAAAGGCCTGTGACGATTCGGTGGCGGTGCGGCCGGTGAGCCGCTTGACGAGCGCGGGCACGAAGTCCCGAAGGCTGTCGTGCCGTTCCCCGCGTGTGAACTGCTTCCAGACGTGATCGAAGACGACCCGGGGTCCGTTCATCAGATGCTCTCGGCGAAGCGGAACTCGGATCGATGAAAGAGCAGCCACGCCGCCGGCAGGACGAGAAGGCTGAAGACGGCGACGGCGGCAAACGCCACGGGCTCCGGTGGCGCTCCATAGAGGATCACGCGGCGGTATGCTTCGACGATCGTCGTCATCGGGTTGGCGCGAATCAACTGACCGAGCGTGCCGTGCACTGCGTCAACGGGATAGACGACCGCGCTCGCAAACATCCAGAAGGTCAGAATCACTTCGAACAGATACTTCACGTCGCGGTAGAAGAGATTCGCCATCGCCAGCACGAGGGCCAGCGAGGCGGTGAACGCCACGTGCACGGCGAGCACGGCCGGCAGCAGCAGAAGCGTCGCGGATGCACCAACGTGGTAGTGCGCCATCAGGCCGGCAAGCACCGCGGCAGCGACGGCAAAGTCGACGAGCGACACGGCAACGGCCGCCAGCGGAAAGATCTCCCGCGGGAAGTACACCTTGGTGACGAGGTTGGTATTGCCGGTGAGCGACGTGGTCGCGAACCGCAGCGAGGAAGCGGTGAAATTCCAGACGAGCAGTCCGCAATAGGCGAACAGCGGGTACGGCACCTCGGTGTGAACCGGCGCGACACGCATGAACACGAGCGAGAAGACCAGCGTGTTGAGGATCGGCGTGAAGATCGCCCACCCGAAGCCCATGATGGTCTGTTTGTATCGGAGCCGGAGATCGCGAGCCGTCATTTGCACGAGGAGCTCACGAAACTCGATCTGCTCGCGAACGATTTCGTGAAGATCTTCCCGGAGTCTCCGCATGCGGCCGCTCAGCTCGTCCTCACTCAGACGAGCTGCAAAGTGCAAGCCACGGGCCCGCGGTATTGGAGTTGCTTAGCCCATGCGAATGAATCGATCTACTGCCAGTGCGGCGATCGTCGCGTCCGCACTGGCCATCTCTGCAGACGCGCAGTTTCCGATCGTTGCTGTGCCGGCCGGCGGCGATCTGCAGGCGGCGCTGAACGCGGCGCGTCCCGGCGAGACGTTGGCGCTCGAGCCTGGCGCGACGTACGTGGGCAATTTCGTTCTCCCGGCGCGAACCGGTAACGATACGAAGCCCATCACTATCCGAACCGGAGGCCCGGAAGCCGTACCCGAAGGGCAGCGGATCACGCCGCAAACCGCGAGCCGCCTTGCCAAACTTCGGTCCCCGGACAATGTGCCGTCGCTTCGGACAGCTGCCGGCGCGCGGTACTGGCGGGTCGAGCTGCTGGAGTTTCTGCCGAATCGGATCGGCAACCGCGAAATCATCGGCCTTGGAGATCCCGGGCAGCGATCGCGTGAGGAAATGTCTTCCGATCTCGTCTTCGATCGCGTCTACGTCCACGGCGACCCCGTCACCGGTCAAAAGCGCGGCATCGCGTTGAACTCGGCCAGAACGACGATCAGCAATTCGTATATGGCGGATCTCAAGTGGATCGGCGAGGATTCGCAGGCCATCGCCGGGTGGAACGGCGCGGGCGATTACCTCATCGAGAACAACTTTCTCGAGGCTGCCGGCGAGAACCTCATCTTCGGCGGGAGCGATCCGTCGATCATCGGGCTGACGCCGGAACGTATCGTGATTCGAGGCAACACATTGAGCAAGCCGTTGAGCTGGCGCGAGTCCGGTTCTCCATGGCAGGTCAAGAATATTTTCGAGCTCAAGAACGCTCGAGACGTCATCGTGGAACGAAACCTCTTCGAGCGTAACTGGCAGGCCGGGCAGTCGGGTTACGCCATTCTCTTTACCGTCCGGAATCAAGACGGTGGTTGTCCCTGGTGCCAGGTCGAACAGGTCCAGTTCCGGCAGAATATCGTCCGCGACGTGGCGGCGGGGTTCCAGATCCTCGGGATCGACAACAACCATCCGAGCCGGCAGACAAACGCGATCGTGATCCGCGACAACGTGTTCGACGGCATCGACTCCCGCTTATGGGGCGGGGATGGTTCATGGTTTCAGCTGACCGATGCCCCGAGAGACGTTACCGTCGATCACAACACCGTGATTCAAGGGACGTCGAACGGCGTCATCAAGGTGGACGGTCGGGTCGACGGATTCGTGTTTACAAACAACGTCGCCAGTCACGGCAGCTACGGCATCATTGCGAGCGATCGCGGCGTTGGCAACGACAGCATCCGGTCGGCGTTTCCCGGCGGGTCGGTGACCGCGAATGTGCTCGCCGGCGGCGAGCCGAGGCTGTACCCGCCCGGCAATTTCTTTCCGAGCGTGCAGGAGTTCCGCCGCGAGTTCATGGATTTCGATGGCCACGACTTCCGCCTCCGGCCGGCGAGTCCGTGGCTGAGAGCCGGGACCGACGGCCGCGATCTGGGAGCGGATCTGTCGCGGATGCCGCGGCTGCCATTGATCGATCGCCGGCCCCGGCCCACTCCATCACTGGACAGTCTCAAGAAGTAGGGCTAGTCGGGCTTCGTAACGGGCTTTTGCAGCTCTATGACCCGCGTCGAAGCATATCGCCTCAGAAAAGGTGCCCGCTTGAGGATCGCGTTGTCCAACCGGTACGCCAGCGGCAGCCACTTCGCCAGAAACGGAACGATCGCGACCACGTTGACAAACGGCAAACTGAACGCTCGCCCGTGGCACGCGCGCAAGCCACGCGCGAACATGCGTAGCTCCGCTTCCGTGAGAGGGCGCTCGAACGGCGACACGTCGGGCGTACGGTAGGGGATCAGGCCGCGAATGAATCTCAGCGCGCGCGATTCCCGTACCGGTTCCTGGAAGATTGCGCGCCCACCCGGCTTGAGGATTCGATTGACCTCGCGCGCGGCGAGCTTGAGGTCGAGATGATGAAGAATCGCAATGCCGACGACCACGTCCACTGACTCATCCGGCAGCGCCAGGTCGTGTGCTGAGCTGGCGACGAAAATGGCCGGTCCCGCCACGCCGTTCAGTGCGAACCGTCTCCGCGCGAGGCACAGCAGCGATTCCGACACGTCGATCCCCACGAGGTTCGGACGGCGGAACGCCAGAAGAATACTGTTTTCGCCGTTCCCGCATCCCAGATCGAGCACCACCTTGCCTGAAACATCGCCGAGCAGATGAAAGACATACTCGGTCGGAAATGGCGTGTCCGCCGGCGGATTCATGTAGCGTCGAAGGTTGGCCTCGGACAGCCGCAGGCTCTCGATCCGCGTGTGCGCGGCCTCCGATCGGCTCCGGGCAACCTCGGCCTGTTCCCAGTTCTGGAGGGTCTCTGCCTCAGCCATTGCAGACCTGCCTCCGCCAAGGCTTCGGCGCGGTTGCGTCAAAGCTCGCTGGGTATCCAGCGCAAAGGGCGGACCCGTCCCGGACTGCAACGATCGGGCCGAACGCGTCGTGCTTTTTCGAACCGGACTAAGGCAGCGCCGCTATCAGCGCGCCGATGTCGACGCCAACGTCCTTTCCGTCGGTGCCGGCAAGCCGATAGATGCTCGATGCCGCGAGCTTGAAGTTGCCTCCCGCCAAATCGGAGAAGCCTACATCGGCCATGCTCGCAGGGTAGAAGTTTCCAGTTGGGTATCGTGACGCCGGCGCGCCAGCGAAAATCCCATTGAGGATGGTCGAGTTGGAGAAGTAGTAGGCGATCGTGCCGTTCCCCGGCGACGTGTTAGCGCCCATGATGCCCCACAAGTTGTCGGGCATGATGTTGTTCGTCAGCGTGAACCGGATCGCCGGATTCGTATCTCCATACACCGCGGAAGTTCCGTCCTGAATGATCGTGTTGTGGTCGACGGTGATGTCGACGCCGCCGTTGATCAGCAGGAAGCGTCCGCTCCCGCCCCAGTTCGCCGCGCTGACGTCATAGAACAGGTTGTTGCGGATCACGACATTGGTCGTTTCCTGGCTCGGATAGTTGGTGTCGTGGCCGAGCAGGCTGATTCCCGACGCGGTGTGCCTGATGATGTTGTTGGTGAAGATCACGTCGCGGACCACAACCCAGGGCGCCGACCCGTACTGATTGCGTGGCGTGAAGAGCACGGCGTAGCCAACCTGCGCCGCGAGCCAGTTGTATTCCATCAGGTTGCCGTCGACGAGCACGCGCTGCGCATTCTTGAGCTCGAACAGGTTCTTGACGTTCCAGTTCTGTCCGCGCCACGACAGCTGTTTGGACAGGTGATTCCGCGTGAACGTGATGTCCGAAGCGATGAGCCCTTGAATCTTCGGGTCGTCGCCGCCGAAGATCACGTTCTCGCTGGCTGCCTCGAGATAGTTGTTCGTGATCACGTAGGGCCCTGGACCATTCCAGTTCGCAATCGCCTGCGAATCCTGGCTGGGCGCCTTGATCTCCGAAATGTACGAATCCCGGATCGTCGTAGACGCGCTGTTCAAAGCGATCCCGCGCTTCTGTCCGTAAACAGGATCGCCGTGGATATACACGCGATCGACGACGAGGTCGTGCGGGACGAGCGCCAGCGAGTTCTGTGCGGCCGATCCGTCACCCAACTGGAGGATGTCGCCGTACCCCTGCGGGTTGGGCAGCATTTCGAGAAACTGCAGGACGTAATGATGCGCGCTGGGCGCCGTGCGCAGCGCCGCCTGGGAGTTCGGCGATTTGAGCTTTGGCAGCAACGACGTATATGCCGGAGTGATCCGCGCGTTCGGTGGCGGCAGTGCGGAGTCTGGCGCGGCCGAGCGGATCGTGATCATCGTGCTTCCCGGCTTGACCGGCAGCACGAAATTGCCGACGAAGGTTGCGCCCGGCTCGAGCAGAATCGTATCGCCCGGGTGCGCGGCATCGAGCGCCGCCTGCAGGTCGCCGCCGGCAGGCACGTTCAGCGTACTGGTCGGTTGAACGGCGGTTGCGGTGATGGCGGCGACGTTGAAGCCGCCGGCATCGAATATCAGCTTCATGAGCTGCGGCCCGGCGGCGAGCGTGGCAGTGAAAGAAACCTCCGTCCAGTTCTGCCAACCTCCCGTGTTGGGCACCTGCACGATCGGCCCATCAACGGCGCCGAATCGGACGTGGAGACGACCCGTCGTCCACGCGGAAGCGACCTGGATCTTCACGAGGTAGGTTCCAGCGGTCGCCGCGTTGACGCAGTACGACAGCCATTCGCCGTCCGCGATCCAACCGACATTCACGCCGCCGAGGCTGCTGTTTTCGATGTCCACGGCGGTGGCGCGATAGGCGCCGCCAGTGTTTTCCGGCGTGAGGTCATGGAACGCGATGCCTTCGCCGCCGTTGTCGAAGTTGGCTGCGGAAAATGTCGACGGAATCGGTTGGAACGTGCCGCTATAGGGTGTCGGTGTGGATCCGGGTGTCGCCGTCGATAGGCGAATCCACGTGAAGTTCCCCACGCCAGCCGGGCCCGCGGCGTCGAACACGAGCTTCATTCCTTGCGTTCCTGCCGCAAGCGCGACCGTCTTCGAGACCGTCGTCCACGACTGCCAGCTGCCGGTGTTGGGAACCGTCAGTCCACCGGTGACGTTCGTGCCGTTGAATTCGACGTGAAACGTGCCGCCCGGTCCCGGAGAGGCGACCCGCGCCTCGAGCACGTAAGAGCCCGCCGCCGCCACGTTCACGCTATACATCAGCCACTCGCCCGGGTAGACCCACCCGACGTTGTACGCGCCATCGGTTGCCGTCTGGATATCGACGTCGGTCTGCCGGTACGCCGAGCCGGAATTACCGGCGGACGTATCGTGATACGCCAGGCCCTCGCCGCCGTTGTCGAAGTCCTCCACCTGGATCGTGCCCGGCAGCGTGCTCGCGACACCGGTCAGCGGCGTGGAGCCGGGGAGCGCCGGCTGCGCGACGATCGTCGCATCGTTCACGATCGGGCCCGGGCCGTCGCTCGCGAAGGCCGCGGCGCTCAGCACGATTTGATCGAGCTGTACGCCGTCCTCGCGCGTCTGGACCCGGATGGTGTGAGCGCCGTCCGCGGCGAATGTCAGCGTGGCGGTCTGCGTCAGCCAATAAGCGCTGTTCAACCACCCCCAGCCAGACAGCGCGCAGCCATTGCAGCTCTGAAGGTTGACGAGGAGCCCGCTGGTCGTTCCGATGCGATAGAGCGGCGCGTTGAACGCGTCGAGCGCGTCCGAGAGCTGGACGAACACCGAATCGTTGTATTTGGAATTGGCGCCTGCGCGGAGGCGGAGCCACACGCGATACGTGGTGCCGGCCGGCGCGTTGAACGTCCATTCCGCGAAGTTCGCCGGCGCAGCAAAGGGTGTTGTGGTGTTCGCCCAACCAGCGTCAGGAGTCGTCAGGATCTGACCGCCGGCAGCAGTCGCGTCGGCGGCGCGAGTCCAATGGCCCGCCAGTGTCGTCGCATCGGACGCATAGAGAACAATTTCACCAGTCGCTGCTTGTGCCGCGAGAGACTGGAACAACACACAGATACACGTCGCCCCAAGGCCCGCTAGGGCTTTTCTCACCATCGCTCGTCGTTCTCCCTTTTCTGAGTCCGGAGGTTAAAAGCTCGCGGCGGCGAACTCTTTCGTGGCGGCGGTAGGGCAAGTCGGATGCCACAAGTTCGAGCGTGGCGACCGGCCGCGATCGCGGGTTTTTCCGAAACAAGCCGCGGCAAGCGACCGTTCAGGCGTAACGGCTGAGTTGCTAGGCGTTATTTCTGGGCTACAACGGTTTTGTTAATCACCGTTCAAAAACGGCCCGTGGCTTATCAAACCAATTCTTGCCCTCGTCGGCCGCACTCACGTCTTTTCTACTCGGCCCGATAAACACGCTTATATCACTCACTCTCTTGGTCGTGCTTCGCCCTGGAGGTCTGATGTTGAGACGCTCGCGATCTGTCTGCCGCTTTGCCGCCCTCACCTTCGTCCTGGTTTTCGGAGCCGCGTGGGCCGCGAATGCGGACGACATCGTCCTGTATTCGTCGGACGTGACGACGATCCAGGGAAACTGGGCAAAAGTTTCGGCGTCAGGCGCGGCGAGCGGCGAGCAGATGGCCAGCGCCGATAACGGCTGGTCCTCCACCAACGAGCCGGTGGCGGGTCCAGCGAATTATTTCGAAGCCTCCTTCAGCGCGCCGTCGGATACGACGTACCACGTCTGGCTCCGCGTCCGCGCCTCGGCGAACTCGAAATGGAACGACTCGGTCTGGGTGCAGTTCAATGACTCTCTGACAACGGGAGGCTCGGCGTCGTATCGCATCGGCACGACGAGCGGGCTGCTCGTGAATCTCGAGCCGTGCAAGGACTGCGGCGTCAACGGCTGGGGCTGGCAGGACAAAGGCTACTGGATTTCGCAGTCTGGGCTGGTCCGCTTTGCTTCGTCCGGCTCCCACACGGTACGCGTGCAGACGCGCGAGGACGGCGCGCAGGTCGACCAGATCGTCCTCAGCTCCGGGACCTACTTGTCGAGCGCGCCCGGTCAGGGCAGCGGCGATTCCACGATCGTTCCGAAGCCGTCTACGCCGGCAGCGCCGCCGCCGCCACCACCGCCAGCCGGCGCCGGTCCGTACCTCGGCGCCGCGGTGTCGTTGCCCGGCGTCGTGCAGGCTGAGAACTTCGACAACGGCTCCGACGGCGTCGCGTGGCACGACACAACGCCCGGCAACTCCGGCAACGTCTACCGGTCCTCGAACATCGATATCGAGCCGTCCGCCGGCGGCGGGTTCGACCTCGGGTGGAACGATGCGGGCGATTGGATGAATTACTCGGTCAACGTTGCGGCGGCCGGCACCTACACGGTGGCGTTCCGCACGGCGTCGCCGAGCGGCGGCGGATCGCTGCAGGTGGGATTCAACGGGCCGAGCGCGGTCTGGAAACCGGTACCGATTCCCGTAACCGGCGGCTGGCAGAACTGGACGACCGTCAGTACGGAGGTCACACTTGGCGCGGGCGCACAGCTGATGACGCTGCTCGTCAACAACGAAGGGTTCAATCTTGACTCGATCACGGTCACTGCTCAAAGTTCCGGAGGATCGGCGCCGGGCGTTCCCGGTCCGCCGAGTGTGCAGGATGGCACCTCCGGCGTCACGGTGACCCCGTCGCTCAGCTGGCAGGCGAGCGGCGCAACTTCGTACGACCTGCGCTTGAGCACTGGAAACCCGCCGTCGGTATACGTGTCGAATATTTCGACCGCGTATTACGCGGCATCGCAGCTGAACGAGGGCACTCGGTACTACTGGCAGGTCGTGGCGAAAAACGCCTATGGCTCCACGACCGGACCGGTCTGGTCGTTCACGACTGCGAGTTCGGGTGGCGGCGGCTCATCTACCACGTTCCGGCTGATGCAGTGGAACGTGCAGAGCGGCAAGGACATCAACGGTCACTACGATCCCTACGCGCAGGTCCAGTCGATGGTCGCGCAGGGAGCAGACATCATTTGCCTCAACGAGGTCGAGACGTGGATGGCCGACGAACCGACGCTGTTCAGGAACTATCTGCAGCAGCTCACGGGGGAGACGTGGTATTCGATCTATGCGCCCAACACGCCGAATGCCGGTACGATCGGCGACCTGCTGCTCAGCCGCTTCCCGATCGCGCAACAGAACACCACAATCCTGCAGGCGAACCCTGGTAATCCGAGTGACTATCTCGGCAATCGCGCGGCGTTGCGAGCGCTGATCTACATCAACAACGTTCCCGTCAACATCATCGGTACGCACCTCGAGTACTCGAACACCAGTTATCGCACCACGCAACTGGGCCTGCTCTTGCCGTGGGCAGCGAGCTTCGGCGGTCCGCGTCTGATGGCCGGGGATTTCAATTCCTGGTGGGGCGAATACTGGATCACGACCACGATGCAGACGTACTCGGATTCGTGGCAAGACGTGACGGGCAGCAATCAGAACGGATACACGATCGGCAACGTCCGCTTCGACTACATCTTCCGTGCGTTCGATCAGAACTCGCGTGTGACGCCAACCAGTGTCTGGGTCGTCAACAATACGTTGTCGGACCACCGAGCCGTAGTTGCCGAGTTCCGTGTGCAGTGAGTGTTGGCTGGAAGGTGTCGTCAAATCGCTGGATAGGGTCAGCTGCGATTTCAAGCTCCTGCCGAGGGATCGCGTGCTACGCCGCCGTCTGCCTCATCAAGGCGGCGTAGTTGGCGATCATCTGCGACGAGGAATAGCGGCCGCTGACGCGGCGGCGGGCTTCGTCGCCGAGGCGCCGGCGGAGTTTCGGATCGCCGGCGAGGCGCGCGATCGCGGCGAGGAGCGCGCCGGCGTCGCCCGGGCTGACGAGCAGACCGGAGATGCCGTCCTCGATGACAGAGGGCACCTCGCCGACGCCGACGGAGACCACCGGCGTCGCCATCGCCATCGCCTGCAGGACAACGTTCGGATTGCCTTCCTTGAGCGAGCAGAGCGCGAACGCGTCCATGGCCGCGACGAACGGCCGCACGTCCTTTGTCATGCCGGTGAAGACGACGTGGTCGGCGAGGCCGAGGGACCGGGCCAGCCCTTTCATCTCGTCGAGCTGCGGGCCGCCGCCCACGCAGAGCAGGCGCGCGTGCGGATATGTCGCGGACAGCGACTGCATCGTGTTCAGCAGGAGCGGATAGTTCTTGACCGGCCGGATGTTACCGACCGTGCCGAGGACGAAGTGCCCGTCGCTGAATCCCAGGCGCTGGCGTTCGAGCGCCCGCGCGTCCGGCATCGGGTGAAAGTGGTCGCAATCCACGCCGTTGGGAATGACGGACACTGCCGCCGACAGCCGCCGCGCGCCGATGACGTGCTCTTTCACCGCGTACCCGTTGCAGAGCACCTGGTCGGCGCAGCGCAGGACGTTCCAGATGATCGGCCGGTGATGCGACGGCACTCCGTCCCACAGGCTGATCAGGTGATGCACGAGCTTGACGCGCGAGCCGTAGCGCACCTTCGCGGCCGCGCACACGAGCAGCGTCTTCAGATCGAATGAGTTGATGACGCGGATATCGTGAGCGGCGATGTAGTCGAACACCTTCTGCACCCCCGCCCATTGCACGTACGGCCGCGACATCGGGACGTGGAGGATGCGCGCGCGCGTCTTCTGAAATTCGGGAAGGAGGGTGAGGTCGTCGCCGATGACGCAGACGTGAACGTCTATCGTCCCGGGGAACTGCCGCGCGAAATCGAGCAGCCGGAGCTCCGGCCCCGCCGGGGCGAGGCCGTAAATCACGAATAGCGCGCTTACGCCCATCGCGCCATCGCCGCACGCATCTGCGGCCGCCGCCAGAGGTCGTACCACGCCTGGAGCTCGCGGACGCGCTCGGCCTCGGAGCCGAGTCCGTTCGCCGGCATCGAGGGCAAATCAACGAACGGTCCCGGCATGCCTTCCGAGAAATAAATCGACGCGAGCGGTCCCGCGCCGCTGCTCTCATGGGCCCGCGCGATCTGCGCGCGTGCGCCGGTGCGGCGGTTGATGTCGGCGACGCGCCTCGTAATCGACGAGGGCGTCCTCACCAAGACTCTCAGCGCGAGGTCGAACGTCGCGGGCGATCGCACGAGCGACTTGAGCGGGAGACCCTTCGCCCACGCCACCGCGTCACCCAACGGTGATCCTGCGACCAGCTGGCGCCGCTTCGCGATCGAATCGGCCTCGGACATGTCGGCCACCGCGGGCAACCCGAGACCGCTCGTGTGCCAGTCAAAAACATCGCGCCAGGTGTCTGCCGGTTCGGCAACGCCGTTGATCTCGTGACGCGGACCGTCGTGCATCAACCCGAGCATCGCTGCGCCAAGGGCGTCGGCATGCACGGCGTTCGACGGGAGGCGGCCGCCGAACGGCAGGCGGAATGCCGGATGACGCGCGAGCTCGACGATCTCGCGCGATCGCGCGATGCCGGCGCCATAGACGTGTCCGAGTCGGAGGATCGTGCAGGTGACGCCTCGCTGCCGTGTCCGCCTGACGGCATGGCGTTCGACATCGAGCTTCGAGCGCCCGTACTCGCTCGTCGGTCGTGGATGCGCGCGCGCGCGATCGGCATCGTCGTACTCGACGATGACCTCGCCGTACACCGCGACGGTGCTGAAGTGCACCAGCCATTTGAGCGCTTTCGCTCTCAGCAGGCCGTCCAGCAGCTGTCGATTGCGCGTGTACGCCTGGCGCGGAATGCCGCCCGACGCTTCGATTGCGCAGTTGATGATGACGTCGCAGTCGTCGAGGACGTGCTGCCGGTCGTCATCGGGCGTGAGCGAGCCCACGCGGATCTCACAGCCGGGCACCGCCGCGTCGCAGAGCGCCGCGCCCAGCGGGTTCCGCACGGCGGCGATCGCCGTCAGGCCGCCGGCGCGCAGGTGCTTGAGCAGCCGCAGGCCCACCTGGCCCGTCGCACCGGTTACGCCAATTTTCGTTGGTCTCGCCACTCTGTCTGCTCCATGCGGCGGGCCTTGTCGATCAGCGCCGTGGTGCCGGCCACCGTCGCGGCGTCGACCACAGACGGCTCGCCGGTCCGGCACTGATGAAGGAAATCCTGCCATTCCAGGTAAAACCCCTGAATCGGCGAGGCGGCGCCCTCGGGCATCACGAGCTCGGTGAGCAAATCGCCATCCTTCGTGACGAGCGTCAGCGTTTCTTCGAACGCGAGCCCGACGCGAAGCACCGACGACGGAAACTCGATGAAGACGCCGTTGCAGAGATCGTCGAGCAGGCTGACGTCGAAGCTGCACCTCACCGGCCCGGCAGTGGTCGCGACATCGGCGACCAACGAAGAGGCGAGCTCCAGGCCGAGATGCACACGCTGCGTGCAGTGGCGCACGCTCGCAGATGCCGCGCCGGTCGCACCGAGAAGGTAGAGTACCTGATCGATCAAGTGCGATCCACACTCGGCGAGCACGCCGCCGCCCGCGGTGCGGTCGTTCATGTGCCAGCCGGCACCCGAGCGTCCCGTGCCTCGCATGTGGAAGCCGTCGGCCGCGAGCACGCGCTGGATCGGTCCCAGAAAGCCGCGCTCGATGATCGCGCGCGCCGACGCGGTCGGCTTTGCGTAGCGCCGCACCTGCCCGACGCCGATCTGCAGATTGGCTGCGCGCGCCTGCCCGACATATGCCTCGTGGTCGGCGAGTGTCAACGCGAACGGTTTTTCACAGAACGCATGCCAGCCGCGCGAGAGCACCGCCGGTACAACAGCACTGCGCGATCCGACGGGCGTCGCCACGAGAACGACGTCTACATCGGGGCACTGGCTGATGTCGCTGAAGGTTTTCGCGATGCCGTACGATTTCGCGACGGCTTTCGCCGCCCCCAGCGAGCGATCGCAAATCCAGTCGACCGTTACCTCGGGCATGTTGACGAGCACCGGCAGATGCGCGCCCGAGGTCACGACACCCGCACCGACGATCCCGATCGACGTCGGAGCTGAACCGTTATTCATGCCGGCGATCGAAGCAACCCGAATGCCACGCGTGGTGTGATGCTTCGACACGGCTTCGTGCCACTCCCGCTCGTGGATGGGCCGGCTCGGAAGCGGATTACCGCTGACTGTGCTCCAGTGACTTTGGGAAAGTACGGTTTCGCGATGCTTCCGATTGCTCCTGCGGATTGCCGGCCCAGTAGCCCGCGACAGGGCGAGCCCGCTCGCTTTGAGCGTGCCACGAAGCTGACGATGAAAGAAACTTCTCGGGCTCGACGTCCAGCGACAGCGTGCAGTTCACGGCAGCGCGGCAAATCAGAGCGTCGATGTCGACGCCAACATCCTTTCCGTCGGTGGCTCGGATAGTTGTTGTCGTGGCCGACCAGGCTGATTCCCGAAGCGGTATGCCTGATGAGGTTGTTGGTAAAGACCACGTCAGTGTCAGAAGTTGCTGAGCTGATTGCCAAAATGGTCGACTAGTCCCGTATTGATTTCAGTCAAAATAGGTCATTTCATCGGGACCGAGTGCAAGAGTAGTACAGCTCAGTTGGAAAAATGAACTCACCTGTTCCGATCGTGCACGCCAAAACGTCCGAAATTCACCCAAATCCGGCGCTGACTCAACCAGTCGCGTAATTCTTACCATACTGATGAGTTCGATGGATGAGCGTCGGGCGAATATCTTGGGTCATCAATTCCGCTAAGTCTCACTAAGACAATTACTAACGATCTTCGGACCCGATCTTGCCGATGCCGCGGGCAGCTCAGGTCTTTTCACTCGGCCCGAGTCTCACGCTCAACCCACTACCAACTCTTCGTTCGCCCCTTCGATGGAGGTCCGATGTCGAGTCGATGGAGATCTGTGTGCTCATTTGTTGCCCTGACCTTTCTGCTGATGGTGGCGCACGATTGGTCGGTCCATGCCGGTGGCGACGACATCGTGTTGTACGCCTCGGATGTTGGAACTATCCAGGGGAATTGGGCGAGGGTCTCCGCGTCAGGAGTCGCAGGCGGGCAGCAGATGACCAGTACGGACAACGGCTGGGCGTCGCTGAACGAGCCGCAGGCCAGTCCATCGAACTACTTCGAAGCCTCGTTCAACGCGCCAGCGGCTACGACGTACCACGTTTGGGTCCGATTGCGTGCGACGGCGAATTCGAAATGGAACGACGCGGTCTGGGTTCAGTTCAACGACTCGACCACCACTGACGGAACGGCGGCGTATCGCATCGGGACGACGAGTGGACTGCTGGAGAATCTCGAGCCGTGCAGCGGCTGCGGTGTGAACGGATGGGGCTGGCAGGACAAAGGCTACTGGCTCTCGCAATCGGGCCTCATCCGCTTCGCCTCGACGGGCGCGCATACGGTGCGCGTCCAGATCCGCGAGGACGGCGTTCAGCTCGATCAGATCGTCCTCAGCCCGTCGACGTACCTGTCGTCCGCCCCGGGTCAGGGGAGTGGCGATTCGACGATCGTTCCGAAGCCGGCGCCTTCAGCGCCCGCACCGCCACCGCCGGCGCCCGCACCGCCCCCGCCACCTCCATCGGGCAGTGGCGCGTTTCTCGGCTCTGCCGTCTCGCTGCCTGGTGTCATTCAGGCTGAGAACTTCGACAACGGTCCCGACGGCGTGTCGTCGCACGACACGACTCCCGGCAATTCGGGCGGCGTCTATCGATCCTCGAACATCGACATCGAGCCGTCAGCAGGCGGCGGCTATGACGTTGGATGGATCGCGAACGGCGAGTGGATGAATTACGCGGTGTACGTGGCGACTGCAGGCAACTACACGGTGCAATTCCGCGTCGCATCGCCGAGCGGCGGCGGATCGCTTCAGGTGGGATTCAATGGACCCAGTGCTGTCTGGAAGCCGGTGCCGATTCCGGTCACCGGCGCCTGGCAGAACTGGACGACCGTCAGCACCAACGTCACGCTTGGCGCGGGCGCGCAGTTGATGACGTTGTTCGTCAACAGCGAAGGGTTCAATCTCGATTCGATTACGGTCAGTCAGGGTTCGGGTGGCGGCTCGGCACCGGGCGTTCCCGGTTCCCCGGGCCCGGGCGACGGCTCGGCAGGTGTTACGGTAACGCCGTCGCTGAGCTGGCAGGCGTCGGGCGCGACGTCGTTCGACTTGCGCTTGAGCGCGAGCAATCCCCCTTCGCTTTACGCGTCGAATCTGACCACCGCATGGTCGGGGATCTCGCAACTGAGCGCAGGGACGACGTACTACTGGCAGGTTGTCGCGAAAAACGCGAGCGGGTCGACGACCGGCCCCGTGTGGTCGTTTACGACGGCCAGCTCGGCGCCGCCTCCACCACCACCGCCGACCACGGCGACGACATTCCGGTTGATGCAGTGGAACGTGCAGAGCGGCAAGGACATCAACGGCAGCTACAATCCGTACGCGCAAGTCCAATCCATGGTCGCGCAGGGAGCGGACATCATCTGCCTGAACGAAGTCGAAACGTGGATGGCGGACGAACCGACGGTGTTCAAGAACTACCTGCAACAGCTGACCGGCCAGACTTGGTATTCGATTTATGCGCCGAACACGCCGAATGCCGGGACGATCGGCGATCTGCTGCTCAGTCGCTTCCCGATTGCACAGCAGAACGTCACGATCCTGAAGGCCAACCCGGGCGATCCGAACGACTATCTCGGCAATCGCGCAGCGCTGCGCGCATTGATCTACATCAACAACGTGCCGGTCAACATCATCGGCACGCACCTCGAGTACTCGAACACCAGCTACCGCACGACACAGCTCGGTCTGCTACTGCCGTGGGCCGCAAGCTTCGGCGGCCCGCGTTTGATGGCTGGGGATTTCAATTCTTGGTGGGGTGAATACTGGATCACTACAACGATGCAGACGTATTCCGATTCGTGGCAGGACTTCACCGGGAGCAACCAGAACGGCTACACCATCGGGAACGTCCGCTTCGATTACGTCTTCAGGGCGTCCGATCAGGCCTATCGGGTGACGCCGACCAACGTATGGGTCGTCAACAACACGTTGTCGGATCACCGGGCGGTGGTTGCAGAGTTCAGAGTGCAGTAACTCGAGGCTCAGGTAGGTCGGGTAGGCCTACCTGGCCCGTTGGTCCGGTAACTTTTGGAAAGTACGGCTTCGGGATGCTGCCGATCGCCCCTACAGGCTGTTTGCCGGACCGCGGCCTTCCACTGAACTGGCGGTGGAAATAGAACGACGTCGTCGACACGAAGTCCGAGATTGGCGCCATGCCCGCCATGTCGACTTCGATCAGATCGGCGTCGCGCAGATTCGCCGAGGCCTCGAAGAACCAGTCTGAGTTGTCGAGAATAATCAGCCCTCCTTCTTTCAGATGGCGCGGTGCGATCTCGCTGCACCGCACGCGCGAATGCCCGTCGATGACGATGACATCGTACGGGCCGTGACGTTCCGGCGCGTGAATGTATTCCTCGGGTTCGAGCTCCAGCGATAGCGTGCAGTTCTCAGGCAGTTGCGCCTTGACGAACTCGTAGAACGCCGAATCGTGCTCAACGCTGTCCACGTGCCTTGCGAGGTGGCTCCAGAAGATCGTCGAGCCGCCGCAGCCGTACTCGAAGACGGTTTTATCCGAGAAGTCGAGTTGCTTGATGTACTCGAGCGCCGGATAGGTAATCCATGGAATCGCCTCGCCGCGAGCATCGATGCTCCGCAGCGTCGCTGCCGATCGCAGGTGGCCGTATTTCACACTCAGTATTCGGTACAGGCGAAAGGTTCGAAGCCAGCAGCCGGGCATCGCTCGGGACGTCAGCACCGACTCGACCACTGGTTTGCCGAAACGTTTGATCGATGATTTGAACGGCGTCACCCGCCAGCTCCTGCGAATGGCTTCCCTCACGATCTGCTTCATTCACGCGCTCCGTTTCATTCACCGACCACGCGCCGAGGACCAGGGACCACGCACCAGGGACCAGGAACCAGGGACCAAGGACTAAATGTCGCCGCGCCTGCACGCATCGATCAGGTAGTCGCACGAGCGTGCGGCAAGCGCCATCATGGTCAGCGTCGGATTCTGCGCGCCCTGCGATACGAAACATGAACCGTCCATCACGAACAGGTTGTCGACGTCCCAGCTCTGGCAGAAGCCATTGAGTACCGATGATCGTGAACCTGCGCCCATCCGTGCCGTTCCGACCTCGTGAGTCGCCAGTCCTGGAATCGACACGTCTCGTGGCAATCGCCAGATCTCGAACCCGGCAGCTTCGAGAATTCCTTTGCACGCCGCCATCTGATCGCGGCCCATCGCCACTTCATTCTCGCGATGCACGCACGTCACTCGTGGTACGGGGATGCCCCACCGGTCCTTCTGTTCGAGGTCGAGCGTCACGCGATTGGCGTGAATCGGGAGCATCTCGCCGAACGCGGTCAGGCCGCACTGGTCCCGCTCGGTGAATACCTGTATCCCATAGCCGCGCAGGAAATCTGAAGACTGGCCGCAAACGTTTCTGAAGCGCGGAATGTAAGCCCAGCTGCGCTCCTCCCGTCGGTCGGCGTTCTGCACCGGAACATTCGCAGCAATTCCGCCGAGGTGGACGTGATCCATCAAGTAGTGACCGACGGCTCCTGAGGAGTTGGCAAGCCCGGCGGGGTGTTGCCTCGTCGCCGAAAGCAGCAGGAGGCGAGCCGATTCGATTGCCGATGCGCACAACACGACAACCCGTGCTGCGACTTCACGCGCCCGATGCGTCACACGATCGAGGAACTCGACGCCTGCTGCCCTTCCTGTCTGTGAATCGGTCAGCACACGGCTGACGATCGCATTCGACCGGACAGTGCAGCGTCCGGTCCGAAGCGCGTCGAGGATGGGCACGGGCGGTGCGGCCGTTCGACATGCAATCAGTCGCCGGCCGCGGCCCGTGCGCTCGACTCCCGCTTTCAGCAGGAGCTCCGCCGGATTGAGCCTCGTTTCGCGGGCGAGGATCGAATCCGGCAGGTGGGCGATACCGTCGTGGCTGCCGTCGAGGCGCATCCACCGTTCGACCCGGTCGTAGTACGGAGCGAGATCGTCGTATGAGATCGGCCAGGTCGGGCTGGCGCCGTCGCGATCGCCGCATCGGAACTCGAGATCCGAGAAACGGTAGAACTGCAGACCGTGCCCGCGCACGACCATACGGCCGCCGAGTTGGCGGCTCCGGATCCACGCGAACGGACGATCGGGATCTGTGGCGTACGGACAGTCGAGATCGTCGACGAACGCGTGGGGATGATTCGGCCACGCGTAGCAGCTCGACTGAATGCGCTGGCGGCCCACAGCCGCCGGATCCTCTTCGATCCGGTAGCCGAGCCGGCGCCTGGTCGAATCGACCATGAGGCGAGCTTCGCTCTGCCATCGCGCCGGCCCGGCGTCGAGGACGATGACCCGGAGGCCCGCCTCACTCAATGCCTTGGCCGCGTACCCGCCGGTCGGTCCGGATCCAACGACGGCTGCGTCGTAGATTCTCAAATCCTAAATCCTCACACCCTCAAATCCTCACATCCTCAAATTCACGTTTCGCGTTTGAGAAGCCAATCCACGCTGCGCCGGCATCCTTCGTCGAACGAGATCGGCGCGACGTAGCCGAGCATCCGGCGCGCTTTGTCGTGCGGGAGTCGCCACCGGCAGGTATGGAGCGCGGCGATCTCACGGCTCAAAGCCGGCGGCCGCTTCGAGATTTCCGGGCGCTCGGAAGGCGCGTTGTCGCTCGAGGGCTTGGAGCGGACGCTCCCACGTGCGGCACGAAGCGCCTGCTTCACACCTGCCTTGACGCTGATTGGCAGCAGCCCCGTGACGCGGCGAGTTGCCTCAGCCGATCGAATGGGATCGATGTACTTCTGCCGAAACGTGAGCGAGAAATCGGGAGCGTCAACACTCGGAATCGTATCGAGGTCAAACCCAAACGCGTTGGCAATCGGACGATAGAGATCCCGCCACGTCACTGGTTCCTCGTCGTTGACGAGAAAGACTTCGCCGTCGATGCCCGGCGTCGTCAGCGCGAGCCGAATGGCGTGAGCGAGATTGTCGACGTAGATCGAGTTGCAGGTACCCCGGCCGCCGCCGACGACATACGCGGTGCCGCTGCGAAGAGCGTCGGCGAAGTCGAACACCCACCTCGAGCCCGGACCGAAGACGATCGTCGGCCGAAGGAGGACCAGCTCTACGCTGCCCCGGGCCCGCAGCCGTTGGAGCCTGCGCTCGGCTCGTACTTTCGCGGCGTTGTACGCGAACGCGTGGCGGACTGTCAGCGGAGTCCGTTCGTCAGTGCCAGGCGCCGGCGATTGTCCGTGGACCGAACCGGTGCTGATGTACACGAGACGGCGTGCGCCGACGGCTTCAGCGGCGGCATAGACCGGTGCCAGCGATCCCAGAATGACATTCGGTTCGCCCAGCGCGGCATGGACGACCGCTTCGCATCCCTCGAGAGCGTCGCGCAGCGCGTAGACGTCGCAGACATCGGCCAGACGTCGATCGGGATCGCGCGGCGCGTAGCGCGGATTTCGGACGACGGCCCGGGCCTCGTCTCCCGCCGCGCGAAGGCAGCGGAGCGTGTGACCGCCGATGAACCCGCTCGCGCCAATCACCGCGACTTTCATCAGTCACTCTCAGAACGATCGGTCCCAGCCGCTCGATCGACGGTCCTCGGCGATCTTTTCGAGGGCCACGCACGAGCCGAACACGCCGAGGTCCCAGTCGCGGTTGATGAAATCGGGCCGTAGGATCGTGTCGGCCATCGGCAGGCGGCTCGCCGCACGCCGTAAACGGCCGGCGAGTGACGTCTTGTGTGCGCGCGGCTCGCCATCGGCGAACACGCGATATGCCGGGTAGGTGAGCGCGTGGCGCACCGCCCGGTTCACGCTCCGGCGGTCCGCGTCGTCGAACGCGACGACCCCGCCGACACGAAGGAGCCGATTGATGTAATAGAACTCCACCATCACCTGATCGAACGTGTGCCAGCCATCGATGAGCGCGAAGTCGATCGTCACGCCGTCCGCGACAAGCTTCGGCAGGGCGATCTCCGAATACTCCTCTCTGAAATCGACCATGTGGCCGAAGCCTGCCTCGCGGACATTCCGCAATCCGATCCCCCGCCACTGCGTGCTCTGGAATGGATCCATCACGATGTGATGCACGGATTGTCCGAGGCGGGAGAGCTCGTCGCAGATGTACAGCGTCGAGACGCCGTAGGCGAAGCCGATCTCGAGCGAACGCTCTGGTCTGACGCGACGCACGATAGCCTGGAGCACTTTGCCTTCTTCGGCGTCCATATGTACCGGCAGCGCCGGAAAGTCCGGATGACGCAGTGGAAACGTCCGCTCGCCGTCGGTGACCGTGCTCGAAGACAGAATTGACTCGAGAACCGCGTTCATGGGTGACCTCGTCCATTGAGCGAAGAGCAAGCGACGTGCCCTGTTGAGTCCCGGAATAGAACGTGCAGGTCAGTCGTCGGGCAGTGCCACGAGTCAGCATCATCACGCCTGCTTACAACGCGGCCGATTCTCTGGCCGCGACGATTCAGTCGGCGCAGCAGCAGACCGTTGGCGACTTTGAATTGCTGGTGGTGGACGACGGCTCGACCGATGACACGGCATGGATCGTCGAGCGGTTCGCGTCGCGCGACCGACGGATCAGGTTGCTCCAGCAGGCGAACGCCGGCACTGCGGTCGCGCGTAACACAGCCATTCGACATGCGAGCGGCTCGGCGCTGGCGCTGCTCGACAGCGACGATCTGTGGACGCCGGATTACCTCGAGGTGCAGCTCCGGATTCTCGAGGAGCACCCGGATGTGGACATCGTCAGCGCCAACGCGTTCAACTTCGGCGGCCCGATGCACGGCACGCCTCTCAAACCCGCGTCCGACGGCCTGACGAACGTCTCGCTCCTCGATCTCATTGCAGTCGAGGATTCGCTGTGCATCCTGTCGATCTTTCGAGCCCGCGTTGTCGAAGCGACCGGCGGGTTCAACGCCTCGTTGCGCTGCAACGAGGACTACGACCTCTGGCTGCGAGCGGCGCTGGCGGATTGCCGCATCGTGTTCAACGCACGGCCGTGCGGTTTCTATCGCCGGCGTCCCGACAGCATGTCCGCGAGCGAGCGGCGGATGCTGACGGGCATTCTCGACGTGCTGCGCCGGTTTCGGGCGCACTGCCTCGATCGTCCGGTCGAGCTGGCGGCTCTCGATAAACAGATTGCCGGCCTCGAGCGGCGGCGGCTGCTGGCCGAGGGTAAGGCGGCGCTCCTCGAACGTGATTTCACGGCGGCGCGAGAGGTGTTCGCCAGACTGGAGACGTGCGCCACAGGCCCGCTCGAGCGCACGATCGCCCGCGTCGGCAAAACCGTTCCCGAACTGCTGCTGCTTGCCTACCGCGCGAGGTTGGGGTGGCGGAGGTCCTTGCGCGGCGGCCGCATCCACGTCGTCGGGTTCTGCGCGTAGCGCTTCCAGCATTCCAGGTAAAGTCCCGCGAACTGAATCGTCCGCACTTCTTCGATGAGGGCACCGAGCGCGTCGGTGCGGCCCGCCGCGTTCAGCCATCGCCGGAACTGCTGAAATCCCTGGCGGTAGAGGAAGCGCGGCACTCCCGCCACTCTCGGCACTCGTGCCATATCGAGGTTCGGGTACAGGTCGTCGAGCATCAGTGCATGGGTTCTCCCGTGCCAGAAGAACCATTCGCGGAAATATTGCCGGGTGAGCCGTGATGGCGGCACGTAATGACGGACCGTGACCTGCGGGTCGTAGTAGCCAGAGTAGAGGTTGAATCGCCGGAGGCGCATGAAGATCTCGTGATCCTCGCCCGAGATCAGCGTGTTGTTGACCTTTCCGAGATCGGTTCGCCACCCGCCGATCGCGACGAGCGCCGATCGGGCGAACGCCAGGTTGGCGCCGATCGGCAACCGCTGACCGTTACTCTCTGCGACGTAGTCGGCGGCGTCATCGCCGTAATCGACGATCGCCAGCGGACCCCAGACGTCTTGTGCGCGCCGGCCGAGCAGTTCTGGCGGCGGCATCGCTCCCCAGCGCGGCAGCACTTTGCCGAAGACGAACGTCACGTTGCGAGTTCGAAAATTCGCAATGATTCGATTGAGCCAGTCGGCCGCCGGTACCACATCATCGTCGGTGAGCGCGACGATGTCGCCGGAAGCGCTGGCCAGGCCGCGATTGAGGGCGAAGCTCTTGCCCTGCTGCGTTTCGGTGTCATAGATGAACCGCGCCTGGCCGTCGCGCATCGCTTCTTCGACCACGGCGCGCGTGTTGTCGGTCGAGTTGTTGTCGACGATCAGGATCTCGACCTTGCAGTCGGGCACGGGCGTCATCGCCGCGAGTGCCGTCAGCGTCTCGCGGAGGTGCCGTGCCCGGTTGTAGGTGCAGATCAGAACGGTCGCAGACGTGACCTTCATGCAGGTTGTCCTGCCGCCGTTGGCGGTGAGTGCGGCATGCGCCGGATGAGACCCCAGCGGCTGGCCGCGTAGCCCGCGGCGAACGTGATATCAATCGCCTGATCGAGCGACTGAGTCACACGGCCCCTGACCGCGAGGCCCGGGGCCGCCGCACAAGCCGTCAGAAACCGGCGAACGATGTAACGAGGGAGGCCGGCGAAGGTTCGGTCAAGTCGCCCTTCGCTCTCGTCGAGCGTTGCCTGGGTGATTCCCGACCAGAAAAACCAACGGAGGCAATACGCGAGGCGAAGCCGGCTTGCCGGCACCCAGTGACGGACGACGGCCGATGGCAGATAGAGCGCCGTGAAGCCAGCGGCCTGGACGCGCCGGCAGAGTTCCTGATCCTCCCCGGAGAGCAGCGTGCCGCGCAGCTTGCCCAGATGTGCCGCAAACCCTCCGAGACGCTCGATGACGTCGCGCCGCACCGCCATGTTGGCGCCGAGCACGGTTCTCGGTCCCAGCGGAATGACCTCAGGCCCGTAGTCGACGAGCGCAAGCGGAGCGGCCAGCCGTCCGGATCCTTCATCAAGGTTCAGCCACCAGGGCCTCTGGCATTCCCACCGCGGCGCCACAGGTCCTCCGACGAGTGCGACTCGCTCGTCGGTCATCGCATCGCGAATGGCTTCAATCCAGTTCGTCCCTACATTCACGTCGTCATCGGTGAAGACCAGCACGTCGCCGGTCGCAACGGCGATGGCACGCGCCAACGCCACCGATTTCCCCGGGCGCAATTCCTCCAGGTAGCGAAGGGGGATCTGAAACGACCGCTGGCGGCGGACGACGACTCCGGGCGTCGCATCGGTCGACCCGTTGTCGACGACGATCACTTCGTCGCCGTCTGCGAACCTCTGGCGGCTCACGTGATCGAGACACTCGTCGAGGAGCGCCGCGCGGTTGTAGGTCGCAATCAGCACGCTGATGCGCATGATCAGCTCGCCCGAAACGGTGTAGAGGTGGCCAGCCAGGATTCGCGGAAGTAACCGGCGTCCCAGTGCAGGCGCAGCGACGCGGCGACACGCCGCGCGCGATCGCCGCCGGCGATCGATCGCACGAACGCCAACACATCGTCCCCGCCTTGACGCAGGCGATAGCGCGGGATGCCGAGCAGGCGTCGAGCGGCGACTGGATAGGAGACTTCGAGTCGGGCGACGTCGCGGCCGTTCTGATACAACCACCGCCGGAAGTAACGTCGCTCGAGCCGCTCCGCTGGGACCCAGTGGTGCGCGATCGCGCCTGGTTCGTAAACGCCGCGGAATCCGGCGTGGATCATCCGAAGGAAGAACTCGTGGTCCTCGCCGGTCCGCAGCGTGCCTTCGAGTTTGCCGAGGTCGACGCGCAACCCGCCGACGCGCTCGACGACGGCCCTCCTGACTGCCATGTTCGCGCCGATCGGCATGACGTCGCCGTCGGGCGTGTTGATCGGTGTGGGGACTTCGCCGTTATCGGGTACTGCCAGGACTCCGTACAGCGCAGACGACATCCACGACGGTGGTGGTGTTTCCCAGATGGGCAGCATGCGGCCGGCGACGAAATCGATGCCGGGCCTGCCCAAGGCCTCGATCAATCTCGCGAGCCAGCGAGCGTCGGGGCGCACATCGTCGTCGGTGAACGCGAGCGTCTCACCGCGTGCGATCGCCAGCGCAGCGTTCACCGCATGGGACTTGCCCGGTGTGGGAACGGCGAGGTACCGGATCGCTGGTTCACCGGCAGCGGCTGCACGATCCACGACCGCGCGCGTGCCGTCGGTCGATCCGTTGTCGGCGACGACGACTTCGAACCGGCTTGCCGGCCACGTCTGCCGCGACAACGCCTCGAGCGTCTGTGCCAGGAGAGCGCTGCGATTGCGCGTCGCGACGATCACGGAGGCCGTGCACGTCATGTGATTCTCAGACACTCGAAGCAGTGGCAAACCTCCACGGTTTTGGGTCCGCTCTTACGGTTTCGGCACGATCGTGGTGTCGTTCGTGGGCGGCCCGGGCGCCTGATTCAGATACGTGGACGGACTCAACACGATTTGATCGATCTGCACGCCGTCTTCGCGGAGCTGCACGCGCAGCGTGTGCGCGCCGCTTGCTGCGAACGTAACGGTCGTCGCTTGTCCCAGCCAATACGCCGTGTTCTGCCAGCCCCAGCCGCTGAGGCTGGTGGCCGTGGCGTCGGTCGCCAGGTTCACGAGCAGACCGCTGTTTGAGCCAATCGGATACACCGGCGATCCATTCACTCGCGCATCCGAGAACTGCACCCACACGGCATCGTTGAACTTGCTGTTGTTCAGCGCCCGGAGTCGCAGCCAGATCCGGTACGGCGTGCCGGCGTTGGCGTTGAACGTCGTGTCGAAGTAGTGCAGGGGCGATGGCAGCGGCTCGGTCGTCTGCGCGACGCCAGCGTCCGCGGTCGCGAGCTTCAGACCGTTTGGCGAGGTGCCGTCGCCGGACAGCGACCAGGCGCCGTGAAGCGCGCTTGCTGCGATGTCCGACGCATAAATGACGATCTCGCCGCTTGTTGGGGGCGGTGGCGGTGGTGGTGGTGGTGGCGGCGGTGGTGGTGGTGGCGGCGGTGGCGTCGAGCCGGTCGTCACCGAGACGCCATCGAACGTCGAGGTGTTCGTGCCCGTCTGACCGCACACCACCATCCCCACTATCGACGCGGATCCCATCGAAGTGCTGGTGGTTCCCACGAGAGTCCAGGTGCTGCCGGTCGTCGAGACGTAGCCGGAAACCGTCGACCCGATGCGCGACAGCTTCACCCACATCGGCACGCCGGGTGGCGCGGTGGCGATGAACGTCGTCTCGCCGCTCGTTGACGATCGCGTCATGAACTCGATCTCACCGCCGGGCCTCACATCGAGCACGACGTGCCGGGACGAGGCTGACAGTGTTTCCCTCAGCATCACGCCCGCTTTCGCAAACGTGCTGGTGTTTTGCATCGACGCGACGCGCGCAACGATCGTCGCGTCGCCGCTGACCGCCTGGTGCACGTACTGGAACGAGTCCGCCGTTCCCCAAATGTTGTCGCCGGCGCCGCGGACCGTGAACGTGCCGTTCGAGTAGCTCGCGCTGCCGGGTTGCGAGACGCTGCCGACGTCATGGTTCTGCCACGGCGACGGCAGTGGCGACGGCGGAGGAGGTGGGGGTGGGGGCGGTGGTGGCGGCGGTGGTGGAGGGGTTCCGCCTCCAGTCGTGAACGACCATGTCGGAGACGACGCGCTGATCGACGCGTTCACGGCCGTTGCATTGGTCCGCGACACGACTCTCCAGTAGTACGTGGTGCCGGACTGCAGCGATGGTGTCCACGAATATGTCAGCGGCGGGTTGTTCGTCAGCTCCGCCGGCACGTTCCTCGACACGCTCATCGCACCAGGCGAGGTTCCGAGATACACGTCGTAGCTCACGGCGAACGGCGCGCGGTCCCACGTCAGCATCGGCGTCGACGACGTGCCGCTGGCGCCGTTGGCCGGTGTCTCGAGAGAGGCGGCGTCGGGCGGCAGCGGCGTGAAGTCCGCGAAACCCGCCGTATCGGTCCACATCTCCTGGAACCGGCTTTTGATCGCCTGGTAGACCGCGGGCTTCTGCGTGGCCGGTACGAAGTAATTCTGATCCCGCTGCCATGCCGCGGCGTAGTTCGACGACGCAATCGTTGCCACGCTCGAGGTGATCAACGATTTCATGTGCGTCAGCCCGTCGTGGATCCGCTTTTTGATCGGCACACCGGCGGCCCACAGCTTGTCGATGTTCGCGTGGGTGATCCAGAACTCCGGCCACGCACGATTCAGGTACTCGTTCTGCTCGAGGATGAGCCGGATCGGCACTCCGGAAGCGTGCTTGGCGAGCAGCGCGTCCGTGATGTTGTCGACCGTCAGCCGGTAGATGACGAAGTCGACCCGCGTCGGCTCGGCGCTGATGTTCTGCACGAGGCGGTTGTTGAATACCGGCCCCTGTCCCCAGTTCATCTCGGGCGGCAGTGGGTTGTCCGGTTCGAGCCGAGCCGTGTTGATGATCATCGGCGCGGGATTCGGATACAGCGTCCGGTAGTCGGAGCAGTTACTTTCGAGCGTGCAGGCGTCGTCCCAGTTTTTGAAGTAGGGCGGGTTGCTGATCAGGCTTTCCGGCTCGGGCGTCGTATCGTTCCAGTACCGGTCGAATTTCGTTTTGAATGCGCCGACGAGCGACGGGTCGCTCGTCAACAGCACGACCTCGTCCTTGTAGTTGGTCGGTGATACCGGCGCCAGCTCGAACGGCGTGTAATTGGCCGATCCGAAGGCGACGAGGTTCTGTCCCACGAAGATCGTCGTCTTCC
>Ga0114129_10000996_pt1 | contig 36993 bp, 30 predicted proteins | sample RhiMetdeltSRZDD1_FD_80071 | JGI IMG/M metagenome (GOLD analysis project Ga0114129, IMG submission 80071) | Populus rhizosphere microbial communities from Tennessee, USA - Rhizosphere MetaG P. deltoides SRZDD1 (version 2) (version 2) | ecosystem: Host-associated > Plants > Roots > Rhizosphere >...
CCGGCAAATTTGTGGACGATGGTTCCGGAATAGGGGAACACCGGACTCGGGCACAGGTATAATCCTCGCGTTCTGCCTGGAGGATTACGAACGTGAGCGAGTCGCGCCCCCGTCTTGGGCTGTCGGCCGCTGCTACCTGGTTCCTGACCATGCGGTTGGATTCCGAGGCCATGAAGGCAACCGCCGGCATGGGTGGCAGTGGTCTGGTGTGGTGGTCCCCTTTCATGATGCTGCTCTTGGTGCTTGCCATGGGCGTTTGCTACGTCTTATGGCGCCGGAGATCCCGCCTTCTCCAGGCGCGCCGGAGAGTCCGCATCCCCCACTGATCTCTTGAACCATGGAGTTGAAGACCGAACGCCTGGTTCTGCGTCCCTGGAAGCCCGGAGACGAAAAGGCCCTCCTCCGTCACGCCAATAACCGCAACATCTGGATACGTCTCGCCGACCGATTTCCGTATCCGTACACGCGGAAGGACGCGAAGCGATGGATCCGCGCCAGTGAGCGCGCCCCTTTTCCTCCCGCCCAGTTTGCGATCGTGCTCGATGGCGAAGCCATCGGCGGTATTGGTTTCGAGCGCAAAACCGAGTTGGGGCGGTTCACGGCCGAGCTTGGTTACTGGCTCTCAGAAATGCATTGGGGGAAGGGATACGCGACCGAAGCGGTGCGGGCGATGGCCGACTACGCCTTTTCTCGGTTCGATTTCATAAGACTGGAGGCTCGCGTCCTCGAGGGGAATCCCGCGTCCGGTCGCGTGCTGGAAAAAGCCGGGTTCACCCTGGAAACGGCGATGCGCCGCGCCGGGTTCAAGGACGGCCGCGTCCTGGATCTCCTGCTCTACGCCCGTTTGGCCCCCGTGTCATAATCGCCGCCCGGAGGGAGAACACCGGTGGCTTCAGATACGCGTCTTCGGCGTTCCAAAGACAAGCTCATTGCCGGCGTATGCGGCGGCCTGGCGGAATGGATGGGCTGGCCGGCCACTCGGGTCCGGATCGCCTATGTCGTCGTCTCGATCCTGAGCGCGGCGTTTCCAGGAATCCTCGTCTATATCGTCCTCTGGTTCGTCATGCCGGGGCCCGAAAACGCATGAGCACTTCATTTCACATCCCCAAGGACGAGAGCGAGCTCTCTGCGCTGGCCGACATCCTCACCGAGTCGTTCTCGATCGAGCCCAACAAGATCCGGGAACGATTCGACTTCATCGGCCACGATAACCTGCGCGTACTGAACCAGGACGCCACCGTCATGGGCGGACTGTGGCTCATTCCAATGGGACAGTTCTTCGGCGGGCGATCGGTGCCCACGGCCGGCATCGCGGGAGTGGGCGTACGTCCCGACTACCGGGGTCATGGGGCGGCCAACGATCTCATGGGCCGCACCATGAACGAGCTTCACGACAAGGGAATGGCGCTGTCGGGCCTCTACCCCGCCACGCAAGCGCTCTACCGGCAATCGGGATTCGAACAGGCCGGACATCGGTTCGAAATCAACCTTCGTCTCGACTCGATCCGTATTCGCGAACGCGCGGCCGCCCTGCGCCGGCTGGAGGATAGCGATCGCCCGAAGGTCGAGGCGCTGTATCGCCAGGTTGCCCAGCCTCGCAACGGCTACCTCGATCGCGTGGAGTATCTCTGGGATCGCGTGTTCCGGCCGATGGGGGAAGCGACGCGGGGCTACGGGGTGTTCGAGGGCGATAACCTCGAGGGCTATCTGTATCTCAAGCATCGCGACAAGATAGATGGCTTCTACCATCTGTCGCTCACCGACTTCATCTTCAGCACGCCGCGCGCGGGCCGGCGGTTGCTCTCGTTTCTGGGCGGACATTCCTCGATGGCAGGAGAGGTGCGCTGGTTCGGCGGACCCAACGATCCGGCGTTTTATTTGTTGAGCGAGCAACGATTCAAGATGCAGTTCCGCTTTTACTGGATGGTGCGGATCGCGCATATCGAGGCCGCGCTCAGCGCTCGCGGTTACGCTCCGGGGATGGAGGCAGAACTCCATTTGGATGTAGCCGACGATGTGATTCCGGAGAACAACGGAAAGGTCGTGCTGACAGTGGCGGACGGGGTGGGACAATGCCGGAAGGGTGGGCGAGGAGACCTTCGCCTCGACATCCGCGCCCTCACCGCGCTGTACACGGGATTTCTGAGCGCGGAGGCCCTCAGGGCGGTGGGCCGGATCGAGGGGTCCGACGAGGTGCTGCGTCGCGCCAGCGCGATCTTCGCCGGTCCCACACCCACCATGGCCGACATGTTTTAAGAGGGCTACGCCAAACCGAGGGATACGCCAACCATCCTTGGCGTCGGAGCGATCGGATCTCGGTGCGTTCTTGCACGATGTGGGGTTTTTGACCCGAACCTCGCAAAATCCTTCCGCAGTTCACTTTGTTCCAATCCTTCGGCGTGATAAAATTCTTGGCGTCCAGGGGGTGCAACGAGGTTTGTGTCGATGCTGCATTCCCGGTACCCCGGGGCGGGCGGCCGCATATCGTTCCCGCTCCTCGGCTTGGCACTCCTGAGCTTCCCCGCGTCCTCGCGCGCCACCATCATTAACGTTCCGGCCAACCAACCCACCATTCAGGCCGGCATCAACGCAGCCGCCGCATTCGGAGACGAAGTGGTGGTCGCCGACGGCACCTATACCGGCGCGGGCAATCGCGACATCTCGCTCACCAAACACATCACCGTACGCTCGGCCAGCCGCAATCCCGCCAACTGCATCATCGACTGCCAAACCTCGGGACGCGGATTTCTCGTGTCGGGTGTCACCACGGTCGCACGCATCGAAGGCTTCACGATCAAAAACGCGCTCACCGATGAGGGCGGCGGAATCAAATGCGACAACGCGTCCCCCACCATCGTGAATTGCCGGCTCATGGCCAACAAGGCCAACGTGACCGGAGGCGGGGGGTTGGGTTGCGTTAACAGCTCGTCCCCGATCGTCACGGGATGCATGCTGAACGGCAACACGACCAACGGCTTCGACGGCGGCGGGGGCGTCTATAACGTGGGCGGGCAGCCGAGTTTCGTAAACTGCACGCTGAGCGGCAACTTCACCACCGGAGTCGGGGTAATCGCCGGCGCGCTTCGCAACAAGAGTAACGGCCACGTCACCTTCACCAACTGCACCTTCAGTGCGAACACCGCGTATGACGCGAGCGCCTTCTATTCGGACGGAACGGGCACCACGACGACTCTCACTAACTGCGTTGTGTGGGGACATCCGGCCGGAACCTCGGGCGTGCGTATTCAGACCTCCGCCGGCGCGGCCACGACGATTACCTATAGCGACGTGCAGCAGGGGTTCGCCGGCACCGGAAACATCAACGTGAATCCCGGTTTCATCGACGCAAACGGACCCGACAACGTGTCCGGAAACGCCGACGATGACGTGCGACTCGGGCGCTTTTCTCCGGCCGCCGATGCGGGCAACAACAGCACGCCGGGCCTCTCCGGCGTGACCACCGATCAAGGGGGCAGCCCGCGGAAGTTCAACGACACAAACATCGCCGACACCGGAGCGGGCTCCGCACCCATCGTGGACATGGGTGCGTTCGAGCGTCAGGCCAATTCGGTGTCGGTCACGATTCACGTGCCTGGGGATGCGGCGACCATCCAGGGCGGCATCGATCTCGCCCAGCTCAAGGATGAGGTCGTGATCTTTGACGGCACGTATTCCGGAGTCGGCAACGTCGAGCTGCTGATCGACAAGGACATCATCGTCCGCTCCTCCAGCGGTAACCCGAGCGCCTGCATTATCAACGGCGGGGCGGCGGCCCGTTGCGTGAACTTCTCGGGCGCCACCAACGCGGCCATTCTGAAGGGCATCGGCCTCACCAACGGACGGAAGACCGAGGGCGCCGGCATTTACTTCGGGGAAAGCGCGGGAACGATTCTCAATTGCCGCATCGTGAGCAACGTGGCGATCGGCCAGGGCGGCGGCGGTGTGTACATCGAGAAGACGTCGAGCCCGCAGTTCTGGAACACGATCTTTCTTTCCAACGGCACCTCCGGCGTCGGCGTAGTGGGCGGCGCCCTGTACATCAAAGGCGCCAGTCAGCCCACCTTCCATAATTGCTTGTTCACGTCGAACAGCGGGTATGACGCGACGGTTCTCTATATGGACGGCGCGGGAACATCGGCCACGTTCAGAAACAGCATCGTGTGGGGCAACACCGGCGGCACGTCGAATGTTCGCATGCAGGCCGTGAACGGCTCGACGCTATCCGTGAACTTTTGCGACGTGGAAGGCGGCCTTGCCGGCACGGGAAACATCAACTTGAACCCCATTTTTGCCGACGCAGAGTATCGTCTCGCCCCCGTCTCTCCGTGTGTCGACGTGGGGTCCAACGCCGCCGTGCCGGTGGGACTCTCTCAAGATCGTGACGGCCGGCTGAGAATCTGGGACGGCAATTCGGACGCCAACGCGATCGTGGACATGGGGCCGTTCGAGTATGGCGCGCCCGTGGTCACCGGCATCGGAGACGACCCGCTTCCGGTCGGATTCCGGCTCCTCTCCGCCAGTCCCAATCCCATGCGCGTGCAAAGCCGTATCCACTTCATGGTCCCCGAGACGGGCTGGACGACCCTCGCCCTGTATGACCTCTCCGGGCGCCGCATTCGCATGCTCGTAGAAGCGGTGTTGGCCGAGGGAGATCAGGAAATCACCTGGGACGGTCACGATGAGTCGGGGCATCCCGTCGCGGCGGGACTCTATTTCATGCGCCTCGGCTGGAGCCATTACGCGGATACGGGAAAGATCCTCGTCGTACGCTAGAAACGCCGGTCGGCCAGAAACCCCGCCCCCAAAAAATAAGGTAAGATCCCTCGCCGGTCGCGGTAGTCGACCCGGGGCTTTTGCCGCGTTCCCACGCGTTTCCTTCCCTGAATCCGAAAGCGGGGTCCATGCGCGACGACCATCCTTACGCCCCCTTCTTGCACCAGGTCATGAAACCCGCGCGCTACGTGGGCGGCGAAGTGCATCAGATCGTGAAGCCGCCGCAGAGCGTGCGACTTCGAATGGCCCTCGCCTTCCCGGACGTCTACGACGTGGGGATGAGTCACCTCGGCACCAAGATTCTCTACTCCTTGATCAACAAACACCCGGACTTGTGTGCCGAACGCGTATTTTGCCCGTGGGTGGACATGGAGCGCGAGCTTCGTGCGCGAGCGTTGCCGCTTTTGAGCCTGGAAACCGCGACCCCGATGGGCGCCTTCGACGTGGTGGGGTTCTCGCTCCAGTACGAGCTTACCTTCACCAACATCCTGACCATGCTGGACTTGGCCGGGATTCCGTTCAGAAGCGCGGACCGCGATGCGTCCCATCCGATCGTTATCGCCGGCGGGCCGGGGGCCACCCAGCCCGAACCCATCGCCCCGTTCATCGATGCGTTCCTGATCGGAGACGCCGAGGAGCGGCTTCCGGAAATGTTGCTGCGGTTGGCCGATCTGCGCGAGGCCGGCGCGTCCCGCCGCGAAATCCTCATTGAGGTGGCCAAGATTGAAGGCTTTTACGTTCCGGCCCTCTATGCCACGTCGGTGGACGAGCGTACGGGTTTTCTCGTGGTGGGAGACCCGTTGGAATCCGGAGTGCCGGCCCGCGTGCGGCGAGCGGTGGTGGAAGACCTCAAGCGTTTTCCTTTTCCCGATGACGCTCCGGTGGCGGCCGCAGAAGCCATCTTCGATCGCATGGCCATCGAGATCGCCCGCGGTTGCACGGAAGGGTGCCGGTTCTGCCAGGCAGGAATGATCTATCGTCCGGTGCGCGAGCGCGATCCGGAGGAGATCGTCGAGACCATCGTGAGCGCCACCCGAAAAGGCGGATACGACGAGGTCGGCTTGACCACGCTCTCCACCGCCGATTACTCCTGCATTTCGCCCTTGATCAAGAAGGTCATGGAGCGGCTGCGTCCGGAAAAAACTTCGTTGTCGGTGGCGTCCCTGCGTGCCTACGGCCTGGACGAAGATCTCTTCGACGAGATCAAGAGCGTGCGGGCGACCGGACTCACCTTTGCTCCCGAGGCCGGCACGCAGCGCATGCGCGACGTGATCTCGAAGAACATCAGCGAAGAAGACATGGCGCGCACGGCCCATCGGGTGTTCAGCCGGGGATGGCGGCGCGCCAAGCTCTATTTCATGATTGGACTTCCCACCGAAACGGACGAGGACGTGGTCGGGATCATGGAGACGGGCCGGCGCATGAAGGATATCGGCGCCGAATATCACTCGCGAGGCGCGGTCGGGATCACGGTCTCCGTCTCGTCCCACGTGCCCAAGCCCCACACGCCCTTCCAGTGGTGCGCGATGGATGCGTTGTCCGAAATCGAGCGTAAGCAAGACATGTTGGGCGGGCTGGCGCGACGCTACCGACTGGAGTTCCGGCGCCACGATCCGCGCGCGTCGTATTTGGAGTGCGTGCTGGGACGCGGGGACCGGCGGCTCGCCGACGTCATCCTGGCGGCATGGCGTGCGGGGGCGCGGTTCGATTCCTGGGACGACCAGCTTCGTTGGGATGCCTGGGTGAAGGCGATGCAAGAGCATGCCGACATTCCCTACGACGTATTCCTGGGCACCTTGCCCGTGGACGGCCGGCTCCCTTGGGATCATCTCGACATGCGCCTCGAGCCGCGTTTTCTGGCCACCGAGTACAAGCGGGCCATGCGCGGCAAGCTCTCGCCTCCCTGCGGGAAACCGGTGGGGACGCAAGTGCATCACACCAATCTTGCCGAGCACGCGGCGGATGCGCGCATCCTCGTTTGTTATCACTGCGGCGTCGCGTGCGATATGACGGCCATGCGCGAAGAGCGGGGGGAATTCCTGGAAAAGCTGGGCGCGTTCACCCCGGGCGCGCGACCGCTCGCGACGATGGCGCCGGTCGAAACGGTCGCAGTGGAGACGGTTCGGGCGAGCTCGGTAAAGAACGGGAATGGCAGGCCCGCGCATCGCTTTCATCAAGGCGAGCCACATCGTTATCGTGTGCGCTACGAAAAAACGGGGGTGGCTGCGCTCACCGGACATCTGGATTTCATTCGCGCCCTGCCTCGGGTCATGCGCCGCGCGGGTCTCATGCCCTATTACACCGAAGGGTTCCATCCCAAACCGGTCATGGAGTTCTCGCCGCCCTTGCCGCTGGGCATGCCCGGTTACGACGAGGTCGTGGAAATTGCTTTGATCGACGATCTCGATCCGGGGGACTTGATGGGACGCTTGAATGCCGCGGCTCCGGAAGGTCTGCGATTCATCGGGGCCGAGCGGCGTGTACCGGGCGCACGCCGGTTGTCCAGAGAGCTGAATGCGGCCGAGTACCTCGTGCGCATCGATGGTATCGCGACCGATCTGGAAGGCGCTCCGGACCGCTATCTGGCTCGTGACTGTGACGTGCGGGTAGTGCGGCGCAAGGACGGAGACAAATCGATCGATTTGCGGACCGCGGTACTGGACATGCGCTGGATGGATGATGCCCAGGTGCCGAAGGGATTCGCGCGGAACGGTTCGCGATATCTGTGGATGCGTTTTCCGCTCAACCAAGGCACGCACGCGCGTCCTCAAGAAGTTGCGGCAGCCGCGCTCGGCGACACGGTCGCCATCGATCTTCCTCAGCTCGCCCGGCTCCGCCTCGAGACCGCAGGATGAGCCTCCCCTCGCGTTTGGGATCGTATCCGATCGAACGCGAGCTGGGCCGAGGCGGCATGGGCATCGTGTACCTCGCGCTGGATCCCCGATTGGGCCGCGCGGTCGCGATCAAAGTGCTCCCTGAAACGGTGGCTAAGGATCCGGAGCGACTGAGCCGCTTCGATCGGGAAGCCAGAGTCCTCGCCTCCCTCAACCATCCCAACATTGCGGGCATTTATGGCATCGAGGAATCGGACGGCCACAAGTTCCTCGTCCTCGAATATGTGGAGGGAGAGACGCTGGCCGAACGGCTGGCCCGAGGCCCCTTGCCGTTTGAAGAAGGGCTCGAGATAGGACGGCAAATTGCCTCAGCTTTGGAATCGGCGCACGAGAACGGCATCGTTCATCGGGACCTCAAACCCGCCAACGTCAAACTCACCTCGGCCGGCGACGTGAAGGTCCTGGATTTCGGTTTGGCGAAGGCCATGACCGGCCCCGGGGATTCCGATTTCGAATTGACGCGCTCTCCGACCCGCCCGCTCGTGTCTACGGAAACCGGAATGATCCTGGGCACCGCCGCCTACATGAGCCCCGAACAGGCTCGTGGCAAGAGTTTGGACCGGCGCACGGACATCTGGTCTTTTGGCTGCGTGCTGTTCGAGTGCCTGACCGGACGGCGGGCGTTCGGTGGCGACAGTGTTTCGGATCTGATCGTCTCCATTCTGCAAGCAGACCCGGATTGGTCGCGACTCCCTTCGCGAGTGCCGACGACGATTCGCACGCTTCTCTCCCGATGCCTGGAGAAAGATTCCCGGAAACGGCTTCGCGACATCGGAGACGCGAGGATCGAGATCGAGCATGCGATCGCGATCAAAGACTCGGGGCCGATGGACACTCCATTAAGACTGCGGCGAAGAGTGTCCTGGGCCTGGGGGGCGGCCGGGCTTTTTGCCGCATCGACGATCGCGCTCGCTCTACTTCATCCTGGATCCAAGAGTTCTCGCCTACCCTTGATGCGGCTCTCCGTGGTGTCCCCGATCCGGATAGGCGATCGTGACGCCGTTCGCGCTGCTTTATCCCCGGACGGCACGCAGTTGGCGTTTGCCGGAGAAGACTCCTCGGGTGACCGCGGACTCTGGCTGCGCCGGCTGGACAGCCCCACCCTAGAGCGGCTCACCGGCTCGGAGGACGCGGTGAGTCCGTTTTGGTCCCCAGACGGAACACACATTGGCTTTTTCACGTCCCCGAAATTAAAAACGGTGAACGTGCGCACGAAAGCCGTGGATACACTCTGCCCGGTCACCAGCTTCGGCCGGGGCGGAACCTGGAACCGAAACGGTGTCATCCTATTCGCTCCTGCAGGGGAAGGGCCCCTCATGCGGGTTTCCGCAAGTGGCGGGCCGCCCGAGCAAGTCACCGTTCTGGACTCCACGCTCCACGAAACCGCGCATCGATATCCATGCTTCCTGCCCGATGGACGGCATTTCCTCTACGTGGCCCTTCCGCCCGAGGCGACCGGCTTGAACGTATTCGTGGGCGATCTCGATACGAAGGGGAAAACATTCCTCTTGAAGACCTGGGGAGCTCCCGTCTATGTCGACCCCGGATATCTCCTTTATGTACGGAACGGGCGCATTGTCGCCCATCGGTTCGATGCGGCGAAGCGGCGATTGATCGGAGAGGGGGTGATCCTCGAAGATCCTCCCAGCTACACGAATTGGACGGGAGCGCCGTGCTTCTCGGCATCGCAGCGAGGCTCTCTCTGCACCGTGACTCCCCCCAGCCCGAACAAACGCCTGGTCTGGTTCGATCGCTTGGGGCATCCCCTGGGGATGGTTCCCATTCCAGAGGACAACTACGAAACCATCTCTCTCTCCCCGGACGACCGGCGGGCGGCGATGGTGAAGCGCATTTCGATCGCCGAAAGCGAGATCTGGCTCGTGGATCTGGAGCGGGGCATCGCAGAACGATTCACCAACAGCCCCGGCGAGGTGGAGAACCCGGTTTGGTCTCGCGATGGGACGCGCATTGCGTTCGCCTCGACCCGTAACGGCCCCGGCGACATCTATGTGAAAGCCGCAAGCGGGGCCACGTCGGAAACACCTCTCTATCGCTCCAAAGTGCTGTTCAAGGCTCCGGAGGACTGGTCCCCGGACGGAAAGTATCTCCTCTTTCATCAGTTGAGCGAAAAGACAGCCTATGACTTGTGGGTCCAGCCCTTGGATGGTTCCCCGGCCTTTCCGTACCTGACCACCCCGTTCGATGAGAGAGATGCGACGTTCTCACCGGATGGGAAATGGGTCCTCTACTGGTCCAGCGAATCGGGTAAGAACGATCTCTTCGTGCGATCCTTTCCGAACCCCGATCATAAGATTCAGATTTCGACCAACGGTGGGATCGCAGGAATGTGGAGCGCCGACGGCCGCCATATCCTCTTCACCGCATTTCCATCGCTGGCACTCAATGGCATCGGTGGAGGCAAATGTATGATCGTGGATGTGCTTCCGGGAGAGCCGTTTCGGGTCGGAACCCCGCATGAGGTCTTCAGAATCAGGGAGCAGATAACCGGCGGGGACGCGGACGCAGGGTTGGATCGAGTCCTCGCGCTGGTCGAGTCGGGCAACATGGCTCCGAACTCATTCAGCATCACCCTGAACTGGCCGGCGACGCTCGTGCGGTAACAGCGGCTGCCTTCGTCCACCGAGCGGGGCAAATCCCCCGTTCTCCCCTTATTCCTTCTGCCCAAATCCACTACACGGCCTGACGAATTGGCATTTTCAGGCATTGTTCCTGCTCAATAACCAAGTGTTGGTGACCCGGGGGAACATAGGTGAGGCCCATGCAACTTCGAGCGGCAGTTGTGGTGGTTATGCTAGGCGGGACTCTGCTCTGCGCGGGATGTAGCGATATGTACAGTCCTACCGGGGTTCCCGATCAAACATCTTTGGCGCCAGCGATGCTGGACGCGAGCTTGGTCGAAAACTGGACCGTCGTGGCCACGAAAACCGTCCTGCTTGGGCACATAACCAAGATGAAGGGATCCCGATACTCGCTTGTCTTTCCGCCTCGTTGCGTGCGGACGGACTTGACCGTGACGGTCCGGGAGCGCGATTCAAAGATCGTGGATGTGGATTTGGGTCCCGAGGGCTCGACCTTTTTTAGGCCGGTGACTCTCAAGATCAACTACAAGGGGACCGCCAACGATCCGGGGCAACCCGGTTACAATGGGGCCAAGCCTCAGGTCTTCCTATTCAATCCCGATTCGCGGACCTGGACGCCGGTGCCGGGAACGGATGACCCGAAGAGTTTGACCTACACGGTCAAACTGTCGCACTTCTCGCGGTACGCCATGGGCGACGCGACTGTGATCGGCGGCCACAGCGGGGGCAGTCACGAGAACGTCAACTAAATGGCTTCGAGGACCTTCACCGACGGCAGGGGCCCGACTCGGTTACACCACCTCGAAGATCTTCACCCGATTCATCCCGCTTTGCTTGGCGGTTTCGACGGCGCTCTCGGCCGCTTGCAGAATGGCTTCCATCGCGAACTCGTTCTGGCCGCTCAGCGTCACGAGACCAACCGAGACGGTGACGCCGAATTCTTCTTCTCCGGCCTGGAAGGACATTTCGGCGATGCGGCGCCGCAGGCGCTCGGCCAGGAACTGGGCATTGGCGCGATCGGTGTGGGGGCAGAGCACCATGAACTCCTCGCCGTCGTAACGTCCGGCGATGTCGGTATTCCGGATCTGCTCGCGAACCACTCGAGCGACTTCGCGGATGACGTCATCGCCCTTGTCGCGGCCGAACGTGTCGTTGACGTTGCCGAGGCGATCCACATCGAAGAGGATGAGGGTGAGCGGCTGATCGTAGCGGCTGGCCCGGGCCACCTCCACCTCGAGAGTCTCGAGCAGGAACTTGCGATTGTTGAGTTCGGTGAGATCGTCGCGCGTGGTCTGCTTCTGCAGCTCCCCGCGAAGCCGAGCAATCTCCTTGGCTCGCCGCTCCATCTTGGCCGTGGTGAGCTCGAGGTCGCTCTTTAGGGCATCGATTTCTTCCCGGCTTTTCGGGCTGGGCGTCTCTTCGCGACCCAAACCAACCAGCGCTCGGCACTCGCCTTTTTCGTCCAGGCAAGCCACGAAGGAATAGGTGACGGAGATCGTGCTCTGATCGGGAAGCTGATGACGGACTTCGATCGTCTCGTGCTTCACGCCGTCTTTCTGCAATCGGCCGAGCGTGTCCCGGACCCGAGAGATCGTGAAACGTTCCACGGTGTCGAGGAAGCTCTTCGGGCTCTTGGCGTCGTACTGCATCGTGTCCCGAAACGCCGCCCCCGCCATTTGAATGGTGAGACTCGGGTCCAGAACGACCAGGAATTCCGGAGCGTCCTGAAACACTTTTTCCAGGATGACGCTCATGGAGGGAAGAGCCTTCTTGTCGGACATGGCAAACATTCTCCCAATGTGTCGCGGACCGCGAGGTCCAGGTTGGCCCTGCTGCGGCAGTTATCGGCGAGGGATCGGTTTCCTTGAGCCTTGGTCCCGGGTCCGGAAGGCCCTAGAATTGGTCCCCGTACCTTTTCATCGGGAGACGCCATGAAACACGCCAGTAGATTCCTCGCCCTCGTCCAGGACGCCAAGTCCCGCATAGAGGAGACGACCGTGGAGGAGGTTTCAAAACGCCTCGAGCGCGGGGAGAAGCTCACCATCCTCGACGTGCGTGAAGAATCGGAATGGGAGCAAGGCCACATCCCGGGAGCCGTGCATCTGGGGAAGGGCATCATCGAGCGGGACATCGAGCGCATGTTTCCGGAAGTCGATACCGAGCTGATCTTGTACTGCGGGGGCGGGTTCCGGTCGGCGCTGGCCGCGGATAATTTGAGGCGCATGGGGTACCAGCGAGCCATCAGCATGGACGGGGGGATGCGCGGCTGGCGGGAAGCGGGGCTCGACGTCGAGACGGATTAGGGGATATTTGCCAGCCTACATGGTGAGCACGATCTTGCCCAGATTGCGATCTTCTTCCATGTAACGGTGCGCTTCGGCCGCCTGGGCGAGCGGAAAGGTTTTGTCGAGCGGCACGATCAGCCGACCGTCTCCGAAGCGTTTACCGGCAAATTGATCGAGCTCCCGCATCCATTCGGATTTTTTGGTAAGCGGTGTTCCTCGAAGCGTCGTTCCGGTGACGTGCAGATTCTTGCGGAGGATGAGCCCGAGATCGAGCTCTCCGCGCGAACCGCCCAAGAATCCAATGAGCACGAGCCGCCCCCCCCGGCGGAGCGATTGCAGATTTGCTTTCCAGGCGGAAGCGCCGCACACATCCAGAACGAGATGTGCGCCTTCGCCTTGAGTGGCCTCGAGCACGGCTTTGGTGATGTCTTCCTCCTTGCGGAGGATGGCTTTGGACGCGCCGAGTCTCGTGACCCATTGTTGTTTTTCGGGGGTCCCGACGGTCGTGAGTATTTGAGCCCCGGCCTCGCGGGCGAGCTGAATGGCGGCGGCACCCACCCCGCTTGCTCCGGCATGGATGAGGACGGTTTCTCTTGGCTCGAGCAATCCCAAGTCGAAGAGATTGAGCCACGCGGTGACGAATGCTTCCGGTAGGCCGCCGGCGTGCTCGAAGTCCATGTTTTCCGGGATGGGAAGCGCGGTGGCTTCCAGTACCGCGGCGAGCTCCGCATACGCGCCGCCGGTCACGAGAGCCATGATCCGGTCACCGACCTTGAAGCGCGTGGCTTGGGGACCGAGTGCAATGACTTCGCCTGCCAGCTCCATGCCAAGGATTTCGGACGCTCCAGCCGGCGGAGGATATTTGCCCATGCGCTGGAGCACGTCGGCGCGATTCACTCCCGCGGCTTTGACCTTTACTAGAAGTTCTGCAGGCGCGGGAACAGGATCGGGTGCTTCGCCTAAGGTGAGAACTTCGGGCCCGCCGGGGTGCGGGACGAGGACGGCCTTCATGATGGGACAGGATCTTACTCTTTTTCGGGCGCCGGGTTTTGGTGCGGCCTCCTGCTCACCTCGCGGCGCACCGTGATTTCGACCTCATAACCAAGCACTTCGAGGAGAGCCAGAACTCCGTCGACAGACTTACGCACATTGCTGGCGTCGACGAGGCGCTCGAGTTGCGCGGACGATGTGTGAAGCCGCTTGAGGATTTGTCGTCTGGAAAGAGGCGTGGTTTTCAGGTGTTCGATCGCGGCCAGCGTCAGCACCCACAGCACGTGTCCCTTCACGTCCGAAGGCTCCCGATAGAATTTAAGGACCTGGTTTGCGCTCATGAACCCTTGCCTTCCGGATTCCAGAACGTACCAAAGGCCGGCTTCCCCCAGTTGTTCATCTGCGTAGCAGCGCACGAAGCGGTCTCGCGTGCTCGGTTTGGGGTCCAAGAGACCGAACGGGTAGCGCAGTTTGCGCTGACCCAGGTGCACGATGAAGACCTTGGCGCGGTAATCGGGGTAAAACCGCGTGAACTTCCGCGGGGTATTCAGGAATTCCACCCATTCTTCAATGGGCCAGCGACGTCTGCTCCCCATGCTGCGCTCCCAGTGGCGGGGAGTTGTTTGGGAGGGGGCTTAGGTCGACTCAGACACTGTATCAGTTACTTTTCCTGCTCGACTCTCCTCTCGCGGCTCTCGCCGCTACCACACATGGTTACGCTTTCTTGCTGTTGCAACCCCTTGTGTTGCATTGATTTGGGCAGGGCACTCGCTGGTACCGCACATGGTTACGGTTTTCGACCGGGCAACAAACGGCGCAGTAAGGAGTTACAAGAGAGAAAAGTGGGTCCTTGTGTGGTAACAGCAGGAACGCCGAGGGGTGTGCCGAAGGGAAAAAGTCTGTTGCCGAGCAGGAAACCAACTCGAACTCGGCCTTAAGACAAGGTTCGCCCTCGAAACACTCTCGCCGGAGAATGCCACTACGGCGCGGCGGCGAGCTTGGAAACGCCTCCATCAGTCCGCGGGCGGTTGCGGTATTTGTCGTACAACCGGGTGTGGCGGCTCGATAGGTCCACCGGATCTCCCGAAATCCACGCCATCTTCACGTGCGACTCGATCTCCAACGGATCGCCGTCGGTGACGATCAGGGTCGCATCCTTCCCGGGTTCGATCGAACCCAAGCGATCGGCCACGCCCAGGATCTTTGCCGGATAGAGCGTCACCGCTTTCAAGGCCTCATCCTTGGGTAGCCCAAACGCGGCAGCCATGGCGGCTTCATAGGGAAGGTTCCGAAGGTTGGAGGCATCGTCCGCCCCGGTGGAGATACAAAACGTCACCCCAGCGGCCTGCAGCTTCTGCGGCACGGTGTAGGCGGCATCGTAAGGCTCCCAGCTTCGGCGGGGCATGGACAAGGTTTCCTCGTAAATCACGGGCACCTGCGCCGCCACCAAACGATCGGCCAACCGCCAGGAATCGCGCCCGCCCACGATCACAATCCGCAAATCCTCGGACTTCGCGAACTCCAAAGCCGACTCGATCTGCAGGTACTCGTCCGCGTGCACGAACACGGGAATCTGCTTCTTCAAGGCCGGGATCATTGCCTCCCAGCGCACATCGTAATCGTGCCGCGCACCCCCCGAGGCCATGGCCTCGCGCGCCTTCATGTACGCCTTGGCGTTGTCGAACGCGTCTCGGATCTCCTTCAAGTTCTTCTCGCGCTCCTTCTTCTGATCCTCCTCGGATTTCACCGCCTCCTCATCCCACCAGGAACGATTGCGCGTGATCATGTTCGGCCAATGCACGTGCAGCGCCGCGGGATCCTTGATCGACATTTCTTCCCAATTCCAACCCTGTAGCTTCCACACCACCGACGTCCCCGTAATCACCCCGCCCGCGGTTGCCGACAACGCCGTCAACACGCCGTTGGCCCGGGTGACCGGGATGAGCTCCGAATCGGCATTCAACGCCACCTTGGCCCGAGCGTTCGGATTGATGTTGCCCACCTCGTTGACGTCGCGCGTCGACCGCACCGCTCCAATTTCCTGAAGCCCCAGCACGGTGTTGGCCGCGATCATTCCCGGGTAGACCTGCAACCCCGTGGCATCCACGCGCTCGGCCCCCGCGGGAACCGAAACGTTGGCGCCGACCGCGGTGATCTTCCCGTTCTCCACCACCACCATGCCGCCCGGGATCTCGGGTCCGCTCACCGGGTGCACCGTGCCGCCCGCGATCACGAAACTACCCGCGGCCAGAGCGGAGCGCGCCAAAACCAGAGCCAACAGCACCGTCGCCACCGCCAGCGTTTTCATGGCCGGTCCTCCTTACCCATGCATCCTTGCCCGTCGGACTCCTGGTATTTCGGAGGCTTGTATGCCGAAGCACCCTGTGGCCCCGCCACCGGCGCGGCTTCCGGCTTGCCCTTCTTGTCGCTCTTCTTGGAGGACTTCACCAGTGCAATCAACGAGTCCCGCTCGGCCGCAAACGATGCCCGCGCGGCAAGGTCTTCGGTCCGGTCGAAGTACTTCCGCCCGTCCACCCACGTCTGTTCGCACACCGAATACGTCGACAAGGGCGACCCGCTCCAGATGGCGAAGTCTGCATCCTTTCCGGGTTCCAGCGAACCGACGCGATCGGCAATGTCGAGTTGCTTGGCCGGGTTCAAGGTCACGAACTTCAACGCTTCCGTCTCGGGCACCCCGCCGTACTTCACCGCCTTGGCCGCTTCCAGATTCAACCGCCGCGCCAGCTCGTCGGAGTCGGAGTTGAAGGTGACGTTCACTCCTCGGTCCCACATGATGGCGGCGTTGTAAGGAATCGCGTCGTACACCTCGAACTTGTAAGCCCACCAATCGCTGAACGTCGACGCGCCGGTGCCGTGCTTGGCGATCTCATCCGCGATCTTGTAGCCCTCCAGGACGTGCTGGAAGCTGCCGATGCGAAAACCGAAATCGTCGGCGACCTGTAAGAGCATCAGCATTTCGTCGGCTCGATACGCATGCGAATGCACCAACCGCTTGCCGTCCATGATCTCCACCAGGGCATCCAGCTGCAGATCGCGCCGCGGCGGAAGTCCCTTGTGGGTGCTCGCGTATTCGGCACGCTCCTTCTTGTAATCCCGCGCGGCCTGGAACCGCTCGCGAATGAGCTGCTCCACGCCCTCGCGCGTCTGCGGATAGCGCTGGGTGAAGCGATCTCCCCAGTTGGACTGCTTGGGATTCTCGCCCAGCGCGAACTTGATGCCCGGCTTCGCTCCGGCAAGTTTCAGCGCTTCGGGGTTTTCGCCGTAGCGCATCTTGACCACGCAATTCTGACCGCCGATTGCGTTTGCGCTACCATGAAGCTCGTTGGCGCAGGTCACGCCGCCGGCAAGCTGGCGATAGATGTTCGTCGTCTCCGAGTTGATGACGTCCTGGATACGAACTTCGGCGGTCACATTGTGCGTACCCTCGTTCACGTCGCCCACGATGCAGGAGTGGCTGTGCTCATCGATGATGCCCGGGGTCAGGTGCTTTCCGGCCGCATCGACGATCACTGCGCCTTTGGGGGCCGACAACCCCGTCCCCACCTTCACCACCTTCCCCTTCTCCACCAGAAGATCCGCGTGCTCCAAACGCCCTTGCGGTCCGGACGTCCAGATCGTGGCGTTCTTAACCAGCACGACGGCCGGCTGATCGGGGATGCGGACGTGCCAGGCTTCGGGATCGCCCGCCGCGGTGGCGGCGAAGGCCGATACAGGGGTCGTCAAAGCGAAGAGAAGCAGCAGGGTGCGTTTCATCGCGCACCTCCTTCATCGAAACCGGGTTTGCCGGTGCGGTTTCCGGTGATGGTGAACGAACCATGGGGCGTCGTGCCGTCGCCGGTGGCGTGATCACCTTTCACGGACAACGTGAAGCGAATCGTTCCCGGCTCGCCGATGGCGTCTCCGGGAAACGCCACCGTGACGCTCGAGCCTGACTGCGTCACCGTGGCCGGGACGTCCTGTCCCTGCACTTTCACGATGCCCGAGAGAGCGCCGGTCTGGCCGGAGATCACGAGCGTGGAGGGATAATCCGTGCCGCCCATCGTGGCCACCAGATCCCAGGTTCCCCGCAGATCTCCTTGAGCCGGCTTCACCTCTTCGACCTCATAGCGATCCCCATCCACCCACACCGCGCGCACCTTGGTCGAATCTGCGAACAGCGGACCATCGGTCACCACGAGATTGGCGATCTTCCCCTTTTCGATCGTGCCGAGCCGATCGGAAAGTCCCACCATGCTCGCCGGCCCGGTCGTGGTGGCGGCCAGCGCCGCATCGGCCGACAACCCGCGCGAGATGGCTTTGGTGACGTTCTTGCGAAACGCCGCGACATCCTTCAAACCCATCGCGGTGATGGCAAAGGGGACCTTCGCTTCGTTCAGGCGAGCCAGGTTGGCGGGGGCATTCTGCCAATGACGAAGGGTCTCGGTGGACACCGTCAACGCCTGTCCCGGCTCGTCCACGGAAGGCGCCTCGGGGAAGTTGACCGGCACCACGATGCCGCGCGGCAGGCGCCCGACATCGCTCAAGCGCTTGTATTCCTCCCCGCTTCCCACATACGCGAATTGCAACCCGAACTCTTTCTCCAATTCTTTCGCGCGCAATACATCCAGCACGTCATCGGTGACGAAGATGATCGGCTCCTTACCCTGCAGGGAAGGAAGGAGCGCTTCGAACGCGACGTTCGTCTTCGGTCGCTCGAGCCCGACCGGCTTCGCCTCGTAAGCAACGTGGGCATCGGCGTACCAGCGCGTGTCGAGAATCGTCTGCCGCAGCACGGCCACCGTGCCCATGGTCGAGGCCGGATATGCATCTCCGCCGGCCGTGGCAAACGACAGCACCTGCCCGGCTTCGCGACGGAGCAGATTGTCGGAGAGAGGGCCGTCGCCCAGCTCCAGAATGGCCGCCTCTCCCCGGAATACGCCTTTTTCCGGGATGACCCGAACGGTCGTAATCCCTTGACCCCGCCGCCCGGTGCGATCGCCGTCCTTCATCGTCAAGCGATCGGCCAGCACCACCTCGGGCGTCACGACCTCCAACTCATGAAATGCGCCCGGCTTCTCTTTAGGAGCCTCAGAAGCACCCCGCCGGCCGCCCTGATCGCCTCCTTGATCCCCACTCGCCGGCGTGACCGCCACCGGCATCGCCAGATCGATGAGACCGGGATAGATGGTGAGGCTATCCACTTTCCAGACTCGGGCGTCGGCCGGGATCGCGACCGAAGGACCCACCGCCTCGATGACCCCGTCTCGAAGCACGATTGTGCCCTTTTCGATCACGCGCCCGGGCGCAACCACGATGCGAGCCCCGGTCAATGCGTGAACGCGGGGGGTATGAACGAGGCCTTGGCCCCGGGCCAGGGGCGGGAAGGTCACCAAGACAACGAGCAATAGAAACGGTGCTCTTCGAAGAACCAGCATGAAGACCCCTCTCGAAGCGGTCCGGGGAAGCTGAGGGTGCCGCGAAGCCGCGGGTAGGCGGGCAGAGTATACCCAGCGAGCCCCCCGCACGCTACACTTCGCGCGATTTCGGGATCCCAGGGCACACTCGGACTCGGAATCCGTATACCCCATGGACCCAACCAGGGAAGAGCCCGAACAGGGCACCCAGAACTCGGTCTCGATCGAACGGGCGGACGCTCCCATTCAGGGCGGCGCCTTGACCGTCGAAACGTTGGAGCATGTTCGAGAGCGGGACTCTCATGCCCTGTCGACTTTTTTCGAGTTCTATTTCGACCGGGTGTACGGCCTCGCCTACCGGCTCTTGGGCGACCATGCCTCGGCCGAGGACGTGACCCAGGACGTGTTCCAGAAAGTGCACAAGGCGGCGCCTCAACTCGATACGAGTCGGGATCCGGGACCCTGGCTCATGGCCATTACCCATAACGCCTGCCGGGATTACTGGCGATCCAAGGCGTTCAAGCTGGGCCGGAAATCGCAGTCCCTCGAAAACACCGAGGGTCTGGTCGAGACACTCGCCGCGCCCGGAGAAAGCTCGGACGAAGCGTTGGTGCGGGAAGAAAGAGCGCGGCGGGTCCAAGCCGCGATCCAGGAACTTCCCGAGGAACTGCGCTCGGTGGTGATCCTGCACGACTATCAGGGGCTGGGACATGAGGAGATCGCGATGATGATCGGGGCCACCCACGTGGCCACGCGCAAACGTTATTCGAGAGCGTTGAACCGGCTGGCCACGCTGCTCAAGGACGTGTGATGCACGGCTCTGAAGATCCGCCCCTCACCCCGCTTGAAGAACGGGTCCAGGGCGCGGTGCGCTCCCTCCCGCGGGTCGAGGCGGATTCAGCCTTCCGTAATCGGTTGCGGCGGGAATTCTCGACCGGCCGCTTCGAGCCGCATCTCCGGCCCCAACAACCCAAGATCGCGGGATGGTTCACCTGGCGATGGGCGACCATGGCCACCGCCATTCTCCTCGTGATTGGGTTTGCCTTCGTGAATCGGGGCCCCGACTGGCGGATCATGAGTGCGACCGGGAGCGAACATGTTCTGGTGGACGGAAAGCGCGTGCCGCTCTCCAATCGCGCCGCGCTCGAAGGTGCCTTGGCGCGGGGCGGGCATGTGACCGTCCCCGAGGGGAGCGAGCTCACCCTCCTATCTCAAGGCACGCTTCTCGTACAGGCCGCACCCGGAACGGACCTGGATCTTCCCACCCCTCCCGGCCGCTGGCTCGGCAAGAACATGCGCGCCGCGGTGACTCGGGGCGAAGCACGCCTCTTCACCGGTCCGCGCTTTCCGGGTCGTCGCATGGACATCGGCACTCCGGCCGGCAACACCGTGATCACCGGCACGCTCGTATCCGTGGTGACCGATGGCGCGTTCACGTGCGTTTGCGTGGCGGAAGGAACGGCGAGCGTCGGTAATTCGGGAACATCGATGGAATCCGTGCCGGCAGGGATGCGCAAGGTCATGTTCAGCGACAAGCGCCCCGCCGCGCTCCTCCCCATCGAGGCCGAGCACGCCTCCGGCCTCGCCACGCTTTTCCGCGAGTACGGGAAGGACGTCGGCAAATAATCGGCGGCGAGGCGTTGAATCGCCGAGGCCTGATCGAAAGAAAAGAAAATGACCGATCAGGCCTCGGCTTGGGGGTCTCGATTTAACGCCGGTAAAGATAGAACTTGTATCGCCCCAGTCGCTCCGCCACGGTGCCTCCCTTGTCGCCCGTAATCGTGACGCTTTCTCCGGTCGCTTCGTCCAGGGCAGTGATCTCTATCTCGAGGATGCGGAAGTTCGTGAACTGCTTGACCGACGTCACCTGGACGGCTTCGAGCTTCAGCTTGCGGCCCTTGGTGGCGACCCTCGTCTTCTGCAGGCCCTCGGTGAGATGCGATAGCGAGAAGAACCAGGATTCGTCCTCAGGGATGTGCAAGGCGGGCCGGCTCTGGGGGAACTCCGGCCACAGGATGCCCACGAAGTCATCACGGGTGATCCGCAGGTCCTTGAGCACGCCTTCGTCATCCTGGTTAAGACCGAAGACGTAGTCCTCGGCTAACTCGTCCAACGAGCTCGAACCTCCCGGAGTGAACGCGCGATCGTGCACCGCCACTTCGCGCTTGCCGGTCCGCACCGAGCGCCATTCGGGATCGTAGGGAAGCTTGTCCCCCGGGGAGTTCGCCACCGAGAGGTCGTACTCCGGTTGCCGGAGCATTTCCTGATAGTCAGGGTAGTTCGGATCCCCCGGCTCGGGATACATCTCCCGCGAACCGCTGGGTGGCGTCACTTTGAGCGGTTTGGCCGCCTCCGTCTTGGCCGGCGACAAAGCGGGCGGGGACATCGTCTGCTCCGTCCGCGCGTTGGTCGCCGGAATCCCTGCTGCTGCCACGGGCGACTGCGGCTGACCCGAGCGGTTTCCGCCCAGGATCAGACCGACCACGGCCAAAAGAAGCACCGGGATGGCCAAGAGCCACCATTTTCTGTTCATGGCTTGCTTTCCGTGTTGTAACTCACCGAGAGGCCGATCGTGGTGCCGGTCTCGTAGGCCTGAGTGATGAAATCACCCTGCTTGAATTCCACCCGGTCGTTGAGCAGATTCTCGGCCGAGAGCTTGAACCGGGTGTTGCGGTTCAGGCCATAGCTGACCGTGAAATCCAGGCTCTGGGGCGGATATTCGATGATGTCTCGGATGCTGGCAAACGCGTACGCGTAGAGCCGCGGCCCAAACGATCGGTAGAGAAGCGCGCTGTCCCAGTGCTTGTCCTGGTAAAAGACGCCGAAGTTGGCCGAGTAGTCCGACTGGCCGGCCAGGCGGACAGATTTGATCTGGTGGGCTTGATTCACAACGTGCACTTCGGATTCGACGCGGCAGTAATTGGCACCCAGGCTGAGCCGGGAAAGGAGGCCGGGTGCCCTGCCCAAGTCCGCCGCCCACGCCATCCCTTGCCACATGTCCCGGAAGGATAGACGGGCTTCGGCTTCCCAACCGGAGAGATGGCCAGGGTCGCTGTTTAATTCCACGCCATTCGTGGGGAGTTCGGCATACCCACCGGTATTCGGAAACACATACTTCAGGATGGGATCGTGCAGCTTCTTATAGAACACGCCAAGTGACAGGAGTTCCCCAGGTCCGGGGTAGAGCTCCCAGCGCAAGTCATAGTTCTGGATTTTTGCTTCAACGACCGAAGTATCGCCGGCCTCCAGATAGCCGGTTTCGAAATTATCCATCGAGAACGGGGAGATCTCGCGCAGCTCAGGGCGGTTGAGCGTCTTGGAATACGCCGCCCGCACGTTCATCTGGCGCGTGGGGGTGAAGGTTAGGTTCACCGCCGGCAGAAAGTCTTGATAGTCCCGCTTTAGCCGAGTGCCAGGATCGCCAATTACCGCGAGAATGCTCTGCGAGTCCACTGCTTGATGCGAGTCCTCGTAGCGTCCTCCTGTCACTACACGAGCCCAAGAGAGGAGCGGCAAATCCAACATGCCGTACAGGGCCGTAACTGTCTGCTCGGCGGAATAGGTATCGTTGGCCTTGGTCGTCTCTTCTATCGTCCAGATGCCCTTGTCGATGTTCTCGTCCGTGGTCTGTTCTTCCGCCGGCTTCGTGAGATCCAACTGGTCGATGTGATTTCTAGCATACTTCGTGCTAAACCCGAACCGGCGATAATTCGAGATGCGGTGCCTGTTGTCGTAGGCCACGCCGGTTTTGAAATTCGAGGCGCGCTCGCTCCAGTCGAAGGGGATCGTCCAGCTCAGCTTGGCCGCTTTGTCTTTCTCGCTCGAGTCTCCGAACAAGCGGCTGAGTGGATGCGGGTCCCCGGCCCCGGTCAACTGGAAGGTGCTGTCGATCTGCTCGTAGGCCGTCTTTCGGCGATCGGGTTCGTCCCGCTTGGCGTCGGAATAGGACAGACTCCAGTCAAGATTCGACCTCAATAGCCCCGTATCGTGGGATCCTTGCACGATGGCCGAGAGCATGCCGCGCTCCACGTACGACAGGTCGTAGAAACGCACCACCGAGCCGCGGTCGTTGTTCATGCCTTCGCTCACCCGCGACTGGTCGTCGGTATTCTGGGTATAGAGGAGGTTGAACTTGAGCTTTTGCTTTTCGGCGAGCTGTGACGTACCGGCCACGTTGAGTCCCCAGAGCACCGAGGTCTGGGACTGCGTCACGTCATAGGCGAGAATTGGGGTTGGCTCGTCGGTTCCCCCGTAGGTGTTTTGTTGCTTGGCGATGTTCTGGTGGCCATGGTTGATCGAAAATGTTGCCAGGACCCCTGTCTTCTTGCCGAACGGCTGGAACTCGTGGGCGAGAAGTCCCGCGTAGCTGTAATTCGGTGTGGTCGAGGCTTTGTGAGGCGTCCAGACATCCTCGAAAGCTTTGCCCATCGTGGCAAGGTCCTGGCTACTGAAGTTATCCAGTGTCAGCGCTTTATTGGGTGCCATTTCCTTGATCACGGCGGGCAGTGCTCGCGTTCCATCGTCGATACCCAGGAAGTCGAGTGAACCGCCCTGGTAGGAGAGCCGCCCGGTGTTGGTGGTGGTCTCCGTGCCGCCCAGGGAGACGTTCTGCCGGAACATGTTCCTAGAGAATTCTTTGGTATTGAGACCGATGACGCTGCCCCCGAACTCGCCGTCCATGTCGGGGGTGTAGGTCTTCTGGACGGTCACATTGTCCAGCAGTTCGGTCGGAAAGATATCCAGCGGCACGACCTTCTTGTTGGGCTCCGGTGTGCCCACGCTCGTGCCGTTGATCTGCGTCTGGCTATAGCGTTCTCCCAGACCGCGTACGTAGACGTACTTGCCTCCGACCACTGTCGCCCCGCTCACCCGAGCCAGCGCCTCGGCGGCGTTGGAGTCCGTGGTCTTGGAAATCTGCTCCGAGGTGATGGCTTCCGTCACCGTGCCCTGATTCTTGATCTTGGTGAGCATGGAGCCTTCCTTGGTCCGGATGGCTTCCCCCTCGACCTTAATCGTCTTGAGCTGGATCTTGGCGGGCTTCAAGAACACGGTCGCAACCCGGGACGTGTCGCTGCCCGCGACGTAAATGGATTTCAACGTCGCCGGCTCGTAGGAGGTGTAGCTCACCACGATGTTGTACGTGCCCATCGGCACTTTGCTCATGAACGTGCCGTCGAGCTTGGTATAAGCCCCGCCTATTTTTTCGAACGAAGCGCCGAAGTTGACCATACGTTCGAACAGGACGGTGGCGTACGGAAGGGGTTCCTTGGTCTCAGCGTTCAGAACTTTTCCGCTAACGAATCCTTGCGGCGGGGCGGCCGTAGCCGAACCGAGGGTCACATGCAGCAGGGCCAGCAGGACACCCGCCGTCCAGGAATGGCGAGTCGATTTCACAGTCATTCTCCTTCTCATATCCCCCTGTTACTCACAAACGGAAAGCGGAGCGGCTTTCGCCGCCCCACTCCCCAAGGCCTGCGGCCTCGATCTCACAACTTGATTCATCCCTCGGTGCGTTCGAGACCGAGAGCCGCAGGCCTCTCTGCACTTTCAGCTAGCGCGCGACGACCAGCTTTCCATGAGCCTTCGCCCCGGAGTCGGTCACCACGCTGTAGAAGTAGATCCCCGGAGCGGTTTGCTTGGGCGTCCATGTCACCATGTGTTCACCGGCCGGCATCGTGCCGTCCACCACCGTGTCCACTAGCCGTCCGGTCACGCTGAATACCTGGACGCGGACGTTCTCGCTCTTGGCGAGACTGAAGGACAGGTGAGTCGAAGCAGAGGTGGGATTGGGGGCCGCTCGCACGATGAGCTGCCGCACCACTGGCGTATCCCCGACCCCCAGCACTGCGGGAGGCTGGCTGGGCACGGTGTCGCCGGCACACTGCTCGAAGGTCGCGTTGTCCGTGATGCTGAGACCGACGCCCGAGAAACCCATGATCACCGAGTTGATGACCTTGCCTGCGGTGCCCCGGCGCAGGTTGATCCCCGGACCGCCGCCAGAGAGCGTGCCGGTGCCAACCAGGGTCATGTTGGCGAAAAAGGGATCCGAGCGCAGCGGACAGTTGAACCCGAACTCGTTGTTGTCCGCCTCGATTCCCTTGTCCACGCCCGGAGTGACCGCCGCCGAGTACTGGACGCACACACCGAACTGCACCAGCCCGCGGTACCCCATCTGCCAGTCGAAGTTGTCGTCCGCGTTGTAAGCGGCGACGAGATACCGTTCGTTCACCGTTCCGCCGAACCATTCGAACCCGTCGTCGGAACACCAGCACGCCTCGTTGTATTGGAAGATCGTGCCGCTACCGAGTCCGTTCTGGGTCCACGCGTTGAGCTCGTTGTTGAGCGTCACTGTGAACCCGGAGTATTCGACGCGGCAGTACTCGATATCGCCCTTGCTGTCGCTATCGTCCACGCCACCAAAAGGCTGTCCAATGGCCCCTGGTTGATCCCCTTCACTCAGGCAATCCCCAGAGTTGGTCAGTCCGCAGCCGGCCCAGCAGTTGGCCCAGGCGCGGCCGTGGAGCACGACACCGCCCCAGTCGCCTACAGCCTGTTTGCCTTCCTGCCAGCGGCGGCCGCTGGTGAAGATGATGGGCTGGCTCCGAGTACCGACTGCATGGAGCTGAGATCCGCGCGGGATGACTAGATAGGAACCCACCCCAGTGGCCATCACCACGGTTCCTGGCTCAATGGTTAGGACATGGGGTGGGTTCACTTGGATGCGTCCCTGAAGGACGATGTTGGTGTTCGCGTGCCACGTCGTGTCTGAGGTGACGTTGGTGGTCAGCACGCGACTGACTTTGGTGGTGTCGATATCCGTCCGACCGAGACCACCCTGGGTGTTGTAGTACGTCCACCCGGCCGTCCAATCGTTGCTATCGAGACCCCCGGTATAGGGCACCGCGCCCAGATAGGGCACGTTGATGAACCACGGATCGAGACTCTGCGCGTTCAGCACGTCCGCGCCGTTTCCGGCGAGCACGGGGCTTCCGTCCAGCGGATTCCAGCGCGGGTTTCCGAGCGTGTAGACCTGGGGATTGATCTTGGGATTCACCCCGGTCACGTTCTTGAACTTGACCGTGGCGAGTTGGGTGGTGGTGTATAGGCCCCCGGGGCAGCTCGCGCCGCCCGAGGTGGCGGAGAAGCTTCCGCCGTCGTTATCGAAGAACAAGTTGCCGTCCACCACGATCGTGGTGTCCCGCAGAACGGGGGGGGCGGCGAGGGCCGGCGCCGAAGCAAAGGCGGTTGCCAAGAGCACCGCTCCCACCCCTGGCGCGAATCCAAGCTTTTTCATGCTACGTGACTCCTCTGGTGTTTTCGAGAAGGGCGTTCCATGAACCATGGGGTTGCGAACGTGCTAGGGAGCATGCGTGCAAACGTGTCCTGTCTTGATGGGGGGGGTCAGAATGACCGCGTCGGTAAGGTTGCAAAGGCCATCCGAGTTCATATCCGTGCAAAAAACGTAGGCACCGCTTTTCAACGCGGGGGTGTGGAAAACGGCGTCCGAGAGGGCCACTTTCAGTTGGGTTCCGGGATTCCAGCTTTGGGTCGGGAGCTTGCCCGCATCGTCGACTGCGTCAGCGGACACGATGCCCACCTGTCGAAGCATCACGCCGTTGGCAAAGACTTGAACCGGGGGAGCGCTGAGGGCGGTCGGATTGAGACATCCACCGCCACCGATGTTGAAGGTAGCCACGCCACTTCCGTCAGTGGTGGCGTCGATGTCAGGATGCCCTTGCCCGGTGCACCAGCCCACCAAGGGCTCGGCTTCCGGAGTCACGTGCAAGCGCACGAGCGCGGCCGCGACCGGGCCATTCACCGAAACGACGGTTACTTTGTAGGCCAAGACACCACCCGGCTCGACGACCACGTTGGGGACCGTGCTCAGCGCAGGATCCGGGGTGGCGGACCAAGCGTTCCCCGCCACAAGAACTCCCGCCGCGCATGCGACGAGGAGGTTGCGAATACCCATGTGCACCTCCGGTTTTCGAAATCTTGTAGTTATTCAGAGCCAGGAGTTCGGGCCGAAGTATGGGGATGGCGGATGGCGCGGGTATGACGGTTCCATCACACGTCCATGTCGTTTCGGTGACGAATTGGAGACTGTGACTTCGGGCGGGTGTTACCCTATGCGGCCCGCACGGGGGCTATTCGTTTGTGGCGGTACCCCTCGGGAACCCGCGCGAGCACCGTCTCGGTGTCGCGCTCCAGATCGGGATTGTGAAAGGATGGATCGATCATGAGCACCGTGGCTCCGCCCCGTCGCACGCGCGCTTCGAGCGGCGCGGATCTTCCCCTTTTGTTCAATGCGTCGGCGCCGCTTCGACGGTCCGAGCTCGTCGCGCTGCGCCGCGATATCCACCACCATCCCGAGTTGGGATTCAAGGAAGAACGCACCTGTGCGTTGGTGGAAAAGCATCTGTCCGAGCTGGGTCTCAAGCCGCGCGTGATGGCGGGTACGGGCGTGACCGCGCTCGTGGAAGGCGGGGCGCCGGGCAAGACACTGATGCTGCGTTCCGATCTCGACGGATTACCGATCATCGAGGAAACCGCGGCCGACTGGAAGAGTGCGAACACCGGGGTGATGCACGCCTGCGGTCACGATTTTCATACCGCGATTCTCTTGGGCACGGCCAAGTCCTTGGTGCAGGGACGTCCGGCGAAGGGGCGCGTCAAGCTCAACTTTCAGCCTGCGGAAGAGGGGCTGAACGGCGCGGGAGCCATGATCAAGGCCGGCATCATGGAGTCACCCAAGGTGGATGCGGTGCTCGGCTATCACATCTGGCAAAGCCTCCCGGTCGGAAAAATCGGCGTCGTCACCGGGCCGGCCATGGCGGCGGTAGATCGGTTTCGGGTCGTCCTGCGGGGGAAGGGCGGTCATGCTGCTTATCCCCATCGTTCGGTGGACTCGGTCTTGGTCGCGGCACATGTGATCACCGCGTTGCAAAGCATCGTGGCGCGCAATGTCGATCCGTTGGACGCGGCAGTGGTGACGGTGGCTCGCATCCAGAGCGGGACGGCTTTCAACATCATTCCTCCCGAGGCGCATCTGGAAGGAACCGTTCGCACGTTTTCCAAGGAAGCCGGGCGGACGATTCCCCGACGGTTCCGCGAGATCGTGAACGGGGTGGCAAAGTCGATGGGCGCTTCCGCGGAGATCGAGTACATCCGCGAGCATTCGCCCTTGGTGAACGACGCGGTGATGTCCGACTTCATGCGCGGGGTGGTAAAGCAGGTTTTGGGGAAAAAGGGGTTGGTGGACGCACATCCGTCCATGGGAGGCGAGGATCACGCCGCGTATCAGGAGATCGTCCCCGGTTGTTACATCTTCATTGGCTCGGCGCCCAAATCAGGCGAGGCGTTTCCACATCATCATCCGAAGTTCAATCCGGATGAGGATGCGCTGGAGATCGGGGTGTCGGTGATGGCCGAAGCCGCACGCAGCTGGCTGGCGGCGTAGCCGTCAGGCGAGGAGCGGCTTCATGACCGTGCCCACGAACTCGACAAATGTGGTGGGGGTGGTCGTTTCGGAAGTACGGGGCTCCGCGACCTTGAAGGTCCCCTCGTCCATGGAGCGATACATCTCGACGTATTTGGCGGCGACATCCGGGGACGCCCCCATGCCAAGAAACGCATCGCGCGCCTGATCGAACGTGACCGTCACGTGGCGCACGGGGCGGCCGAGCACATCGCCCAGGATGCCCGCCGCCTCGTCGAAGCTCATATCCTTAGGCCCATGGACCCCCAGAACCCGAGTCCCCGTCCAAGACGGATCGAGGAAGCAGGCCGCCGCGCGGTCGGCAATGTCCCGGGTCGCCACCATGGGCAGGCGCCGGTCGCCGCGGATAGGGAGGAACACGCTTCCCGCCGAGCGAATTGAGTCCAGGGAAAAGAGATAGTTCTCGAAAAAGTAGCCCGGGCGGAGGTGGGTCACCGAAGCGCCCGACTCATTCAGCAAGTTCTCGACTCGGTGCAGGCCCGCGACCGGTCCCGTTCCACGTTCTAGCTGCCCACCCATGCTGGACAGATTGACCACTCGTTTGATGCCGTTTTTCTGGATGGCTTGGGCCACATTGCGGGCCAAGCCGGACTGAAATGCGTACATGTCTGGTGCGGTAAAGTCCGGCGGGGTGAGCCAGAAGAGCGCATCCGCGTCCTTGGTCGCCCGCAGAACGTCTTCTCCGTCTTGAAGATCCACCACTTCCGCCCGAGAGCCCCGCGCGGTCAGCGCGCTTACTTTCTTGGGGTCGCGGCAAAGGAGGACGAGCTCGACTCCCCCCTCGAGGAGCCGTGGCGCGAGGTTGGAACCAATGTGACCGGTGGGTGCGGCGAGGGCGACCTTCACGGGGAGCCTCCTTGCTTGGGGCATGAGCCAACGAAACAGCTGCAAATTCTGATTACGAAGAATACCATTCGTCTGCCGGGAGTATTTACTTCAATCGATGCAGCGCACCGGGAACTCCCTCCCCTCGGCTTGTCAGGAGGAACCCACCATGATTCAAGTGAAGACTGCACGCACCGGTGCCATGACGATCCAGAAGTCGAAGGATGCATGGCGCACGGAGCTCACCCCCCTACAGTTCCACGTCACCCGCGAGGCGGGAACCGAACCGGCCTTTAGCGGCGCGTACTGGAACACGAAGACGCCGGGGATGTACGCGTGTGCCTGTTGCGGTCAAGCGCTCTTCCGCTCCGAGGAGAAGTTCGATTCGGGGACGGGATGGCCGAGCTTCTGTAAGCCGGTCTCGAAACACAGCGTGATCATGCGCGGAGATCGCAGTTGGGGGATGGATCGCACGGAGGTGATCTGCAGTTGCTGCGAGGCCCACCTCGGTCACGTGTTTCCGGATGGCCCGCGACCGACCGGTCTGCGTTTTTGCATCAACTCCGCCGCGCTGCGACTGGAGCCCCAGGTGTAGGAACCTGCACCTTAAAGCCACAGGGCAAATCAAAAACCGCGGCCACCCTCATCACGAGAGTGGCCGCGGTGTTTTTCAGGATTCGCTTGGATCCAAGCGTCCGCCCTAGTGAATGAGCGCTGCTCTCGCGGTTACGCGATGCTCGCCCTGAATGAGCTGCACCACGTAGATGCCTGCGGGAAGCGAGGCATCCCCGAATTGAGTCGTGTGCATTCCAACCCCCATGTCGCCCACTTCACGCGAGGCCACGCGACGGCCCGCCACATCGTAGAGCGAGATGGAGGCCGGCCGGGCTTCCGGCAAGCTGAAACTAACCTCCAGTCCGCGGGAGGAGGCAGCGGGTGAGGCAATGTGAAGCGCCAACTCGACGCGCGCTTGATCGCCGATGCCGCTCGCCTCGCGAACCGCGAACGTGCCGCTCGTTCCGAGCACACCGTCTACGATGTATCCGCCGTCCGTCGATTCAATGAGAACCACCGCGACCTTTGCCTGTTCGGTTTGAACGGCCGGAACCGTCCACGTGTAGTCACCCGTGTTCTGCACGTTGTTGTCGGTGAGATTCCAGTTCGCCCCGTTGTCCATCGAGAACAGGATGGCGACCGTGGGTGCATGCACCCCGTTAGGCGTCGACCACTCGATATGGGTGGGTTGACCTGAGGCAATGGATGCACCTTGGGCCGGGTGCGGCACGGGCGCGTGAATGACCCGAATGACATCCGTGCCAATGAAGCAATGGCTGCCGATCGTGCCGGTCACGGTGACCGTCACTGCGTCGCCGGGGCTCAAGAGCAGCTCGAGCTCGGCCCGCGAGAACTTGACCATTAGATCGGGAATTCCGTTCCCGTTGTGGTCACCCACCGCGGTCGGGGCACCCGGATCCACGGCCACCGAGCCCTCGAGCAGAATCGAGCTCACGTCAATGTCGTTCACGGTGAATGGAGCCGGCGGTTCGAGGAACCCCGTCACCCACTTCCCCATCGATCGCAAGTTGAACGTGTTGGGCTCGAGATCAAGCGACATGAAGACCGGGCACGCAATGCCGGTCGTGCAGGACTGCCCCCCGTCGGGATCGCCGACCGGGGTCGCGGTAAACGTGAGCGTGTTCGTGGAGGGAAATGAGCAATCCGCCGCGACGGTCACCGTCACGACCACGTTCACGGAGGCACCAGGGGCCACGAGCCCGGTGTTCCCACTGGAAGGCGACAGGGTCATCGTGCCGGTCTGCGTCACCGCCCAGTTGTAGGTATCCGGAACGTTACCGGTATTGGTGATGGTGAACGTGCGCGGGAAGCTCCCGCCGAACGTGCACACCTCCAAGTCGGATGGACAGGACACCGAGAACCCGAACTGGAGCGCGGTCGTGTACGCGTCCGGTCCGCGTCCCGCGGTGAAATTGGGGGGCGGAGTGGGATTGCGCACGTCGCCGGTGGAAAGGCGCTGGTCCGACCATGCGGGATGGATCACGCCGCCAACCGCGGTGGCCATGTTGTAGTCGCCCAGGTTCGGAACCGCGATCGTGTTGAACGAGAAGAACGAGAGCTCATCGGTCACGCAGTAGTTGGGTGTCCAGGTGAGCCCGCCGTCCCGCGACGTCGTGGCAAAGATCGACGTCAACGCGGCGTTAGAACCGAGGCCCGGCAGTCTCGAGTCGTGCCAGAACACGTGGACGTGGCCCAGCCCGTCCACGCACAGGAAGGGCCGGCGGTTCTCGAGACCCGCGGGATCGTCATTAACCCGCTGCTCGGACGACCAGCTCGTTCCCTGATTCGTGGAACGCACGACGACCACGTCTCGCGCATCGCGCGCGGGATTGGGCGCGCCGAACGTCAAGGCCCGCACGCGCAATGTGTAGGTGAAAGGTGACGTCCCGGCCGAGCGCTGCAGGCGGATCAGGTAGTCGCCCGTCTTAGGCGCCGTCCACACGATGCGCTGCGCGAACGCCCCGAGCGCCGAGGCGGCCAACAGCGTATCCGGAAACGCCGTTGGAACTGGATATGGGGTCTGGGTGGCGAAGAGGCGCATTCGCATGCCCCGGGAAGTGCCTGAAACGCCGCAGACGAACCCCTGGGGATCCAGGTTGAGCAGATAGCTCTGTCCCTGCACGACACTGAACTTCCAGTAGTCGAGGTCATTGTTGTTGCTGATGGAACCCGTGACATCCTGTCCCGGCGTGAACACCTGCGCGCCGCCCGGATTGTTGTCGGCGGCGTCGTTGGTTTCCGGGTTCGCGGGACCCGCGGACAGGTTAGCCGTCCAGGGTGCGGACTCGTGCCAGGTTACGTAGATGCTCCCGTTAAAGGGCCCACCCGAACGATCCACGCCGATGTCGGGGAAATCGTTGGCGCGTTCACGAAGATCGCCGGGGCCCGACCAGGTCCACGAGTGATCGATCGTGCCGATGGTCTGGAACGGAGAATAGGTCACCCCGAAGTCCAGTGAACGCGAGAAGGCCATGACCCCAGTCGTGTTCGAGACGTTCCCGGATCCATCCGGACAGTTGATCGTATTGGCGCCCTTCTCCCAGACCACGTAGACCTCGCCATTGGGTCCGCAGAAGGGACGGGCGGCCTGTTTGGACCCGGTGGGGCTCGTCGTGGCGTCGAGCACGATCACCGGTCCGTACGAGGCCCCATGGTCGGTCGAGCGGACGATCTCGATTCGTGGAATCGGGGTGAACCGCGTGTAGGCCACGTACACGTTACCGGTGACACGGTCGCAAGCGCAGAGGCACTTATCGAGTGCTCCAGTGGCGCCGGTACCAATGGAGGCCTGGGTGGGGTTGTCCCAAACGAGCACCCCCCCCACGAAACGCCCGTGATGCACACCGATGTTCTGCTGCGTGACCGGATTGCCGCGAGTGTAGATCTGGCTGAAGTACCAGTTGCCTTGCTCGTCGGTTTCGACGCCGGGGTCGCCGAAGGCCTGATCGGTCGGCAACGTGAGCGGCACGTTACCCCCGTCGGTGAACGTGGCTCCTCCATCGGTCGAATAGGCGAAACTCGAAAGAGTGAACCCGGGCGTGAAGCCTTTCGAGTCGTTCCATCCGATCACGACAGTGTCATTGAAAGCAGCCACCGAGACTTCCGATTGGGTTTCGCCGATCGCGTCGCCCGCGGGGTTATTGGCACGGACATTCGTGGGACCCATGGGAAAGGTAAGCATGCGAGTCAGCGCATGCCCGCCCCTCACGTCATAGGTTTGGTTGAGCCAAGTGCGCACCTCCTTCGTCATGAATTCGGGCATGACGGACTTGAGGACGTTGGCATTGGTGCTGTCCGTGCTATCTCCCGCGGCGGCGATTGCGGCCAGCCCGCTGGGGGAGACATCACCAGGAAAGGGTGGTGTTTCATCGCTCTCTTGCGCGAGTGCCACACCGAACGTAGCAGCAACGCAAAGAAGAACGAGAAAAACAAACGCAGAAAAGGAACGCATGAGTTGCCTCCTAGCGAGCAAAGGTGTTGGAGCAATCAAGCGTGACGCGGGGGAAAAGCGGCGTGGAGGCGACCCAACCAGCGCGGCGGGATCCCGTCCTCAAGGTCGCTACCTAGCCGCAATGTACGAACCAAGTCCAATTGAGTCAACGCGAAAAGTAAAGACGAGCGAGATTATTCTTCAAGGAACGGCAGGACGCAGACCCAGGTGACGTAACCGCCTCTCGTTACCCGGACCGTTTTCTTTCCAATAGGCCGTCCGCATCGATCCGGTCAACTCACCGTTTTCCGAAGCCTCGCTCTTTCCCGGTTCACCCCACGTCCATTTCAAAACGCGACGGTCTCCGTCTGGCTCGATCCAGAAACGCCCCGTTCGTCCGTTCTGGAGCTTCACCTCGAAATAAACCGATTTGGACCAGGTCCCCGCAGGCACACGAACCGAGACCGGTTCTTCTGCGCGGAAAATCTCAGCCATTGTCCATTCGAGCGGGCGATGACGCAGGCGGGATTCCAGCATTCCGGAAAGTAACGGTATCGTGTGCCGCACCCCGGGAGCGAGAAACTCTCCTTTCAGCCCTCGGAGCAAAACAAAGAGAGCGTCCTCGGGCACCCCGTCCGCCGGGCGACTCAGGGACCGGCTTGCCGTTTCATCCTCGAAATAGCTGTAGAGAGCTTCCTGTAACGAATCCGCCTCGAAACCCACCCTTGCATATACATTCCCGCACCATTCCGCGCTCGTGAACGACATTTCGACCGGAGAGAAATCCTGTGTTCTCACGAAGAGCGACAGCATGGTGTTGTAATCGTAGATGCCGGTCTGGAAATCGCGAACGAGGTTGAGCTTCAACGCATCGAAGACATCGGATGGATCTTTGGAGTAGTCATTGACCTTGACCCGCTTGGAGAGGCTCCATGGCTCGGTGACATAGATCATCACCGCTTGGCCTTGGCGAGAATGGCCATACCGGATGATAGAGTAACGGTAGCCATCGAGCTCGGCGCGCCCATCGTGCCACCGCTGGTCGAACCCGATTTCCGCGGTGCCCGGTTCACGGCCGCGAGGACGCCACAAGACGAGAACGCCCAGAGCCAAAACGATCGCGGCTCCGATCCATAACCCCTGGCGACTTGCGGTTAATTTTGTCATGGGTTTGGCGGGCGGAGCCTACCACGGGTCGTTGTGCCGGATCCCCCGGTTTTGCTAGCGTCCAGGCTTCCCAGAAAAACGGAGACCGCATGCTGCTCGATCGAATGAACGATGATTTGAAGGAAGCCATGAAGGCCCGGGACGCGCTCAAGATCTCGGTGCTTCGCATGACCCTGTCCGAGGTGAAGAATGCCCGCATCGAGAAGGGAAAAGACGAGACCCTGACCGATGAGGAAGTGGTCCAGGTTCTCCGGCGGGCGGTCAAGAAGCGTGAGGAGTCGGTGGAGCAATACCGGCCGGCCGGCAGGGCGGACCTTGCCGACAAAGAGGAGGCGGAGGCGGCAATCCTCAAGACCTACCTGCCCCAGACCCTGGCGGGACCGGTCTTGGCTGCCGCGGTGGATGAGGCCATTCGGGAATCCAACGCCCAGTCCATCAAGGACTTGGGTAAGGTGATGAAGGCCCTCATGGCGGCCCATCCCGGACAGGTGGACGGCAAGCTGGCCCAGACCGTCATTCGGGAACGGTTGGGGGTCTAGCCTTTCAAACGTTCCGGCCCCGAATTCCGTCTCAACACTGCTGGGACGCAACTCGGCCCTGTATCCTCGCGTACGGACGTGTATTCGGGACCGGGCCGACACCCACCGCTCGCCAGGAGACCTTGCCATGATGCAGAAACTTCTCATCCCAGCCGCTCTCATGTTCACGCTGCTGGCGCCCGCAACGGCGCCGGCCGGGGACCGTTCCGGCACGCCAACCACCAAATCTTCCGCGTCCTCCAAGAAGAACCCTTGGATTCATATCGAGGTGCTGGAGGCCGGTCAGAAAGAAGCCAAGGTCAAGGTGAACCTGCCGCTCGCGCTTGCCCACACCGCGCTTTCGATGGCGCCCGACGACGTGATGGACGACGGGCACATCCGGATCGACAACACGGACCTCAGCGTGAGCGATTTGCGCAAGATGTGGAAGGAAGTGCGGGAAGCGGGGGATGCCGAGTTCGTGACCGTAGAGGAAAAAGACTCCACGGTGAAGATCTCGCGCAAGGGATCGAAGATCTACGTGCACGTCGACGAACGGCGGAACGGGGACCAGGTCCGGGTCGAGGTGCCCGTGTCGCTCGTCGATGCCCTCCTGGCCGGCAGCGGTGAGACGCTCAACGTGGACGCGGCGGTGGCGGAGCTGGAAAAGATGGGACCCGGCGAAGTGGTTCATGTAGTGGATGGAGAGGATTCGGTCCGGATCTGGATCGAATAACCTAGGGGGCCTTTCATGATCGTCAAGCTTGCGCTCATTTGTGCCAGTCCCTTCGTGATCATGGGCATGCTGCTCGGGATAACCGGGGTGGCGGTCGTCGATGTGCAAGAAGGGCAGCCCGGCGGGCATCACCTCACCATTCCCGTCCCCCTATTGATCGCCCAGGCCGCGCTTACCTTCGCCCCCGATGAGGCGAAGTACGTCGCCTGTCCTCAATTTGCCCGCTATCAAAAGGTCGCCGCGACGATTCTCGAGGAGCTGGAACACGCGCCCGACGGCGTGCTCGTGGAAGTGCACGACCAGGACAACTCGGTTTTGATTCGCAAGGAAGGCCCCCTGCTTCGCATCAACGTGAACGAGGCGAGCGGCGAGAGCGTCGAGTGCAACCTGCCCCTCAGGAGCGCGATCAAGGCCGTAGAGGCGTACGACGGGCACGGGTTTCCGACCAAGGCGGCGTTCTGGGCCTTGCGGCGGGCACCGCGTGGCACGCTCGTGCATGTGAAGGACGGCGAGGACGAGGTCACGGTCAAGCTCCTGTAGTCATCCCGAAGCAGCGCTTGACGAGTGTCCTCGATGCAGCACGGGTGTACCTGACGGGACAGGCGTTTCACCCGTTTCAATTTGCATGCATTTCCCTCCCCCCTAACCCCCTGTAGCTACGTAGCTTTCGCGATCGTCTCCCTGGGGCCGTTCTGGCACATCCCCTGCTTTAATACCGAGCGGGCCGGCTGGGGGAACTCCCCTGGCCCCAGAAAGGATGACGAACGATGAAAACCAACCGACGCACGGCTCGAACCCTTTTCGGAATCGGACTCTTGGGGGCGGCTCTGGCGGTCGGGGCTATGTCCGCGACGCCGGCCGACGCTAAGGGCTGGCATGGTCACGGCCATGGCCGGGGACATAAGACGGTAGTCGTTTACCGGTCTTATCGGCCCGCACCGGTCGTCGTCCGGCGAGTGGTCTACCCCGCGCCGGTTTTCGTGCGGCCTGCTCCAGTCTACGTTCGGACCTATCATCCGTGGTACTACGGTGCCAACCGGATCTACGTGAACTCGTCTCCGTTCTACTTCAACACAGGACTGAGCGTGTTCTTCGGGGGAGCGAATCTGAACCTCCAGTTCAGTAACTACGCTCCGGTGGGTTACGTGTACGTGGACCCGTACTGTAACGAGGACTTCTACAGCGTGAGCGAGTACCGCGAGCACTTGCGGTACGCGCATCACTCGCCCGCGTTGCAGTGCGTGTACGTAGGCGACAACGACCAGTACGACGACTACGACAACTAG
>Ga0114129_10000997_pt1 | contig 36967 bp, 35 predicted proteins | sample RhiMetdeltSRZDD1_FD_80071 | JGI IMG/M metagenome (GOLD analysis project Ga0114129, IMG submission 80071) | Populus rhizosphere microbial communities from Tennessee, USA - Rhizosphere MetaG P. deltoides SRZDD1 (version 2) (version 2) | ecosystem: Host-associated > Plants > Roots > Rhizosphere >...
CACCAGGCGCGGACGCTTCGCGTCACCGAGGAATCGTTCGTCGAAGAGATCGCCCCGGCGCGAACCTTCACGTTCCTCAAGGACGTGGAGATGCTGCGGCAGAACGGGCTGGCGCTCGGCGGCTCGCTTGAAAACGCCATCGTCCTCGGCGAAACAGGCGTGCTGAACAACGCGCTGCGGTTCGAGGACGAGTTCGTGCGACACAAGATCCTCGACGCCGTCGGAGATCTTGCGCTCGTCGGATATCCGGTCATCGGTCATCTCGTCGCGCATCGCGCCGGTCACGCGCTGCACACCGAGTTCGCGGCGAAGATTCTCGAAGAGACGCACGCATGGCGTCTCGTCGAGGCGCCGGTCGACGGCGTTGCGCTGCCGCTGACCGCACCGGTAAGAGCCGCGGCACCCCGCCTCGCCAACTGATTGCGAAGCTGTAGCCTCTAGCGAACCCAAAGGATCCGGGTCGTCGTCGGGCTCCCACACCGCTCGAACCAGTCGATGCCTTCGCTCACCAGATCGAATTTCAACGCGTAACGGCCTGGCTGTTCCGGTGCAGCCATCTCGATAGCCACCTGCGTCTCGGCTCCAGGACCGAGCGTCGCCGGAAGCCAGGCGCGGGCGAAGTCGCGGTTGATCATCGACCCGTCCGGTGCGCACAACTGCGCGCCGAGGCGAACGAGCCGCCGGCCATACGTGGCCTGCGCAGGAAACGGGCGCGTCGAAAGATTGTGGACGCGCGTCCGGACGTGAAGCGGCCGGCCGGCCCGCGCGACGAGCGGCACACCCGGTAATAGAGTGTGGATGTCGATGCGCGCCCGTGGTGTCGCTCCGGGAATTGCGTTGCCCAGGTTGTTGTCGTCCCACACCTCGTGGCGGATGGCGTCGAGCGCCTGCGACCCGGGTCCGAATCGCCGCGAGTACGAATCTTCAGGATGGTCGGTGAGCTCCCAGCACAAACGGTCGACGCCGATGCCGGCGGCCAGCTCGCGGGCGAGCGCCATCTCCTCGTCGCTGTCGTTCCACGTGAAGAGGATATAGCGCCAGTTGAGAAACGGCAGATCGCGCCCCGTACGCCGCTTCTCGTCGGTCATCGCTCTCAACGTCGCAATCGCGACATCGAACCGTCCGCGCTGGCGGTACTTCACGTAGCTTGCCGGTGTCGCCCCGTCGATGGAGAACGTCACCTCATCGATGCCGGAATGGACGAGCCGGCGTGCCTGCGCTTCGGTCAGCGCCAGGCCGTTCGTGCTCGTGTAGAGATAGATGTGCGGGAAGTTCGCCTTGATGTACTCGCACATGTCGAGCGCGCGCTTGTGGAGGAATGCTTCGCCGTAGTTGAAGAAGTCGACGCGGACGAGCGAGGTTCCGACCTCGTCGATGACGCGCCGAAAGAGGTCGAAATCCAGCATGCCCGCCTGCCTCGTGCGGGTGATGCCGGTCTCCGGCGCGCAGCACGCCTGCGCGCACGAGATGTTGCACGCCGCAGTGCACTCGACGTACATGCGCGACGGCTGCGGGCCGGCATCGATCGGCCGCACGACAGGCGACTCGTCCTTCTTCAAAGGACGCTTCAGAGGACAGTCGCCGCAGAACTTGGATCCGCCGCCGTTCAGCTCCTCGCGCAGCGTGGTCACAACGGAACCGGTCCAGACTTCGCGGATCGAAGACGCGCGCGCGTCGCCGAGCACGCGCTTTGCGTACGGATCGGCACACCCGCATACGAGACGGCCGTCGCAGAGCATGACCAGCGTGCTCCACGGCCACGTGCATTGAAACCGGGTAGCCAGAAAATTCAGCGACATTGACGCCTAGTGGCCGTCCAGGATAGATCGAGGATCACCTCGCCGGTGGGACAGGCCCTATCCCTACGCCTTCTTGGTGAGCTTCTTCATATACGCTTCGAGCTTATCGTTCTCGTATTTGACGGTATTGAGGAACAGGCTCTCGGCCAGGTACGTTCGCCGCTCGCCCTCGTCCATCTGCTCGATGAGATGGTGGATCTCCTTCACCATGTCTTCGAAGGAGCGCTCGAGACCGCGCTTCGCGGTGACTTCACGGTAGAGCGCCTCCATGACGGCGAGCAAGTCGCCGTCGAGCGTGATCGCGCCGCCGCTGGTGGTCTTGATCGTGCGCATCGCTAAGCCTCGAAGCTCTTGACCGCTGTCGGCTCGTCGGCATGGATCTCGATGAAGTTCTGCGCGCCGGTCATCGTCAGCATCGTCTCGACGCGCTTCTGCACGCCCGAGAGCTTCAGATGGCCGCCGGCCGTCGTCACCTGTCGGTAAAGATCCATCAGGCAGCCGATGGTGGCGCTGTCAACGTAGGTGACCGGCGCCAGATCGATGAGGATCTCGCGCTTGCCGGCCGAGATGAGTCCGCTGACGGCGGACGAGAAGTCGGAGAGAATCGGATACATCAGCCGTGTCTCACCGACGCGGACGACCGAGATGCCGCCGATCTGTTCGGTTTTCACATTCATCAGTAGGCTCCAGTGGGCTTGGCTGTTCTCCGTGCGACCGCGTCGCTCGGGCTGAAATCGTCGCCGCGCAGCTTGCGAATCTGCCGGGCGAGCTCCGTCCGGCCGCGATTGATTCGCGACTTGACAGTCCCTTCCGGCAGGCGCAGCGCGTCGGCGATTTCCTGATACGAGAGCTCCTGGATGTCGCGCATCAGAACGGCCGTGCGGAGCGTTTCCGGAAGCGCGGACAACGCCTGTCGGAGCAGCGTCACGCGGTCGCGTTGTTCGAGCGCGGCGACCGGTCCGATCTCGCGCGAGACGGGCGAGAGCTCGTTCGCGTCGACGTCGCGGTCGATTGTCTCGCGCTCCTTGCGGACGCTGCGGTAGTGATCGATACAGAGATTGCGGCTGATGCTGATCAGCCACGTCTGAAAATTCGCGCGGCGGTCGAATGTATCGAGCGATCTGAAGATCTTCAGGAAGATGTCCTGCGTGAGATCTTCGGCTTCGTCGTGCTTGCCGACGAACTTGTACGCGACGTTGAACACCTTGCGCCAGTACTGGCGAACGATCTGCTCCCAGGCAATCTGATCGCCTTTCAGGCACCGTTTGATGAGCGCCTCGACCGCGTCCGGTGAGTCCGGGAGCATGAAAGATTGAGTAGAATACCCTATCACGTGCCAACATCGACACGCGCGGTCGGCTTCTATCGGGAGCAACACGAGCTCGTGTGCGACGGCGTGCCGCTCTCGGCAATCGCTGCAGCCGAAGGAACGCCGGTGTACGTGTACAGCGCCGCGACGCTTCGCGCGCGCTATCGCACGATAGACGACGCGTTCAACGGCTACCCACATACGCTGCATTACGCGCTCAAGGCGAATTCGACGCTGGCCGTGGCGCGCCTGCTGCGTGAGCTTGGCAGCGCCGTCGATGCCAACACCGTGTGGGAAATCGAAGTGGCTCGCAAGGCCGGATTTCAGCCGGCGGAGATCGTCTTCACGGGCGTTGGCAAGTCGGCGGCCGAGCTCGAATGCGCCGTCGCCCTCGGCGTCAAGGCGATCAATGTCGAATCGGCCGGAGAGCTCGGGCGCATCGAAGCGATCGCGGTGCGCCTCGGACGGACGGCCCGGGTTGCGGTCCGTGTGAACCCGGACATCGATGCGAAAAGCCATCCGCACATCTCCACGGGCCTCAAGACCACGAAATTCGGCGTCCCGGTCGACCAAGCGCGCGAGCTGCTGGCGTCGGTCCGCCGCCGATCGTCGCTGAAGCTCGTCGCCGTCCACGTCCATGTCGGGTCGCAGATCACGTCGCTCGAGCCGCTGCGCCGCGCCGCCGCGCTGGCCGCGCGGGTGAGCAAGGAACTGCAGGACGAGCATGCCGGCCTGGAGTACATCGACCTTGGCGGTGGACTCGGTGTGTCCTACGACGGCCGCGACGTGCCAAGCCTCGACGACTACGTGTCGGCGCTCGTCGAGGAAGTCCGGCCGACAGGGTTGCGGATCGTGCTCGAGCCTGGGCGAGCGATTGCCGCGCCCGCTGGTGCGCTCGTGGCCCGTGTCGTGGACCTCAAGCCTCGAACCGCCGAAACCGACTTCGCCATCATCGACGCCGGGATGACCGAGCTGCTGCGACCGGCGCTCTACAGCGCGTTTCATCGGATCGAGCCGGTCATCGTTCGACCGGACGAGGCGCGGCAGTACGAGATCGTCGGTCCAGTCTGCGAAACCAGCGACGTCGTCGGCCGCGATCGAACGCTGCCGCAGCTTCACGTCGAAGACCTGGTGGCCATCCGCGACGTCGGAGCATACGGATCGGTGATGGCCTCGAACTACAACCGGCGCCCGCTACCGGCTGAGGTCCTCGTCGACGGAAACGCGTGGCGAGTGATTCGCCGTCGCCAAACAGTCGACGACATGATCAGGCTCGAGATCTAGAGGTTCGTCGTTCGTGGTTCGACGTTCGTCGTTCTAGGTTCGAGGTTCGAGGTTCGACGTTCTCGCACCCGGAACGACGAACCAGAACGACGAACCACGAACCAGAACGGCGAACCACGAACGACGAACCACAAACGACGATGCCCGGACAGCTGATTGCATTCGAAGGTCTCGACCAGAGCGGCAAGCAGACGCAGGCAGAGATGCTGCGTGATCGCCTCAAGGAAGAGGGGCACAAGGCGCGACTGGTCTCTTTTCCCGACTATGGCACGTCGATCGGCGAGGAGATTGCCCGCGCGCTTGCCGGCGAGCGCGACTACGACGCCGACGTGATGCAGCTGCTCTACGTGGCCAACCGCTACGAACGGAAAGCCGACCTGCAGCGTTGGATCGACGGCGGACTGATTCTGGTCTGCGATCGCTACACGGCCTCCAGCGTGGCATACGGTGAGGCGCAGGGCCTGGACCCGGCATGGCTCTCCGACATGCAACGATTCCTGCCGCGCGCGGCTCTCACGATCATGCTCGACATCGCGCCGGAAACCGCGGTGAAGCGGAAATCGGTCGACCGCGATCGCTACGAGCGCGACCTCGCACTTCAGGGTCGCGTGCGCGAGAGCTATCTCCGGCAAGCCGCCGCGCATCAATGGGCGGTGATCGACGGGGAACGGCCCAAGGACGCGATTGCGAACGATGTCTTCGCGGCGGCGAGCCTGATGGTCAGCCGTTAGTCAACGCCGCGATCATCTTCGGATCCGCACGTGCCTTTTCCCACTCGAGCAAATCGGGCGTGACGTTTGCGCCGGCAGCGACCAGTCGGGCGACGACTCTGTAGTACCGGGACCGATCGGTGGTCTTGTCACGGCTCCAACCGGTCAATGCCCAGACAAGTGGCGGCGTCCTCCATGTTTTATCGATGATGTCGACACGGGCACTGCGTCGAATCAGCGCGTCGACGACATCCGCGTGGCCGTAGAAGGCTGCCACGTGCAAGCCGGTGTGGCCCTCGCCGTGTCCGCGCATTTCCACATCCACGTCGACGCCCCGGTCCAGGAACAGCTCGACGGCACCGACGCGACCGTAGGCACAGGCCAGTGAAAACGCGTCAAGCAACTGCGCCTTGGTGACGTTAGGCTGCAAATCCCCACTACTGGTGAAGAAACCTCGTGCGACGTCGACGCGGCCGAGTCCTGCCGCGCCAGGAAGATCGAGCGGCGCACCCCTGGAGACGAGGTACTCCGCCGCTGCCGGCTGGCCGTTCGCGAGGCATGAGCGGACGAGCGAATCGTTGTGGCCGCCGGTTCCGGCAAGATCGATGCGGGCACCGTGGTCGAGGAGAACGTCGATCACGTCCCGCTGCACGCCGGCGATCGCCGGGGGCGCGCTCGTCGCGACCAGTCCAAGCGTCGTCCAGCCGCCGCCATAGACGTCGGCCCTGGCCTCGACCTGCGCGCCAGCCTCGAGGAGCAGCGCAGCGACCTGAGCGGCGTTCTGTGGGCTGATCTGTCGGTATCCCTCGACGCCATTTGCCGAGACGTAATGCAGGAGCGTCGCGTTGTGTTCACGCGTAGAGCGTTCGTGGACCAGCCCTGGATTCTCGCTCAACAGCCGACGAAGCGCGGAGATATCGCCAGCGATGACCGCGTCGACGGCCTGTTCAAAGGCCGAGACATGCGACGACGCGCGGGAAAGCGATTCGAGATGCGCAACGAGCTTCGGCCAGCTCGTGAAGCCGTGCGCGCGCGCCATGACGAATTGCGCGTCGGCGAGCACGCACTTGGCGGATGAACCGGTCAGCTTCGCTTCCGCAAACGTCGCGACTTCGTCGGGATCGTGCGAGATGTCGCTGCGGATGATGCGGCGATCTCCGTCGGGTTCGCGAGCGGCGAGCGCTTCGATCCAGGCGACGGCCCATGCTCGAATCGCGTTCGGCTCGCCTGACCTGCAGGCCCGCACGAGGTCCTTCGCCCGCTTCCGATATTGCTCGAGGTTCGGTTTGGCCGGGAGTGGCAGCGCAGCCTGCGGGTTCGGGTACATGCGAAGCTCCTTTCATCACGCGCCTGGAGTCCGCACGAACAGGCTGAAAGAAGTTTCGTGTTGTACGACCGGCTGTGGGTGGGCACGGCCCTTTCCGCGGACTGGATGCGCCCCTCGCGCTGACACCCAGTATAAACGCGATTAGTCGTCAAAGCCGACGACGCGCGCGGCGGTGAGAGCCCGCACCTCGCGCACACCCGCTTCCTTCAGCGCTCGCGCGCAGGCCTCGAGCGTCGCGCCGGTGGTGCTCACATCGTCCACGAGCACGACGACAGCCCCAGGAAGCGTGCGTCCCGCCGCCGTGACGGCAAAGGCGTCGCGGACGTTACGATGTCGGCGCGCGGCGGGGAGGCCCGTCTGCGTTGCAGTGGCGCGGATGCGTCGAAGCGCCGGCACCGTGGGCAGGGGAAGTCGACGCGACAGATCCGCTGCCTGGTTGAAACCGCGCTGCCGCCGCCGCGACGGATGGAGCGGCACCGGAACCGCACAGGCTGCGCCGTCCAGGAGATCGCCGCCACGCTGCCGCATCAAACGGGCCAGGGGCCGAGCGAGCGATCGGCGTCCCTCGTACTTCAGCGCGTGGACGATCGCGCGCAGGGCACCGTCGTAGGAGCCGACGGCGCGGGCGCGATCGACGAAGCGGGATGTGCGCCTGCAGCGCGGGCAGCGCGCCAACGGCAGGCTGATTGCTCTCCAGGTCGGCAGCGGATCGCCGCATTGGTCGCAAATCGGCGGCGTGAGCGGCGGAATCGACGTCCAGCACCTCGGACAGACCGGACCGCGCGTCGGTTGTTCGAGAGGCTGCTCGCAGGCTGCGCAGGCCGGCGACAGGACGACGGCCAGAATGGCGTCGAGCGCGAATCTGGCAGTCGCCAGTCCCCAGTCGTCAGTCATCAGTCGTTAGTCATCGGTCGTCAGTCGACAGTCGTCAGTCATCGGTCGTCAGTCGACAGTCGACAGTCGACAGTCAACAGTCGTCCGTCAGTCGGTAGGCTGACTGGTTACCGTCCGGCCGCGACCTCGATGCGGTCCGCGTTTCCCCACAGCCGCTCGAGCCCATAGAAGAGCCGTGTTTCAGTAGCGAAGATGTGCACGATGAAGTCGAAGTAGTCGATCAGGATCCACTCCGAACGGTCGTAGCCTTCGATATGTGCCGGTTTGACGCCGTCTTCGGCGAGCGCCTCCATGACGCTGTCTGCGATGGCTCGAATCTGCCGCGTATTGGTGCCGGTGCAAATCACAAAGAAGTCTGTGAACCCCGCCGCCTTCCGCAGATCCAGGACCACGAGGTCCTGCGCTTTCTTCTCTTCGGCCGCTGCGATCGCTCGATCAATCTGGGCGGGGAGCCGCGCCGTTTTCCTTCGCTTCTCAGTCTTGGCCATGCAACCTGCCTGCCGCGGTCACGCGCGCGGCATCCACCGCGCGTCGTCCCGGCGTCATCGATGTGTAAAGTTCATGCTGCTCAATGTGTTGCTGCACCGACGGCGGCACCAACCCGGCGATCGATTCGCCAGCCGCCACGCGGCTGCGGATTGCAGTCGACGACACATCGGCGGTCGCCGCGTCGATCAAAAGAATCAACGGCTCGATCTGCGAGATGGCGTCGAGCGGCGGGCGCGCCATGCGCGACACGAGACGCGGCAGCCGATGCGGTAGCTGCTCGACCGGGAACCCCGGCCGCGACACGACGGCGAAATGCGTGGCATCGAGGATGGCCGGATAGTCGCGCCACGAGCCGATGTCGGCGAACGCGTCGGCTCCGATGACGAAGAACAGCTCCGACGGGCCGTAGCCGCGCTCGTGGAATTTCGCGAGCGTCCCCGACGTGAACGATGGCGTTGCGGATCGAAGCTCGAGGTCCGCGGCGCGCCAGCCCGGATGGTTCGCGACGGCGAATGACACCATCGCGAATCGGTGATAAGCAGACGCAAAGGGCTGTGGACGATGGGGCGGAATGTTCGACGTGATCACGAACATCCGCGCGAGTCCAAGCGCCGACTCCGCAGCCGTGGCCACGTCCAGATGGCCGCTGTGGATGGGATCGAACGTGCCGCCGAGGATGCCGATCCTGCGCGTCACTAGGCAGCCGTCTGGCGCGATGCGGCGAGGCGCTGCCACATCGCTTCGAGCAGATCCGGAACGCCGGCGCCTGTCGCAGCGGACACGCGGTAGAACGGCAGTTTCAGATCGGACGCACGCTTGGCGAGAGCGGCGACACGCGATTCATCATCGACGGCGTCGATCTTGTTGGCGGCGACGACTTGCGGCTTCGCTGCCAGCGTCGGCTGAAAGAGCTCGAGCTCTTGCCGGATGATATCGAGGTCGCTCACCGCGTCTCGACCGGTCGCGCTCGACACGTCGACGAGATGCACGAGCACCTTGGTGCGCTCGAGATGCCGCAGAAACTGATGCCCGAGGCCCAGTCCGCGATGTGCGCCCTCGATCAGGCCGGGCACATCCGCCACGACGAAACTGCGGTCCTCGCCAAGTCGGACCACACCCAGATTCGGGACGAGCGTCGTAAATGGATAGTCCGCGATCTTCGGCCGCGCCGCCGAAATCCGCGCGATCATCGTCGACTTGCCGGCATTGGGGAAGCCAACGAGGCCGACATCGGCGAGCAACTTCAGCTCGAGGCGCAGATCCTTGATCTCACCCGGCTCGCCCGGTTGAACCTTTCGCGGCGCTCGATTGGTTGCCGTTGCAAAGCGGGCATTGCCCATGCCGCCGCGACCGCCCTTCGCGACCAACACGCGCTGACCTTCCTCGGCGAGGTCGGCCAGCAGACGTGGCGGCGCACCGCCGTCAGCCATTTTTTCGTACACGAGCGTGCCGATCGGAACCTCGAGCTCGAGGTCGTCGCCGCCATGGCCCGTACAGTTCGAGCCCATGCCGTGCTCGCCGCGCTGCGCCTGAAACTCCGGATGAAAACGAAAGTTGATGAGCGTGTTGATGTGGGGGCTGGCGACGAGGTACACCGAACCGCCATGTCCGCCGTCGCCACCGCTGGGGCCGCCGCGCGGCACGAACTTCTCTCTGCGGAACGCAAGACACCCGCGCCCACCGTGGCCGGCTTCGACGTGGATGTCGACTTCGTCTACAAACATGCAGTTGGCGAACTGGCGAATCCGGCGAATTGGCGAATTGAATTCACCAACTCACCAATTCCTCAATTCACCAATTACTCTACCGGCTGAATGCTGATCACCCTGCCGTGGGCGCCGTGGTTCTCGAACTTCACGCGGCCTGCGATCTTGGCGAAGATCGTGTCGTCCTTTCCAAGTCCGGCGTTCAACCCTGCCCGGAATCGGCGGCCGCGCTGACGAACGATGATCGTCCCGCCAGTGACGAGATTCCCATCATGCGCTTTGACACCGAGCCGCTGCGAGTTCGAATCGCGGCCGTTTCGAGAGCTGCCTTGTCCTTTTTTATGTGCCATTGCTGATCCAGTCGGCTCTCTGGGCTCGCTCCGACGGCTAGCCCCTAGTCCCCAGCCCCTATAGAAGAATGTCCGTAATCCTTACCTGCGTGTACACCGCCCGATGGCCCTTTGTGCGGCGCATGCCCTTGCGGCGCTTCTTCTTGAACACGCGGATCTTCGGGCCGCGTGTTTCGCCGTCAACCACTGCCGTGACGCGGGCGTTTGCCACGAATGGTGCCCCTGCCACGACGTCGCCGCCGTCCTTCTCGACGAGCAGCACATGTTCAAGCGTGACGGCAGCCCCCGGCTCTCCAACAGTCCCGGGCACGAGAACCGTGCTCCCTTTGGTGACTCTGATCTGCTGAGGACCGCTCTGAATGATCGCGTGCATTATCGGCACCTATGCAAAACGTTAAGCTTAACAGTGATGGGCGTAGTTGTAAAGGACTCAGTTCAAACAGGTTAGCGCCGCCGGTGGTCGCTAGCGAAGCAGCACCCTGGTGCCGCGAATCTTCTGGCTGCTCAGCGCGCTGAGGAAGCTGGGGACGAGCCGGTCCATCAACTCGAAATAGGACGACAACGCCGGCGTGTTCTGCTGCGCGTTGTACAGAATCTCTTCGCGATAGCTCTCGGAATACATCGTCGCGCCGGTGCGGCCGTCGATGAACACGAACTTCGGCCGCAGCACGAAACCCTTGCGTTCCATATACGTGCGGACCGGAACCACTCGCCGCCGGCCGAGGCTGTCGAAGATCTCCTGGTCGCGCTGCACGAATCCCGACGTCGATCGATTCGTGAAGAGGACCGTTCCGGTGACAATGAGAGGGTTCTGGTATTCTTCGCCGATTCGCTTCCAGTACGCGGTGTTGGCGAAGAGCCGCTCGTAGGGCTCGAGATCCTTTTCTTCCTTGATGTTCTTCAGCGCCTGCTGCGGAGCGTTCGGCCGATCGGACGAGGTGGCGGCGCCACTCGCGGCACGCGTCTCCTCTGCGCTCGCCGACTGCGTCTGGTCCTGCGCGACCTCGAGCAACGGAAGGATGTCGGCGTCGATGACTTTCAGCGCAGACTTCGTGCGAAGCTGACTGCGGAGCAGGCGGACCGTTTCCTGATTCGCGTCGACATCTTCGCTGCCGCCAGCAACGAATCCGGCGACCAGGACGCGTTGAAACGCCGTGACGTCGAGCTTCGGCTGGATCGGCGTCTCAATCGGAATCTCGTAATAATCCGCGCCGCACGCCAGCGCGAAAACCGCGATGCACGCGGTCACTGCGGCGAGCACCAGACGTCGGCGTACGTCGAACGCCGCGCTATCGGTCTTTGGCAGTGGTCCGGTCATTGATTTCCTTGAACAACTCGTAGTTCTGACGCACCTGCGCGTTGTTCGGGTCGAGCTCGAGCGCACGTTCGTACGCTTTGCGCGCCTTGTCTAGTTGGCCTTCGTGCTCGTACGCAATCGCCAGGTCGTTGAAAGCCGCGGCATAGGTGGGGTCCAGCTCCGTCGCCTTTTCCCAGCGGTAGATCGCTTCGCGCCACAGACCGCGCTGCGCGACGCTGATGCCGAATTCGACCTGCGCTTTCGCGTCGCTTCGTGCGTCGGCCAACGCAGGGGAAGCCGACACGGCCGTGGCACACGCGACGAGCAGCGCGAGGCGCATCTTCATAGATGGATATCGCTCACTATACCGTACTCCTCTGGGACGCCGAGCAAGCCATATGCCACTGCTGAGCCCGAAAATCGCCTGTTTTTTGCACGATCGAAGCGTCGCGATTTACGAAACGTGGTCGTCGATGTCCTGGAACGTCCTCTATAATTGAAGGCGAGGTCGGGCCGCGCGCGTCTGCGCCGCGGTACCGGCCTCGTTTCAGTTGGGTCGCGACCGCGTCGTTCGAGGTGTGGCCGTGACCGACCTTCTTCACTACATCGCGCTCTCGCTCCTCCCTTCGTCGTCGTGGCTGCAGGTCGCGGAATGGCTGCGCAGGGGCGATCCGCCCGCCGCGGTGTTCGATCGAACCTTCGCGGCACACTGGCCCAGCGAGCCCGAGTATCGCGCCGCGCTCTACGCGCGTGCGCACGCCGCGATCGACCGCGCGCAGGAACAGCGGATCACGCCGGTGCCGTGGAGCGACGCCGCATATCCGATCGCGTTGACGACGATTGTCGATCCTCCGCCGCTTCTTTGGACCTGCGGCTCGATCGCTGCATTCGCCACACCGGCCGTCGCCATCGTCGGCGCGCGTGCAGCCTCGCCGTACGCGCTCTCGGTCGCCGAGCAGCTGGCTGGCGATCTCGCCGCGCGAGGGCTCGCGATCGTCAGCGGTCTCGCGCGCGGCGTCGATTCGGCGGCGCACCGCGGCGCATTGTCGGCCGGTGGCGTCACCATCGGCATCATGGGCTCCGGCGTCGATGTCATGTATCCGCGCGAGCATGCGTCGCTCGCGAGCGCGATGCAGCAGCGTGGCGTGGTGGCGAGTGAGCTGGTGCCCGGCACACCGCCGCAGCCTCAGTTTTTCCCGCTGCGGAATCGCATCATCAGCGGCCTGTCGCGGGCGGTCGTCGTCATCGAAGCGGGCGAGAAGAGCGGGTCGTTGATTACGGCGCGCTGCGCGCTGGAGCAGGGACGCGACGTCCTGGCGGTTCCGGGCAACGTGCTGAGCGGCCGTAATCGCGGTGCGCACTCGCTGTTACGGGATGGTGCAAAGATTGTGGAGTCCGCGGACGATATCTTGGAAGAGCTCGGAATGGCTCGAAAGGGGGTTGTATCCCTTTTGCGCGAGACCGACGACGGAAAGAGGGGTACGAACCCTGTTCGCGAGGACCCCGTTCTCGCGTGTCTGATACCCGGCGAGGCGAGCGATCTCGACGCGATCGCCGACCGCTCCGGGCTGACGCCGGCGCGGTTACTGCCCAGGCTCTTCGAGCTGGAATTGCAGGGCGCCGTGGCGCGCATCGGCGGCGGCCGATTCGTTCGGGTTGACAGAACGTGCTAGGGTGAACAGGAATGCCGAAGACGCTGGTGATCGTGGAGTCGCCCGCAAAGGCGCGCACGATCGAACGGTTTTTGAAAAATGGCTACGAGGTGCTCGCGAGCTACGGGCACGTCCGCGATCTGCCGGAATCGGCCGACGAAATCCCCGACGAAATCCGCAAGAAGAAATGGGGGCGCATCGGCGTCGACACCGAGGGCAACTTCAAGCCGTACTACGTGATCCCCAACGACAAGCGCAAGTACGTGCAGGCGCTCAGGACGGCGCTCAAAGGCGCCTCGCAAGTGCTGCTCGCCACCGACCCCGATCGCGAAGGCGAGTCGATCAGCTGGCACCTGAAGCAGGTCCTCAAGCCCAAAGTGCCCGTCAGGCGGATCATCTTTCACGAGATCACCGAAGACGCCATCAACGATGCGCTGAAAGATGCGCACGACATGGACGAAAACCTCGTGCGCGCCCAGGAGAGTCGACGGATTCTCGATCGGCTGTACGGCTACACGATCTCACCGGTCCTCTGGAAGAAGGTCCAGACGGGATTGAGTGCAGGCCGTGTGCAGAGCGTCGCGACCCGGCTGATCGTCGATCGGGAAGAGGAGCGACTGGCATTCACCGCAGCAACCTACTGGGATCTCGAGGCCCGCATCTCGGGCGAAGGCCGAGAGTTCGCCGCCGTGTTGGCGCGCGTCGGCCATGACCGCATAGCCACCGGTAAAGACTTCGACGAGAAAGGCGTGCTGACCGGACGCAACGCACGTGTGCTTTCGGAAACCGACGGCCGTGCCCTGGTGGACGCGCTCTCGGCGCACCTGCCGTGGACTGTGACAGCCGTCGAAGAGAAACCTGGAGTCGAACGTCCCGCGCCGCCGTTCACGACGTCGACGCTCACGCAGGAAGCCAGCCGCAAGCTCGGCTTCTCGACCGAGCGCACGATGCAGGCGGCCCAGCGCCTCTTCCAGGAAGGACACATCTCCTATCACCGCACCGATTCAACGACGCTCAGCGAAAAGGCGCTTGCCGAATCGGCCTCGGTCATTCGCGACATGTTCGGCGACGAGTACTACTCGGGACCCCGGCGTTACGCCACCAAAGTGAAGAACGCGCAGGAAGCGCACGAAGCGATTCGACCGGCGAATTTCGGCGACACGCCGGCATTGCTCGAGTCGTCGCTCGATCGCAACGACCTGCGCGTGTACGAGCTGATCTGGAAGCGGACGATGGCGTCGCAAATGGTGGACGCGCGCGTGCTGCGCACGAGCGTCGAGATCTCTGGCGAAGGCACGAACGGCGAAACGGCCGTGTTCACCGCGTCGGGCAAGGCGATCGAGTTTGCGGGCTTCCGTCGCGCGTACGTCGAAGGCAGCGACGATCCGGCCGCAGAGCTCGAGGAACAGGAAACCTTGCTGCCAATGCTCACCGTCGGCGAGCGTGTGGCGCGCGATGATTCGTCGCGGCTTCAGTTGGCTGCGCTCGAGCCGAAACGGCACGAGACGTCGCCGCCGGCGCGATACACCGAGGCCTCTCTCATCAAGGAGCTCGAGCGGCTCGGCATCGGTCGACCGTCGACCTACGCGGCGACGATCGGGACAATCGAGCGCCGCGGTTATGTCTTCCGCCAAGGCAAGGCGCTCGTGCCAAGCTTTACGGCCTTCGCGGTCACACATCTCTTGTGCGGGCATTTCGGCGATCTCGTGGACGTGGCGTTCACGGCGGAGATGGAAGAGGACCTCGACGAGATTTCGCGCGGTGAGCGCGAGTGGCTCGATTTCATCCGCCAGTTCTACCGCGGCGACAAGCACCATCGCGGCCTCGAGGACGCGGTGAAGCAGGCCGAAAAGAAGGCCGACTATCCACTGATTGATGTGGGCGTCGACCCCGATTCGGAGGAGCGAATCCGCGTGCGCATCGGCCGCTACGGACCGTTCCTGCAGCTCGGCGAAGGCGGACCGGGGAGAACGGCATCGCTGCCGCCGGCGCTCGCGCCCGCGGATCTCTCGGTCGAGAAAGCGATGACGCTGATTCGCGCGAAGGCTGAGGGTCCGCGCCTGGTTGGCGTCGATCCGAAGAGCGGGCTGAACGTGTACGCGATTCACGGCCGGTTCGGCGCGTACGTGCAGCTCGGCGAGACACCAGAAAAGGGCTCGAAAGAGAAGCCCAAGCGCGCATCGCTCAAGGGAAGCCTGACCGAATCCACGGTGACGATCGACGAAGCGCTCAAACTTCTCGAATTGCCGCGCGAGCTCGGCGCGCATCCCGAATCGGGTCAGCCGGTGGTCGCCGGCCTGGGACGGTTTGGCCCGTACGTCAAGCACGGCGACGACTACCGCTCGCTCGTTGCAGACGACGACGTGTTCACGGTCGGGCTCGAGCGGGCGCTGGCGTTGTTCGCGGAACCAAAGAAATCCGGCCGCCGCCAAATGACCAAGCGCGTCATTCGTCAGCTCGAAGGGACCGACGGTGGGGCGCCAGTGCAGGTCCTCGAAGGGCGATACGGTCCGTACGTGACCGACGGCGAGACGAACGCATCGGTGCCGAACGGCACGGAGCTGGCGGCTATCACTCTCGCCGATGCGCGGGCTCTGATCGAGGCGCGTCGCGGAGCGCCGCCCCGGCCGATGCGCCGCGGAAGGGCCGCGGCAGGCGCATCGCGGCCGCGGCGCGGCGGCCGTGCGAGCGAGCCGGCTGGCGTGACGGCGATCGCGCGCGCGCCGACGCCCAAACGAAAGTCGACGAAACGCAAGATGGCCCACTGATGCCCGTCCGCATCATCGGTGGTGGCCTCGCCGGATGCGAGGCTGCGTGGCAGGCCGCGTCGCGCGGCGTCGCCGTCACACTCTACGAGATGCGGCCCGTTCGGCCGACCGCCGTCCACAAAACGGATCGACTAGCGGAGCTCGTCTGCAGCAACTCGTTTCGAGGCGACAAACTCGATAACGCCGTCGGCCTCCTCAAGGAAGAGATGCGCCGGCTCGGTTCGCTCGTGATGCGCGCCGCCGAGGAGAGCCGCGTGCCGGCAGGCGCGGCGCTTGCCGTGGATCGCGAGCGGTTCGCCGAAACGGTTACGCGCGCCGTGAGCGATCATCCGCTCATCACAATCCTCCGGGAAGAAGTCCGGACGATTCCTCCGTCCTCCGACCGCGATCCGGTGATCGTGGCGACAGGGCCTCTCACCTCGGAAGCGCTCTCGAGCGAACTCATCCGGCTCGTCGGCGGCGATCATCTGTATTTCTACGATGCGATCAGCCCCATCGTTCTGGCGGAGACGATCGATCGCTCGAAAGTGTTTCGCGCGTCGCGGTGGGGTCGGAGCCTGAGAGGTGCCACGCCGACGGGTCCCGCGTGCGCCGTGGATGATGGCGAAGGCGATTATCTGAACTGCCCGTTGACGCGCGACGAATACGAACGCTTCTATGACGCCCTCGTGACCGCGGAATCGGCAACGGTCCACGACTTCGACAAGGAACGGTTCTTCGAAGGCTGTTTGCCGATCGAGGTGATGGCGCACCGGGGTCGCGACACGCTCCGATTCGGGCCGATGAAGCCGGTCGGCCTCCTGGATCCGAGGACGGGCCGCGAGCCGTACGCCGCCGTGCAGCTGCGCCAAGACAATCTGGCGGGCGACCATTTCAGCCTCGTCGGGTTCCAGACCCAGATCAAATGGGGCGATCAGGCACGTGTCCTCCGGATGATCCCCGGCCTGGAGCAAGCCGAGTTCGTCCGATTCGGCATGGTGCACCGCAACACGTACGTGAACGGGCCAGCGGTCCTCGCGGACACGTGGCAGGTGCGCTCGAAGCCGACGCTCTTCCTCGCGGGCCAAATGTCCGGTGTCGAAGGCTACGTCGAGTCCGCGGCGTCGGGGTTGCTGGCAGGGTTGAACGCCGCCGCGCTGTCGAGGGGCGAACCGGTGACGTCGGCGCCGCGCGCGACAGCCATCGGCGCGCTTGCGTACTATGTCTCGCACGCGAATCCTGCGCACTACGAGCCGTCGAATATTACATTCGGGATCTTGCCGCCGCTGAGTCAGGGATCGGGACCGAAAGGCAAGAAGCTGCGAAACCTGGCGCTGTCCGAGCGCGCGCTGCGTGACCTGCAGGAGTGGGTCGATGCAAGAGCATCTCAAGCAGTTTCTGCAGTTTCTCAGTCTTAATCGAAACGCGTCGGCGCATACGGTGCGCGCCTACGAGAGCGACCTCTCGCAGCTCGTCGCTCACACGGCCGCGGCGGCAGGACTCAAGCAGAGCGAGGTGACGCCGGCGCACCTGGATCGCAGCGCCATCCGCAGTTTTCTCGCCGAACTGCACAAACAGGGTCACACGCGTGCGTCGGCCGCGCGCAAGCTCGCTGCCGTACGGACATTTCTCCGCCACCTGCGCCGCGAAGGCCTCATCGACGACGATCCGGCCGCGATGGTGGCGACGCCGAAGCGCGACATCCGGATGCCGGCGCACCTCTCCGAGCAGGAAATGTCGGCGCTCATCGCCGCAGCGTCCGACGAGACGCCGCTCGGCCGCCGCGATCGCGCCATCCTCGAGCTGTTCTACGCGTCGGGCCTTCGCCTCAGCGAGCTGGTCGGCCTCGATCTCGACGACATCAACTTGAGCGGACGGATGTCTCGCGTGTTGGGGAAAGGTGGAAAAGAACGGCTGGTGCCGTTCAACACGAGCGCGGCGAGAGCGATTCGCGCGTACTTGAACGATCGCGAGGCGCTGGTACGTGGGCAGGAAGGGCAGGAAAGGCGGGATACGACGCGCGCGCGCCCATTCAGCCCTTCCCGCCTATCGAGCGTTTCCCGCCGACGCAATCCGCTGTTCGTGAATTACCGCGGCCAGCGGTTGACGGTCCGCAGCGTGGACCGCCTGGTGCGCCGGTACGTCGCGGCGACGAGCGCGCGGATGGGGATCAGCCCGCACGCCCTGCGTCACTCGTTCGCGACCCATCTCCTCCAACGCGGCGCGGACTTACGGGCGATTCAGGAGCTGCTCGGCCATGCGCAGTTGAGTACAACGCAGCGCTACACCCACGTGAACGCCGCCCAGTTGTTGGAGGTGTACCGGAAGGCGCATCCGCGGGCTGGGCGAAGTCTGAAGTCTGAAGTCTGAAGTCAGAAGTCTGAAGTCAGAGGTCATTCACTTCAGACTTCAGACTTCAGACTTCAGACTTACGGAGTTCTTACCTCAACTGGCGACCGGCAGCAGCGGTGCCGCGCGACGGCCGCGCGGGAACTCGATGTTCAGCGTCTTGATCTTGTAGTTCATCACGCGCGGGCTGATCGAGAGCAGCTCCGCGGCGTCCTTCTGCACCCAGTTCGACATCTTCAACGCCTCGATGAGCGCGTGGCGTTCGATGTCCTCGAGCGCGATCCCCGTCGGCGGGATCTTGACGACCGGCGCGAGCTCGCGCCCGCCTCCTGCCGTCGGCGTCTCGCCCAATCGCAGATCGCCGGCCGCGATCGCGCGTCCCTCGGCGAGCAGGATGGCGCGCTCGACCGTGTTCTCGAGCTCGCGGATGTTGCCCGGCCAGTTGTAGCGCATCAGGAGCTTCTGCGCGTCGGGATCGATCCCTTCCATCTTCTTCTTCAGCTCCCCGGCGAAGCGTCGGATGAAGGTTTGCGCCAGCGGGACGATGTCGTCCTTGCGCTCGCGCAGCGGCGGCATTTCGATGGAGACGACGTTGAGCCGGTAATACAGGTCCTCGCGGAACTGACCGGACTGAACCATCGCCGGCAGGTCGCGGTTCGTCGCCGCGATGAGTCGTACGTCGACGCGCAGCGTCCGCGTACCCCCCAGTCGCTCGAATTCGTGCTCCTGCAGGACGCGCAGGATTTTCGCCTGCGTGCTCGGGCTCATGTCGCCGATCTCGTCGAGAAACAGCGTGCCGCCGTCCGCCTGCTCGAACCGTCCGATCCGCTGCTTGTCCGCGCCCGTGAACGCGCCCTTTTCGTGTCCGAAGAGCTCCGACTCGAGCAGGTTCTCCTGCAGCGCCGCACAGTTCACTTTCACGAAATTCCGCGCCGAGCGCAGCGAGTTGTGGTGGATCGCGCCGGCGATCAGCTCCTTGCCCGTTCCCGTTTCGCCGCGGATGAGCACGGTCGTGTTGCTCTTCGCCACCTTCTTGACGATGTCGAGCACGCGCTGCAGCGCGGAGCTCGATCCCACGATCTTGTCGAACTCGTAGATGTCGGCCTGCGTGCCGCGGAGGTACTCGAGCTCGTGCTTCAGGCGCCTCATCTCCAGCGCCTTCTCGATCTTGACCTCCATCTCCTCGATCTCGAACGGCTTCTGCACGTAGTCGAACGCGCCGATTTTCATCGCCTCGACGGCGGTGTTCACCGATCCGAAGGCCGTCATCAGGATGACCGCAGTCGTTGGATGCATCGCGCGCGTCGTTCGCAGGACGTCCATGCCGTCGCTGCCGCCCATCTTCAGGTCGCTGAGCACGACATCGAAATAGCTGTCGTGCAGCTTCTCGATGGCGAGGTTGCCGTTCGAGGCTTCGTCGACCTCGTGTCCGGCCTCAGTGAGCCCGCGGACGAGCCCGCGCCGCAGCGCGTCGTGATCGTCAGCAATCAGAATACGACCCATGTTCTCTCCTAGCCTACGAACTGATCCCGACCCAACCTGACCCACTCGACCTCCCGCCCCCTACTTGAACCAGCTCGACGCGCTCGTCACCGGCAGCGTCACCCGAAACCGCGCGCCGGTGCCGGGCTCGCTGCTCACGTCTATCCGGCCGTCGTGCGCGTCCACGATTTTCCGGACGATGGCCAGCCCCAGCCCCGACCCTTGTGGCTTCGTCGTGAAAAACGGATCGAAAATCTTCTCCGTCACGTCCGCCTTCAGCCCTGGGCCATCGTCGACAACCTCGACGACCACGGCAGGCGTGGGCGCATGGAGACCGGCCAATGCCGGATCCGGATCGATCGCGCTCGTCACCGCCGAAATCGCGATGTGTCCCTTGCCGTCCAGCGCCTCGAACGCGTTGGCGACGAGATTCGTGAACACCTGCGACAACTGATGGTGATCCGCGTGGATATGCGGCAACCCCGGCTCGAGGCTCATCGTCACCACGACATGACCGCGCGGTGCTTTCGATTCGGCCATGGTCACAGACTGCTGGAGCACATCCGCGAGATCCGTGTGTTCCACCTGCAACCGGACGGGCCGGACGAATTCGAGCATCTCGACCACGATTGCGTTTGCCAGCTTCGCCTCGTTGAGGATGTCGGCGAGCAGCGACTGCGCGTCAGCCGAATCGGGCACCTGCCGGCGGAGCAGTCCTGCCATCACCTCGATGCCGGCGAGTGGATTCTTCAGCTCGTGGGCGATCCCCGCGGCCATCTCGCCGAGCGAGGCCAGCCGATCGCGCAGCCGCTCGCGCTCCTCGAGCTGCTCGACGCGCGTCAGGTCCTTGAAGAACATGACGGCGCCGATCGCATTTCCAGAATCGTCCTTCACTTGTGACAGCGTGTAGCCGATCACCCGATCGAGGTCGGTCAGCCGGAGCTCCGCGCGGTTCGGCAGGTGGCTCAACTCGAAGGCGGTCGACAGGACCCGGATGATCGCCGGCCGTTCGCGCAACACATCGGCAAAGGGCCGCCCGCAGTCGTCGGCTTCCCGGACGAGCCCGAAGATTCTGTAGGCCTCGTCGTTCATCAACGCCAGCGTGCCGTCGCGCCGGAAGGCGATGACGCCGTTTCTCATGCTGCTGACGATGTACCGGAAGAATCGGTCGTCAGGGCTGAGGCCACCGCGGCCTCGGCCCGCAGGGCGGGCCGGTGTGGGACGACCGGCCGGACGCACGTCGGGTGGCGGAGGCGTTTCGGGCATCTGTGCGCGCACTGGTAACTCGGAACGGACGGGGCAAAGGGTATGCCCGGCCAACATCCGCCATCCGAAGCAAAAATTCGCCTGAAATCAGTCGCTTAGACGGATATTGCGTATCGGCCCGGGGACATTATTGTAAGGCAATTACGATTCCGTCAGGCCCTCAGCCGACCCGGTCCGAAAGGGATTGCAGTTCTTCCCACTGATGCATGAGGTCGCCGACCTGCCACATCAGCGACTGGTGCCGATCGACGATTGGCTGGGCCGCCGCGCGATCGTCGTAAAAGCCCGGCGCGGCCATCGTTTGTTCGATCTCTTTGATCGCGGCCTCCGTTTCGGCGATCCGTGTTTCAAGTGACGCGATGCGGTCCAGGCGGGCCTGCACCGCTTTCTGTTTCTTGCGGGTTTCGGCGTCGACGCGTTTCTTTTCTTCGTGTGACGCGCGCGGCGACGCGGCATTCGACGCCGGCCCCCGCGCGTGTTGGTGTTCGCGCACGCCGCTGGCGGCCCTGAAGGGCTGCGCGACACCCGCGCGCTTCGCGTCCTGACGCTGCCCCTTTCTGCCCCCTTCCTGGTGTCCTGCCATCCCGCCCGGCTGCAATTCCTGTGGATGCTCCTTGTGCCACAGGAACTCCTTGTACGTGCCGGGGTACACGATGGCGGTGCCGTTGCCGACCTCGATGATCTTGGTCGCGAGCCGCTCGACGAAATACCGGTCGTGAGACACGAATACGAGCGTCCCGCCGTAGTCCACGAGGGCGTCGAGCAAGACTTCCTTCGAATCGAGATCCAGATGGTTGGTCGGCTCGTCGAGGAGCAGCGTATTCGACGGACGCAGCAGCATGCGCGCCACCGCGAGGCGTGTGCGCTCGCCGCCCGACAGCACCCGCACGTGCTTGTAGACGTCGTCGCCGGAGAAGAGGAATCCGCCGAGGATGTTGCGGATCATCGGCACCATCTGCAGCGGCGATCCGGACGCGAGCGTTTCGTAAACCGTGGGCGCGGGATCCATCCGCGTCGCTTCGTCCTGGGCGAAGTACTGCATGACGACGTTGTGGCCGAGCGTCCGAACGCTCGCGTCAGGCGCCTCCTCTCCGGACGACATCCGCATCAGCGTCGATTTGCCGACGCCGTTGGGGCCGACGAGCGCGATGCGATCGCCGCGCTCGATGTGGAGGCTCAGGTCGTTGAACACGACGACGTCGCCGTATGCCTTTCGGGCGTGCTTCAGTTCCAGGACCATCCGGCCGCTCTTCGCGCACGAGGGGAAGTCGAAATGGATCTTCTTCCGTTCGAGCGGCACTTCGATCGGCACCACTTTCTCGAGCAGCTTGATGCGGCTCTGCACCTGCGCGGCTTTGGTCGCCTGGTAGCGGAAGCGATCGATGAACATCTTGATGCGCGCGACCTCTTCGTCCTGCTCGCGTTTCGACTTTCGCAGCGCCTCGATCCGTTCGTGGTGTTCTGCGAGGTATCCGCTGTAGTTCGTGTGGTAGTCGGTCAGCGTGCGCAGGGTAAGGTCGGCGATGCGCGTGACGACGGCGTCGAGGAAGAAGCGGTCGTGCGACACGAGGATCACGGCATGCGGGTACCCGTTCAGGTACTCCTCGAGCCAGTTGCGGGCGTCGAGGTCCAGATGGTTCGTCGGCTCGTCCAGAAGCAGCAGGTGCGGCTGGACGAGAAGCAGCTTGGCGAGCGCGATTCGCATCTGCCAGCCGCCGGAGAATGTTTCTGTGCGCCGAGGGAAATCCGACGGTTTGAACCCCAGGCCCTGAAGCACGGTGGACGTTTTCAGCTCGATGCTGTAACCATCCCGCAGGCGGAAGCCATCCTGCAGGTCGCTGTACCGGTGCAACATCGCCTCGTGTTCCGCTTCGGGGATGCTTTCGTCGCCGAGTCGCCCCTCGAGGGCGTGCATCTCCGACTTCATCGAGAGCAGCTCTTCGAATGCCGCCGATGCCTCTTCGAACACGGTACGGCCGGCGTGCGTCAGGCCGTCTTGCGGCAAGTAGCCGACTGTGAGCGTGGAGGGTTTGAGGATCGCTCCTGAGTCGGGCTCGTCGAGCCCGGCCATCATCCGGAGGAGCGTCGTTTTGCCGGCGCCGTTGGGCCCACACAGGCCCACACGTTCGCGATCAGTAATCTGCCAGGTGACGTGATCGAAAAGGATGCGATCGCCGAAGCTTTTGGTGAGTTCCTGAAGTTGGATCATGTCAATGGCCGATGACTGATCGCTCATGGCAGATGGCAGATGGAGCGACCATCCACCCTATGCCATCAGCCATCAGCCATTAGCCATGATAGCGAAGCTATTCGCCGAGCGCCTTAGCCGCGGCCGCGAGCACCTGCGGCACCCGGAACGGCTTGGTGAGATAGCCGGCCACGCCGAGGTTCACCGCCTCAATCGCGCTCGATTCCGTGGAGAAGCCGGTAATGATGATGACCGGCATGTCCGATTTGTATCGTTTCGCCTCGCGAATGACGGTCAGCCCGTCCATGCCGGGCATCTTCAAATCGGCAATGAGTAGATCGTACGGGTACATCCGCATGCGGTCCAGGGCCGAGCGGCCGTCGGGCGCGACATCGACGTCGTACTCGGCGAGCGCAAGCGTCTTGGACAGCAGATCGCGGATGCTCGCCTCGTCGTCGACGACGAGCACGCGCGGCCGGGCGTTGCCGGGGGCGGGGCGTGGCGCCGCTGCCGCCGCCGGCGCCGCCTGTCGCGATCCCCCACGCGGACGCTGGCTGTCGAGCCATGCGTCGATATCGCGCTTTCGAAAACGCCATTGCCGGCCGACCCGGACCGCTGGAATCTTTCCGGCTTTGATCAGCCGGTACACGGTGCGCAGGTTGACCTGGAGGTACTCCAGGACTTCTTCCGTCGTCAGAAACGTTTCGTCAATCATGCGTCAGCGTCCTGATGGCGGAACGACCGGGAGTTCCACGGTAAACATCGCGCCGCCTTCCGGATGATTCGCGGCAATGATCTGCCCGCCGTGATCCTGCACGATGCCATAGGCGATGGCCAATCCAAGTCCGGTTCCTTGCCCCACGTCCTTCGTCGTATAGAACGGCTCGAAGATGCGCGAGAGCGTCTCTTCCGGAATGCCCGTGCCGGTGTCTCGCACGGACGCGACAACCCGATCGCCCGAGCTCGCCACCGACGTCTTGACCTCGATCCGTCCGGGCGCCCCGGTCGCCGCGATCGCATGCTCTGCGTTCATCACCATGTTCAGGAACACCTGGTGGAGCAGGAGCGGGTCGCTTTGAATGCGCGGCAACCGGTCGTCATAGTGTCGCACGACTTCGATGTCCTGAGCACGACAAGCGGCGGCCCGCAGCGAGATCACCTTCTGGATGACGACGTTGACGCTGACCGAACGGCGCGCCAGACGCCGCGATCCGGCGAACACGAGCAGGTTGCGCACGATTTTGGCCGCGCGGTCGGCCTCTCGGTAGATAGTCCAGACTTCGCGCTTCAACTGTTTGGGAAAGGCGCCGGTCGTGCGGAGCAGCTCGAGGTGGCCGAGAACGCCCTGCAGAGGATTATTGAGCTCATGGGCGATTCCCGCGACGAACTGCCCGAGCGCGGCGAGCTTCTCTGTTTGCCCGAGGCGCCTGCGCAGTTCCTCTCGCTCGGCTTCCAGGCGTGTCTCCGGCGTCAGGTCGCGCAACACGAGCACGCTGCCGACAGGCGCTCGATCCTGGTTCAGCAGGTCGGTCACGGTCACCATGAAAGGGCCCTTGAGGACGGGATCCACGACTTCGCAAGTGATCGCCGAATTACCCGGCGGCTTCGACACCGACCGATGCTGCTCGATGAAGGTTGCGATCTCGGGGCCGATGTATTCGGTAATCGCGCGATCGAGCAGCTCTTCGCGCGGTCGACCGGCCCGCGACGCGAAGGCCTGGTTTGCGTGAACGATGTGACCGTCCGTGTCGCACACCGCGACCAGATGTGAAATAGAGTCGAAGGTGTTTTCGAGCTCGCGGCGCGACCGCATCACGTCGTCGAGAAGCTGCATGTTCTCGACAGCGCTCGACAGCTGACGCCCCAGCTCGTCGGCCCGGTCCAGCAGGTCCAACTCGCCGCCCGTTTCGACGCGGACGCGCTCGAAGACGATGGCGCCCAGCGCGCGGCGGCAGCCGCGGAGCGGCACGGTGACCATCGCGGTTGCGGCCTCGTCCTCGGACTGGACAACGATCTCGGCGCGCGCGCCCCGCATACCAACGGCCGCGGGGGCCGACGCGTCCTCGTTGCTGATCCTCAGCCCGCGCGCGACATCTTCACTATCCGAAGACGCCTGCAGCACGAGGTGCCTGGCGCGGCGATCGTGAATCCAGACCGAGGTCCGATCGGCGGCGAACAAACGGTTCGCTCCATGACAGAAGATGTCGAGGCCCGTCGACAGATTGAGCGTGTTCGACAGGCTCGTCGAGAACTCTTCGAGCAACGCGCGCACATCTCGAAGCAGCTCCTCGCGTTCTCGGAGCTGGATCAACTCCAGCGCGATCATGAAGGCGTCGGCGGCCTCGCCGGCGTCGCCCGGAAGCTGCGATACCGACGGCGCCGAGACGAAGCCCACGGCCAACAGCCCGATGCGCTCTCCCTCGCGCACCAACGGGAGCAGCAGCGCCGCCGGGGTGTTCAAGCGCGCCGACAAGTCGGGCATCTGGCGGTTCGCGTCGGAAACGAGGGTGGGAGTCGTCCGGGCGAACGCGTCCGTGACGAGCGCCGATTCGTCGGGCCCCGGCAGCCACGGGTCCGTTCGCAGCTCGTCCAGGCCGAACCCGGACGTCGCCTGAAGGATCCCGTTGCGCGGATTCTGCTGGAACAGCAACGAGCACACCCCACCCGTCGCGTCGAGGGCGTGCTGGTGGAGATGGGGGAGAAGGTCGGTGGCCGTTCGGCTATGGGCCAGCAGCGAGGCGAGCGGCTGCTGAGCCATGCCGGCGCCTCCGGAGGTCGAACCAGGGTCCGGACGCGTGAGTCGTCGGCTTCGCGTATCTCGCGGCATCGCTGACAGAGGGAACGGGCGATTCTACTGCGAGTGCATCGACATGCGCTAACTCACACAAAGTCTAGGTGTTAGCGTCGCGCGCGGTATAATCTTCAGGATCAGACTGTCTGCCTGCGATCACCGTCTTATAGCATGGAGACAGGCGTCGACATTGCAGCACGAGGCCTGCCCCGACCGTCACCGCACATGACGTGGACCGACGAAGAGCTCGTCGCGAAGTCGATTCGCGGCGATGCCGACAGCTTTAACGAGCTGATCCTGCGATGGGAACGCCCTATTTACGCCCTCGCGTACCGAACGATCGGCCGCGAAGAGGATGCGCGAGACGTGTGCCAGGAGACGTTTCTCCGGGCATTCCGGGCTCTCCCAGGGTTCCGCGGTCAGGCGAAGTTCTCATCGTGGCTGTACCGGATCGCGCTGAACCTTTGCCGCGACTGGATTCGCCGCGAGCGCCGTACGCCGGTGGTGCCGACGCCCGAGGACGTCGATCTGCTCGAACTGGCGGCCGCGTCCGAACCGTCGGAGTCGATCGAGGAGCTCGTGGCTCGCAAAGACCTCTCGCGGACGGTCGAACGCGCGATGGCGCTGCTCCCGGAAGAGCAGCGCACGGCAATTGTGTTAAAGGAATACCACGGGCTCACATTCCAGGAAATCGCCGATCTGGTCGGCTGCCCGTTGAGCACGGTGAAGACGCGGTTGTATCAGGGCTTGACGGTCCTGCGCCGTGAACTGGCGAAAAACCCGAGCACAAAGAGCACGATGCTATGACTGACATGTTGTGTGGATATCTCGATCGCGACGAGACGATCGTCGCATTTCTGTATGACGACCTCGACCCGGCGCGCCGCCGCGACTTCGAAGGCCACCTTCTCACATGCGCTGTGTGTCGCGAGGAAGTGGCCGGGCTGCGGGGAGTGCGGACGACGCTCGCGCGGTGGGAGCCTCCGGCGGTCGCCAGTCTCCAGTCGCCGGTCGCGGCGCAGAGTCCTCAGCCGTGGTGGCGCACCATACCGGCCTGGGCGCAGGTGGCGGCGGCGCTGCTGTTCCTCGGCGTCGCTGCCGGTATCGCGAACCTCGACGTCCGCTACGACCAGCGTGGATTGAGCGTGAGAACGGGATGGTCCTTGGACAGGTCAAGTGGGTCGGGTAGGTCGGGTGAGTCCGGTGGGTCACGCGGAACAGAAGTCGCCCAGAGCTCGAGCCCTGCGAAGGATGCACCGTGGCGGGCGGATCTCGCGGCGCTCGAGCGACAGCTCAAAACCGACTTCCACGCGTCGCAGGTATCGGCGCACTCGTCACAAGCAGTGGCGCAGTCGATCCGCGCGACTTCCGCGTCGGACGCCGAGATCCTCCGCCGCGTGCGGGCGCTGGTCGAAGAAAGCGAGAAGCGTCAGCAGCGCGAGCTGGCGCTGCGCGTCGCCGAAGTGCTGCGTGACGTCACTCGGCAGCGTCAGGCCGATCTGATCAAGATCGATCGCAACATAGATTTGATGCAGAACAAACTCGGCGTCGAGGTGCTCCAGCAGCGCCAGTCGCTGAACTATTTCATGCGCGTGAATCAGCGGCAGTAGGGGGACACGGTGAAACTGGAATCAATCGTCATCGCAGGAGTGGTCGTCGCGTCGGCGGCTGGTCCCGCGTTCGCGCAGGGCGGCGTGGCCGCCAGGGGCGAGGCGGAGCAGCGACAGTCGCGTTATCAGATCGGGCAGTTGGAGCGCGTCCTGGAAGGCGCGGTCGAACATGGCCTGAGCATGGTGCGCGAACGGCTACAGGCCGTCGTCCAGATGCCGGCCGACTTGCTCGTCAGCGACAACGCACACGCGCGCGGTTTTCGTCTGGAGGGATACGGCGTCTTTTTCGACGTGAGCGTCCCGTCATTCGACGCCTCGATGACCTGGAGCCTACGGACGCTGGACCAGAACGACCTCGGCTTCGACAGCGCACTGAAAGCGCTGCAGAACTTCGTGAAGAATTCTGGGGATGCGAATCTGGAGCAGGCGCTCAAGCGCGTCGAGCTGCAGGTGAACCCGACCATCCTCACCCGGAGCTCGGCGCCGCCGCAGCCGGGTGCCCGTACGGTCACTGCGGCCGCCGCGTCGACGCCGGCCGACATTCCGCCGACCGATCCGATCCTCGTCGATCCCGACGAAGCGTATCGCACCGAGGTCGTGCAGGCGCTGAAAGACGCGATGCTCGATCACGCGGGCTCGCTGGGAATCGGGCCCACCGAGTGGCTCACCATCGCCGCGAAGGGCAACGTCGATCGGCCGCGTCTCGCCCCCGCCGATACCGACTCTCGCACCCGCATCATCCGGCTTCGCGGTTCCGACCTGGCGGCCTACCTCGCGCGCCAGATCACCCGCGAAGAGGCGCTGGAGCGGATTGAGGTGAAAGTGTTCTGATTGCGGATTGCGGATCGCGGATTGCGGATTAAGATAGCGCGATGCGCTGGTCCGTTTCGCTCTGTCTTGTCGCGCTGCTGTGCGTCGCGTGCGGTCCCGACGTGGACCTCAGCAAAGGTCTTCAGGTTGAGATCGTCTCGACCGGCTGGTTCGACGCGGGGATCATCAACGGCCAGAACAAGCTGGTACCCACCGTCTCTTTCACGTTGAAGAATGTCTCGGGCCAGAAGCTGTCGGCGCTCCAGGTCAACGCCCGCTTCAGTCGCGGCAACGAGCCCGAGGAGTGGGGGAATGGATTTCTACCGTCAGTCGGTCCAGGTGGCCTCGCGCCGGGTGCGACAACGGCGGTGCTGACTATCAAGTCGCAGCTTGGCTATACCGGCTCCGATCAGTCGCGAGCCGAGATGCTGCAGAACAGTCAGTTTGTCGATGCGAAAGTAGAGCTGGCCGTGAAGTACGGTGGCACGCAATGGAAGCGACTGGGCGAATACCCGATCCAGCGTCAGCTGATCACGGCGTCGCCATGAGCGCCCAGAGCGTCGCGAGCGCCAGCGCTCCGTCGCTCGCGGCGAACAACAAGTACGCGGGCGGCGAGTGGCGCAACCAATAGTCGAGCACGAACACGAGCGCGCCGCCTCCCTTCAACAGCGGTCCCATCACCCATAAGTAAGCCCGTCCGCCGCGCGACTCCGGATCGGAATAGGGAATGAGATAGCCCGCGGCCACTGCGAGAAGAAAAATCCCGTTCAGATCGGCGTGGATGGGCGGGGCAGGGAGCGGGACGTCGAAGAGCTGCGCGAGCAACGGCCGTCCCGCCAGCATCGCGACGCCGACGAGCGCGTCGTAGATGCCCGAGACGGCCGCAATCGCGCGAAGGCGATTCACGGAATCTTTTTCATTTCGCCTTGATACGTGGTCGAGTGGTCGGGCGTGATGCGCACGTCGAATGTCAACGTCTCATATCCGGGCGCGCGCACTTCGATGCGGTGCGGACCCGATTCGATGTGCAGACGTTGGAAGATGCCGTCGAAGTCGTCGACGATGCCCGCGTAGTACCCGTCGACGTACACTTCCGCTTCGCGCGGCTTGATCTTCAATCGGAGAGCGCCCTCTTCGTACGAGCCGCTCGCCTGGGGATAGGAAGGATACGCGCCGTACCAAGGATCGTAATAGCCGCCGTAATACCCGCTGTACCCGCCGTACCCGAAGCCGCTGTACCACCATGGGTCGTAGTAGCCGCCGTAGTATCCGGTGGGGATGACGACCACGCCGCCACCACCACTGCTCGGCGGTAGAGACGTGCGCGGCACGGCGGTACCGACAACCGGCTTGCCCTCGCGCGGACGCGCGTACGCCGGCACGCCGTCGTCCGGCAATCTGCCTTCACCCTGTCCCGCTCCGCGCGGGTTCGCGCGTCCGCGTTCGCCCGATGAGCCGTTGGTCGACGGGCCGCCGGTTGCGCGCGTGCCGCCTGAAGCGCCGCCGGCGCGGGCGCCGCTCGAGTCCCTGTCGCCTCCGCGCGGAGTCGCGATTCCGCTCGCGCCGTTGCTGCCGTTGCCGCCGCCGCTCGAGTGGCGGCCGCCGCCGTCGCTGCCGCCGAAATGACGACCGCCGCCGTCACTGCCACCCGCGCTACCGCCCGCGTGCGCGCCGCCGCCGGAACTGCCACCGTTCGACGCAGGCGCCGGCGCGGGTGCGGCCCGCTCCTGCCCTCGTTCCTGCGCCCGTTCTGCCGCCGGCGCCTTGTTCTCCTGTGCGGTCACTGGGACGGCGAGCAGCCAGGTGGGAACGATCGCCGCGAGGGCCAGGCGGCTCGTCCGGGCGAAGATATTGGTCATGGCGGAGAACCTCTTCATAAGAAAACAGCAAGCCGACTGCCATCTCCGATTCGGCAGTCAGCTCAAGTATCGGCCTAAATCGTTCGTTTTGCACGAAGTAAGCGCGCCGGGCTGTCCCCGAGTGAGTGCAACCGTCCCGTTTTCTTGACACCCCGATCCCCCGGCCGATAGAGTCAGAAAATCGATGATTCACAGCACGACGATCCTCGCGGTGAGACACCGCGACCGGGCGGTGATGGCGGGCGATGGGCAGGTGACCTTCGGCCAGACAGTCGTCAAGCAGAGCGCGAAGAAGATCCGGCGGTTGTACAACGATCGGATCCTTGCCGGGTTCGCCGGCTCGGCCGCAGACTCCTTCGCGCTGTTCGCGCGGTTCGAGTCGAAGCTGGAACAATACCGCGGCAACCTCGAACGCTCCGCGGTGGAACTGGCGAAGGACTGGCGGAGCGACCGTTTGCTCCGCCGCCTCGAGGCGATGCTGATCGTGCTCGACAAGACCGCAACCTTTCTGCTCTCGGGCACGGGCGACTTGATCGAGCCTGACGACGGGATCGTCGCGATTGGATCCGGCGGCCCCTTTGCACTGGCAGCGGCGAAGGCGCTTTCCGCCAACACCGATCTCGACGCGCGGGCGATCGCCGAAAAAGCGATGATGATTGCCTCGACGATCTGCATTTACACCAACGCAACGCTGACCGTGGAAGAACTGTAGTGACGATCCTTCTGCCTGAAACAACTCTGAGCTCGGCCGACACGTTGACGCCGCGACAAATCGTCGCGGAGCTGGACAAGTACGTGATCGGCCAGCACGCCGCCAAGCGCGCCGTCGCGATTGCGCTCCGCAATCGGATGCGGCGGCAGAAGCTCACGCCGGAGCTGGCGGAAGAGATCGCGCCGAAGAACATCCTGATGATCGGACCGACCGGCGTCGGCAAGACCGAGATCGCGCGGCGACTCGCGCGGCTGGCGCAATCTCCGTTCGTAAAAGTCGAAGCCTCGAAGTTCACCGAGGTCGGCTACGTCGGCCGCGACGTCGAGTCGATGGTACGCGATCTGGTGGAGCTTGGCGTCGACATGGTCCGCGAAGAGCGCCTCGAGGAGGTGCGCGCCAAGGCGGCGCAGCACGCGGAGGATCGGCTGCTCGACATCCTCCTGCCGCCGTCGCCACCGGTCCTCGCCGACGAACGGGATCACAACGTGTTGCACGCGCCGAACGTCACGCAGGCCGAGGAGAAGGCGAACCGGACGCGCGAGCACTTCCGCGAGCAGCTGCGGGAGGGGCGGCTCGACGGCCGGACGGTGGAAATCGACGTGCACCAGAAGACGTTTCCCTCCTTCGAGATCATCGCGGGTTCGTCGGTCGAGGAAGTCGACATCAACCTGAAGGACATGCTGCCCGGCCTGTTCCAGGGCAAGAGCAAGCGCCGCAAGGTGAAGGTCCCCGAAGCGTTCGAATACCTCCGTCAGGAGGAAGAACAGAAGCTGATCGACATGGACAGCGTCGCGCGCGCGGCCGTCGAGCGCGTCGAGCAGGCCGGAATCATCTTCGTCGACGAGATCGACAAGATCGCGGGGCGAGAGGGCGCACACGGTCCCGACGTCAGCCGCGAAGGCGTGCAGCGCGACATCCTGCCGATCGTCGAAGGGACGACCGTCAACACGAAGTACGGCATGGTGCGGACCGATCACATTCTGTTCATCGCGGCCGGCGCGTTTCACGTCGCAAAGCCGTCGGATCTGATTCCGGAGCTGCAGGGACGTTTTCCAATCCGGGTCGAGCTCGAGCCGCTCGGCCGCGACGAATTCGTGCGCATCCTCACCGAGCCGCGCAGCGCGCTGGTCAAACAGTACATGGCGCTGATGGAGACCGAAGGAATCAGGCTCACATTCACCGACGGCGCGATTCAGCGCATCGCCGACTTCGCGACGCGGGTGAACGAGCGGACCGAGAACATCGGCGCGCGCCGGCTCGCGACCGTGATGGAGAAGCTCCTCGACGAGATCTCCTTCGAGGGTCCCGACCTGGACAACAAGATCGTCACGATCGACGAGGCGTACGTGACGCGGATGCTCGCCGACATCGTGAAGAACGAAGACCTGTCCCGGTATATTCTTTGAGTCAAGGACGTCCACCGCAGAGACCGCAGAGAAACCGTGGCTCGGCGCGTTCCGCGATCTCTGCGGTGATTGTCGTGATTGCGTGCACGGCCTGCGGCAAGAAGGGCCCCCCGCTGCCGCCTCTCATCAAGATTCCAGTCGCGCCAGCGGAGATGACCGCCGAGCGCCGCGGCTCGACCGTCGATCTCCAGTTCATCGTGCCAGCCACCAATACCGACGGCACGCGCCCCGCGAACGTCGAGCGTGTGGATGTGTACGGCGTGACAGGTCCGACGACGCTCACGGAGGACGACGTCCTGAAGCTGGGCACGAAAGTCGCGAGCATCGCGGTGAAGGCGCCGCGCGATCCGGACGCGACGACCGAGCCCGACCAGCCCGATGAAGAGGTGGATCCGCCTGAGGGTCAAGGCCTGGACCAGGGCGCCGTCGCGCACGTGTCAGAAGAGCTTTCGGAGCAGGCGCTCACTCCGGTCAAGCCGTTGAGAGGGGCAAAGGGATCCAAGAAGCCCGAAGCCGAGAGAGCCACCGGCCCGCTGTTGCCGCCAGGACCGCTCCCGTCGCGGACGTACGTCGGCATCGGCTTCTCCACACGAGGCCGCAAAGGTCCGATGTCCACGCCGGTCGCGGTTCCGCTCGTGCCGCCGCCGCCGGCGCCGGCCGCGCCGAGCGTCACGTACGACGAGAAAGCCATCACGGTTGCGTGGCCGGCGATCGCCATTGACGCGAACGCCGGCGCCGCCGCGAATCTCCTGCCCTCGACGCCTCTCGGCGTGAGCCGTCCGACACTCGCCTACAACGTCTACGAAGCGACAGTGAAACTGACGAAGAGCGCGCTGGACGAGCCAACCTTCACCGACAGCCGGCTCGCGTGGGGCGAGAAGCGCTGTTACATCGTACGCACGGTCGAGAAGGTGGGCGAGGCGACGGTCGAAAGCGATGCCAGTCCGGAAGTCTGCACGACGCCGATCGATACATTCGCGCCCGCTGCCCCCAAGTCGCTCCAGGCCATCGCGAGCGACGGCGCGATTACGCTGATCTGGGAGCCGAACACGGAACGAGACCTCGGCGGGTACATCGTGCTGCGGGGCGCGAGCGAGAGCGACCTCCAGCCGATGATGCAGGAGCCCATCACCGCCACGACATTCAAGGACGACCTGGCGCCTGGCACGCGCCACGTCTACGCGGTCCGCGCCGTGGATAAGGCTGGTAACGTAAGCGCGCTTTCGAATCGGGCCGAGGAAACCGCACGGTGAATTGGTGAGTTGGTGCGCGGCTGATTTGGTGATTTAATCGCCGGAGGTAGAAAGAGGGGGCGTCCAATGAAACTCTTCATCGACTCCGGGAACATCGCGGACATTCAGAAGCTGGCGGATATCGGCGTCATCGATGGCGTTACGACGAACCCATCGCTGCTTGTCAAGGAGCCCGGCGATTACCGGGAGAACCTGAAAAGGATCTGTCAGATCGTCAAGGGCCCCGTGAGCGGGGAGGTGACGGCCACCGACTTCGCCGGCATGATGCAGCAGGGACACGACATCGCGAGGATCGACGAGCACATGGTGGTGAAAGTGCCGTTGACCCGCGACGGAATCAAAGCATGCAAGGCACTGTCGGGCGAGCGGATTCCGGTCAATGTCACGTTGTGCTTCTCGGCGGCGCAGGCGCTGCTCGCCGCCAAAGCCGGCGCCACATTCGTGAGCCCGTTCGTCGGCCGGCTCGACGACGTCGCCACGAACGGAATGGAGCTGATCCGAGAGATCGTCGACATCTTCGACAACTACGACTTCAGAACCGAAGTTCTCGTCGCGAGCTGCCGTCACCCGATCCACATCGTCGAGGCCGCTCGAATTGGAGCGGACGTTGCGACCTGTCCACCCGGTGTGATCGATCAAATGTTCAATCATCCGCTCACGAACATCGGGCTCGAAAAGTTCCTCAAGGACTGGGAGAAGGCTCAGACAGTAAAAGCCTGATATGGCTGATGGCTCATGGCTGATGGCATAGTGTCGACGGCCGCGCCATGCATCCTTTGCCGATAGCCATCAGCCATTAGCCATGACGGATCCTTCTGACACTCTCGCCGACCTCGAACGCCGCGCCGAGCTTGGCGGCGGCGCGGAACGTCAGAAGCGTCAACACGATGCCGGCAAGCTGACCGCCAGGGAGCGCATCGATCTCCTATTCGATCCGGGTACGTTCGAAGAAGTCGACAAGCTCGTCACGCATCGCTGCCGCGACTTCGGCATGGAGGAGCAGATCGTGCCGGGCGACGGCGTCGTCGCCGGTCATGGCCTCGTCGACGGACGGCAGGTGTTTGCTTTCGCACAGGACTTCACGGTCTTCGGCGGGTCGCTCTCGGAGACCAACGCGGCGAAGATCGTGAAGATCATGGATCTGGCGCTGAAGCTCGGTGCCCCGGTCGTAGGGCTGAACGACTCCGGCGGCGCGCGCATTCAGGAGGGTGTGCTCTCGCTCGCCGGCTACGCCGAGATCTTTGTCCGCAACACGCTGGCGTCGGGCGTCGTGCCGCAGATCTCCGCGATCATGGGTCCATGCGCGGGCGGCGCGGTCTACTCGCCGGCGATCACCGACTTCACCATCATGGTGAAGGGCACGAGCTACATGTTCGTGACCGGTCCCGACGTGCTGAAGACGGTGACGCACGAGGAGGTGTCGAAGGAAGAGCTCGGTGGCGCAATGCGGCACAACGCCACGAGCGGCGTGGCGCATTTCGCCGTCAGTGACGACCGGGAATGCCTCGCGCTCATTCGCGAGCTGCTGTCGTTCATGCCCTCGAACAACCTCGACGACGTTCCGCGACAAGCCACGAACGATCCGCCGGACCGCGAAGACGAAGTCCTCGACCGCCTCGTCCCGACGGCGCCGAATCAGCCGTACGACATGTTGGACGTCATCCACGCGGTGATCGACGAGGGCTACTTCCTCGAGGTGCATCAACACTACGCGAAGAACATCCTGGTGGGCTTCGCGCGCCTCGACGGCCGGCCGGTTGGCGTCGTGGCGAATCAGCCCGCCGTGCTTGCCGGAACGCTCGACATCGACGCATCCGTGAAAGGCGCTCGCTTCGTCCGGTTCTGCGACGCGTTCAACATTCCGCTCGTCACGTTCGAGGATGTGCCTGGATTTCTTCCAGGGACCGTACAGGAGTACGGCGGGATCATCCGGCACGGCGCCAAGCTGCTGTTCGCGTTTGCGGAAGCGACCGTGCCGAAAGTGACCGTCATCACACGCAAAGCGTACGGCGGCGCGTACTGCGTCATGTCGAGCAAACACATTCGCACCGACTTCAACTACGCGTGGCCGAGCGCGGAGATCGCCGTCATGGGCCCCGAAGGGGCCGTCAATATTCTTTACAAGCGCGAGCTCGACCTGGCGGCCGATCCACACGCGGCGCGCGCGGAGAAAGTGGAGGAGTTTCGTAAGAAATTTGCAAATCCCTACATCGCCGCCGGCATGGGATTCATCGATGAGGTCATCCACCCGCGCGAAACTCGTAAGAAACTCATAACGGCACTCAAGAATTTGGATAACAAGCGCGATAAGAACCCTCCGAAGAAACACGGCAACATTCCCCTCTGATTCCGTCGTTGACAACCTGGAACAGGCGGCGTATTCCTCTCCATCCACGATCGCGGCGGCGGTCTCGTCGATGGAGGATGGACGATGCGAGAAAGGTTCGAATCCCGCAGGCTGACGCTCTTACCGGTCATGATGCTGGTCGTCGCGGCGCCCCTTTGGGCACAGTCGACCGCGACGCTCCAAGGCACGGTGACTGATTCCCAGAATGCGGTCATGCCGGGCGTGGCCATCACCATACGCAATACGGCGACGAACCTCGAACGCGCAGTCGTGACCGACGCGGGGGGACAGTACGTCGCCGCGTCGCTGGCGCCGGGCCATTTCGAGGTCACCGCACACATCGAGGGATTTCAGGATCAGAAGCGAGAGGTCGATCTCGGTCCGGCGCAGACGATGGCGCTGAATCTGAAGTTGAGCGTCGGCACGCTCGCGGAAAACGTCACCGTGACGGGAGCCTCGCCGCTCATCGATACCGCTACGGTGTCGGTCGGTCAGGTCATGGCCGAGCGCACGGTGCAGGAGATTCCGCTGAACGGCCGCCATTTCGTGGACCTCGGTCCACTGATGCCCGGCGGCAGCACGGCGCCGCAGAACGCGGGACTCAGCGCACCGCTTCGCGGTCAGGGGTCGTTCTCGTTCATGTCCGCGGGCAACCGCGAGACGTCGGTCAACTTCATGATCAACGGGATCAACCTCAACGATCTCTCCAACTCGCAGGTCACGTTCCAGCCCTCGATCAACACGGTCTCGGAGTTCAAGGTCGACAACTCGACGTTCAGCGCCGAGTACGGCCGGAATTCAGGGTCGATCGTGAACGTGGCCACACGATCGGGGAGCAACACGTTCCACGGCGAAGGATTCGACTTCTATCGCGACCAGAAGTTCGATTCGCGCAATTACTTCAACCCGCCGAGTGTCGATGCGTCGGGCAACGTAACCCATCAGTCGGTGTTCAACCGCAAGCAGTTCGGCGTGAACCTCGGTGGGCCGATTGCGAAGAACCGCACTTTCTTCTTCGGCAGCTACGAGGGCCTTCGACATGTGCAGGAGGTCGACCTCAACTCGGGCACGTTGACCGACGCGCAGCGGGCGGCGGTCACCGACCCGCTCGCCAAGCGGCTGCTCGCGTACATCCCGGCGGCGAACGATCCCGGCGGCACGCGCGTCATCGGGTCGTCGCGGGCGCCGGTCGACATCGACCAGTACACGATGGATCTCCGGCACAACCTTAAAAAGAACGACGATCTGCATTGGTACTACGCGTTTCAGCGGGACCTCCGCCAGGAGCCGAACGCGCAGGGAAATACCGTGGCGGGGTTCGGTGACACGC